>Ga0180438_10002792_pt1 | contig 27631 bp, 33 predicted proteins | sample SS_ome_12_FD_132455 | JGI IMG/M metagenome (GOLD analysis project Ga0180438, IMG submission 132455) | Hypersaline lake sediment archaeal communities from the Salton Sea, California, USA - SS_3_D_2 metaG | ecosystem: Environmental > Aquatic > Non-marine Saline and Alkaline > Hypersaline >...
CACACCGGATCTTGCGGTTTAGACCTCCACCGATGTTGGCGCCTCCGTTCCAATAGTCACCCAGATACCTTCCGACACACTCCTTCTCAAGCTGTCGACACTCCTTCGTGCCAATATCCGAAGTAGATCCGTATACGGGTAGGGTATCCATAAGTTCCTCAGGGGAGGACATTTAAACGGTTGTTAAGTATCTATTATTATAATTAAGCTCAAATCTCGTCACTTTTAGACTAGCGTCTATAACTTATTCAGTTTTCTGAGCAAGAAGTATTCTGAGAGCGACGTGTTCACTGTTAGGAGGTAGCTCATGTTGAGGGTCGTCGTGGCGATCTCCACAGGCGACTACGTAGATAGCACCGGTCGGTTCGATAGAGATAATTGTGTTTTTTCGTTTCCATCGGAATGCGACCGGATAGTCGATACTGTCTTGGAAGAACAGCTTAGGTATCAGAACAGGGTCCAGGTATGCGTGTGGCAACAGTTTTGCCAGAAATTTACAGGCAACGCGCTGCACAATAGGATCAGCCGTTTCAAGCAGATCACGGTTGTGACTTTCCCAGGTGTTCTCCACCTCTACCATAGAGTACAGGTGGTGAATAAGTTTCCCAGGGTTGTAAAAGGTCTTGGTTTTCCCTCTCCCGATTTCCAGATCGATCGCCGGATCTCCGTAATCGCTCAGATAGAGCGAAACAGTCCAACTTGGCCAATGCAGTTCAAAGTGTCCGTCGATAGTGACTGAATCCGGAAGTCCCAGGCTTTTGAGGTGTGGATCCAACTCCTGTAGAAAGATCACAAAAGATTCCTTTAACTTAGATTCGCACGGAGTACCCATCGCCTCCACACACATAGTCTGATAACTGATACTGGTCATTTGAAGAGAACCTTTCGCTCTCTTTGGATCTTACCCGCCTTTAATTTCAGTTTTAAGAGACAATGGTTTGGAGAATGATGCTGGTGACGGTGTAGGGGTCTGCGTCAGAGGCCGGGCGACGATCCTCGAAGTAACCGTGTCCGTCGATATCAACCTGACGAGGGATACGCACGGAGGTGGTTCGGCTAGCGACACCGTAGCTAAAAACCTCTGGGCTGGAGGTTTCGTGGGTACCGGTCAGACGGTGCTCGTTAGTGCCGTACACAGCAAGATGCTCATGATGCCGGGCAGCCATCTTGGGCATAGCGTCGAGAATGGCTCTCAGGCCACTACGGTCTTCCTTCTTACGCATTGCAGCTGTGCTAAAGTTAGTGTGAAGACCACTACCGTTCCAATCTCCAAGCTCTGGCTTAGGGTTAAAGCTAACGATAACTCCGTGTTTTTCTGCAACACGATGTAGAAGGAATCGTGCCATCCAGAGCTGGTCAGCGGCAGAGATCCCTTCGCAGGGTCCGATTTGGAACTCCCACTGACCGGGAGCGACTTCACCGTTGATACCGCTAATCTGGATACCGGCGATCAAACAGGCACTGTAGTGATCCTCAGCAACCTGGCGACCGAAGGCGTTATCAACTCCAACACCACAGTAGTACTCTCCCTGTTCCTTATCTGGTTCTCCGTGAGCAAGAGCTGGCCATCCAAGAGGACGGGAAGTCTTTGGGTCAACCAGGAAATACTCCTGTTCAAGGCCGTACCATGGAACTTGATCGCGGTGCTGCTCGAAGATAGCGTCGGCAACAACACGAGAGTTGGTAGAATGAGGGGTTAGATCACCTTTATAACAGTCACAAAGTACGAGATAGTCAGCGGGTCCTTCCATCGGATGAGAGAAGACTGCCTGTGGACGCAGAATCACCTCAGAGTTGGTGCCTTCGGCCTGACCCGTACTTGAGCCGTCGAAGTTCCATTCCGGATAGAAGGAAAGTGGTGGAACCTCACAGCATTCCTCAGCGTAGAGCGTCCGCATCTTAGAGCGAAGCTGCTGTGCTGCATCAATCCAGACGTATTCTGCAACAACCGGTGTAGTCATTCTCTATTTATAATTTCAGTTGAGTATTGTTCTTCTAGATCAAAACGCACTGAATCTAAGAAGTATCTATTGTGGCACAAGGTGTATCGTGTATTGGCACTTACCGTTTTTACACTTATTCTTTTGACCTTCGCAGTCATCAGCTGTACAACCGGTAGACATGTTTTCACGACAAGAGCAATCCAGCAGATACAATAAGAACACGGCAAGGATCAACGCACACAAAGCGGTTTTCCACATTATAATTTAAACTTTTATTAAAAGTTTAATCAAGAGTCACGCATATGTGAGACAAAATGAGCGTAGTCTAGAGATGCCCTGACGTATTTAATGATCTGTTCACGTTCCTCTTCCGATTTAACGTTAGTAACATCCAAAAAACGCAGGTTGCGATCTACCATTCTGCTTTTAAGACCATGACAAGTTGGGCAGATGGCAAGAAGGTTGAGACTGTGGTTGGTGCCACCGAGGGCGACTGGTACTAAGTGGTCAACGTCAAAGTTTCCACCAAGGATGCGACTGTCACAGATACCGCACCTGTACTTTTGCTCTTTGATAATTTTGGACCGCTTTGGCTTCGGAATTGGAACCCGAATATGTTTAGTAGCTTCCTCCTCCTCAGGAACGCCAAAGCCGTAGTTCACCTCTTTAACGCTTGTATCGATAGTTTTAACGTCACTCATATAGCTCACTATATGAGCTTAATAAAAGTTTTACCAAAAAAGATGACGCATTAAAACTGAACTTACAAAAAAGTTTAGTTGGCTTAGAGTTTTACTCTTCTGTAGAGTATAATGGCTCGTGGTAAGTTTTGTAAATATTGTAAGAAGAGGACTCACGTCATTGACGACTGCCCCACTATTATTTGTAAGAACTGTGGAGAGCGTGGTCATCCGACCTGGCACTGTCCTACCCAGCAGTCTGGTTCTCATGTCCGAAAAACGATGTCTAAGCGTCAGCAACCAAGACCCAAGCCTGTGAAGGCAAAAACCCCTGAATGGCCTGTACCAATAGCTAAAGTATCAACAGATACTGGTAGGGCGCCCAAACCGAGTGCAATAGCCACGTCACCACCGCAGCATTGCTCCCTCTGGGAGCTAATCACACGTCGCACCGAGCTCTGGGCAGATTTATAAACGCTCAGCTAAAACGTACTACAACATTAAGGTTTTTTGGTCAAACTTTTTTCCAAAGCTCAAAATATATTGAGCTGTATGGCAATTCCAAGCTATCCGGAAGAGATGATGTTTGATCTGTTTGGCATTGACGCCCAACATAAAGGTGATGTCCCGTTGATTAGAATGACAACGGCACATTTTCGAAAGTGTAAGGATTACACAAGTCTTATTGCTCATGTTCTTAATATCGCCTCTATCGCAGTTATCCAGTCAAAGGGACAACATCATAGAGACACCAACCTGTTCGATCTTCAGGTTGAGATGATGGGCACCGAGTATAGCAACGTCGACATCGGCTTCTTCCGGAATCTGCTTAAGACTCTTGTCAAGATGTTCCCTAACATGCTAAGGCGCTGCGAAATCCACAACTCACCAGGCTTCTTCCCAGCGCTTTATAAACTACTTTCCCCTCTAATCCCTAAGGAAACACGACAGAAGATCCACATCATTCGCAAGAACACTTTGGCAGCCAGTGAACCTATCCTTCCTACGACTTCTGCTTCGCTGCTAACGTAGCTTAACTAAAGTTCCATACTTGGTTGTTATTGCTGGTACATTTACCGGCACCTAAGACAGGTGTATCTTTTGGCACGGCGTTGCCGGTACCTTTCTGTCCTTCGATAAGACCACCTCCACGTGTAGCGGTGGTGTCCATTCCAGTACTAACTTCAAGACAGGTGTTGTTATCAGCTCTGCTGCTAAGACGACCGTACTGGTCGAAAGTCCAGAGCTGATCGGAAGGGGGGTTATCGCTCTTGCACTGGCTAACAAATACTTGATCCGTAGCACTGTCACGCTTCAAGCATCCACCAAATTGATTGGCGATCTGACCGTCCGTTTGTAAAGTCCAGGTTTGTTGAGAACGATAGTTTGGTTTATTTAGAAATGCATTGACACCACTTCCATAATATCTGTCCAGACGTAGCGCAGGGTGCGCTAAGTTAAGAAGAGTTCCACGTGCCTGGTAAGCTCCACCGGGTGGTCCAGGTTCGCCCTGTGGGCCTTGTGGTCCGGGCTGCACTTGTGGAGCTGGTGCGATCTCCCCAAGCGCTTGTAGGTACTCCTTCTTATTATTAACGTCGTTAGATTTCTCTTCGAAACCTTCTCTTATTTGATAGTTATGAACGCAAGTCAGGAAGACTAGCACAGCAAGAAGTACAAGCAGTAGAATGAACCTACGCATTATACCTCTACGGCCGAAATAATTTTGTTTTCAAGAACATCCTGTCGATAGGCGATACTAGGGGTATCTAGATAAATCTCATCTTCATCGCTAATGGTATCCTTGATAATCTTCTGGTAAAACCCAAACGAATAGTCCATAGAATTTAGAGTCCATCGCTTATCAGACAGCTTATCCTCAGTCTTGTACTGAAGTTCGTCTATGCATATGAAAGGTGAATCGATACCAGTTGGCTTAAACCCACACTTACTGAACTGCTCTCGGAGCAAACTTGCCCATTCAAGGTACTTCATACTCTTGGGAACAGCAACTAGGTAGAATGTCAAGCTTTTTCCCCAGTGCTTCTTTGAAACTGACAGGCTGCAGTTTAGATCGCAGATATGTTGCATCTGAAGATACGGCTCATTTACACCGGTAAACATAGGCCGGCGGGAGGATACCCACTCACCAGTTTTCAGGTCTTGCCAAACGATAATAAACTTATATTCGTCAGACATCTTCTTTCTTGTTAGTACCTACTTCTAACAAGAAAGCCTTAAATCAAATCATTTTTGCGAGGTTATAAAGTTGAACTACTGGTTGCCGGCGACCTTCTTTTTGCGGCGCATATGGCGGATAATACCAGCGGTTGTGTAGATGAGGCCGTCAAGAAGCTCCTCTAGCGCCATCAGCTCCCAATCGTTGGAAGCAACACCGTACTGAGTCGGATCTTCGTCCACCCGCATCCCATGACCATACCTTTGACGTCCAAGAGCCAATCGCTCACTGAGAAGGCGCATGATCTCGTCGTTATCGTCTCCAACGTCAGTGACCTCAGTGGGCTTCTCCTCGATGTCCATCGGACCAATACCGAGACCCTCATTATCATTGTCGGTAGCTGCGGTTGTGGCTTCAGTGGCCGTAGAGGTATTCTTTGTAGGCTTCTCGACACTAGACATTATAGATATAGTACCCAATTATAAAAGTAGCTCTAAACCAATTCACATTTCTAAAGAGACACTGAAATAGTTAAAATAAGAGTTTAAGGTATAAAAGAGATGGACGACCTTAAGACGGGCGACGTTCTACTATTTGACTACGAAGGAAAAGGGTACTTCGGGTGGTGGAGTGCTGCAATTAGGTACTTTACAAAGAGCAATATTTCACATATTGCGATGGTCCTCAAAGACCCTACCTTCATCAACCCGACTCTAAAGGGTACCTATATCTGGGAATCGAGCTACGAGGGAAAGCCGGATCCTCAGGACGGTAAGGTGAAACTTGGGGTCCAGATTACCCCACTCGCTGAGGTACTCGACGGCTATCAGGGTCGCATCTACCTTCGTCGGGCACAATGTGTAGCAGATTCTTTCAATCCGACTAAGTTGGAAGAGTTGCACAAGGTTGTATACGATAAACCGTACGACCTAGTACCCACTGACTGGATCGAAGCTGCAGTTCAAGAGGATCCTGAGCCACAGAAGACAAGCCGATTCTGGTGTAGCGCCTTTGTTGGTTACCTCTACACCCAGTGTGGCCTCCTGGTACCCGAAACTGATTGGAGCATCCTGAGGCCAGCTGATTTTACCCAGTCAGCTCAACATCTGAGCTTCACTGAAGATTCCAACCTGGGTCCCATGGAGCACTTCTACTAAAAGTGAATTTAGAAGGGCATTCTTATAAGCTATATACACTAATGCATGCCAGTTTCTAAAAAGTTTGAAAAGAAACTTAAGAGATCTTTTAAACGTTTTAAAAAGAAGCGTGGTGTTGAAGCTTACAATCGTCTTTGTGATCTTTGTTTAAATATGGATCATGATCTTAATATCGTCACCGAGCCAACCACAACTGTTCAGATGGACATCGATAACGGTGACGAATGTCCGTATGACATTGATCGTCTCAACACAATTGTAGCGAACGTTCCATACAGTCTTGGACTAAAGGAGAAACCTATCGAAATGGAGATTGAAGAGGTTACAAAGAGATGTAAGCGTTTAACGATTAGTAAGAAGAAGATTAGAAAACGTAAGAGGATTTAATATAATGACGGATATAAGTTACCGCGATTTCTTTCTAGAGCAATTTAGTCTTCTTTTGGAAGAATTTCCTAAGGCACAGACGGATTACTTGAAGGCGCTTTATAAGAAAAACTTGTTAGATCTTCTAATGAATCAGTATGACTACATTAAAGCGTATTTTCCGGATCTTAAGGAAATTATAATTAAAACGATGGAAGAACCACAATTTTCAAAGGTATTGGATTGGAAGACAACCAGACTGCTTTATCAACTATATGCAGAGATGGAAGTTTCCGAATGTCAGATCTGCTTCCCACCTGGTAATCTTTGTCCATTTGATTACCAAGGCGAAGAAGACTGAGCTTTGCTTACTATGCGTCCTCATAACATTCAGTTTAATTAAGTGCATGTTATAGCAATGGCACAACACGAACTAGTTCTCAACGATCGCGAGCTCTGTGACCTTGAGCTTCTCCTTAATGGCGGTTTTGCTCCACTGACCGGATATCTCAAGCGAGCTGACTATGAGTCAGTTCTAAGCACTATGCGTCTCAGTACCGGCGAGCTCTGGTCTATGCCTATCACCCTATCAGTAGAGTCTGACTCCAAGATTCAGACTGGTGATAAGGTGACTCTTAAGGATCAGTGCAACAACCCCCTCGCTGTACTAAGCGTAGAAGACCGTTGGACTCCCGATCTTGAGGCTGAGTGTGTTGCAGTTTATGGCTGTGCTGACCGTAACCATGAGTACATTAACATCACCCTGAGTCAGGGCAGTGTTGACTACTTGGGAGGTCCTCTTGAACTTATTCAGCTCCCCCTCCACTACGATTTCAAGGAGCTTCGTCGTACACCCGAGCAGACCCGACAGCTCTTTCAGGAGAACGGATGGAAGCATGTTATCGGTTTCCAGACTCGTAACCCTATGCACCGTTCTCACATGGAACTTACGCTTAACTCGGTTAAGGAGGTTCGTGAGGAGTTGACAGCACAAGGTGTTGAGGGAGATGTTCATGTGATGATCCATCCAGTGGTTGGAGTGACTCAGAGTTGCGACGTTAACTACCACACACGTGTTCGCTGTTATAAGAAGCTTCTAGCTCATTACCCGGAAAATGTGGCGATGCTTTCGTTGCTTCCTCTGTCCATGCGCATGGCTGGACCCCGTGAGGCTCTTTGGCACGCTTTGATTCGTAAGAACTACGGTTGCACTCATTTTGTGGTGGGTCGTGATCATGCTGGTCCCTCTTTCCTGCGTGCTGACGGTGAAAAGTTCTTCGGCCCCTACGATGCGCATAACCTACTTGACAGTGTTGCTGACGAGATCGGCATTAAGATTATCAAGTCTGTATTTATTGTGTACGAGCCAACAACGGCTAAGTACTATCGTATCGACAGCCTTCCAGAAGGAACTGAGCCTCTAAACATCTCTGGAACCGAGCAGCGCCGCCGTTTGCGCACCGGTGAAGAGATTCCTGAGTGGTTCAGCTACCCCGACGTTGTTGCTGAGCTGCGAAAGCGCTACAAACCACTGCATAAGAAGGGGTTCTGTGTTTATTTCACTGGACTAAGTGGTGCAGGTAAGAGCACCGTTGCCCAGTACTTTGCTTCTCGTCTTCGTGAGATCGAGGCTGAGCGCCAGATTACTGTACTAGATGGAGATGTGGTGCGTCAGAACCTGAGCAAGGGTCTCGGTTTTAGTCGTGCTGACCGTTCCACCAACGTCCGCCGTATCGGCTACGTGGCCAGCGAGATCGTTAAGCACGGCGGTATCGTACTTTGTGCCAATATCGCACCCTACGCTGACGACCGCGAGCACAACCGTAACGTTATCTCCGCCCATGGCGGCTACTTTGAGGTTCATGTAGCAACCTCTCTGAACACCTGTGAGCAGCGTGACATTAAAGGGCTTTATGAGAAGGCGCGTGCCGGTATCATCAAGGAGTTTACCGGTATCTCTGATCCATATGAGGCCCCTGAGTCTCCCGAACTGAGTGTTACCTGTGATACCATGGAGTCTATCGACGAAACGCTCTACGCTCTGACCTCTATGCTTCGTGACGCCGGCTACCTAATTTGAAACCCGCTTCAAATCGGTAGTCTAAAAAATGACGCCAGAACACTTCCAAAACTAATTTAGAACACTTACCACCAACATGCAAAAGTTTTTGAGCAGTATGTTCATCTTCTTCCTCTGCACGACTATCCTTTTCGCCTTTATCTACTTCAACTGGCAGACCCAAGGTGTCACAGTCGAACGGAAAGTGTACCCGATGCAGAACACGACCCTCTACTAACTCCCCTGTAACGACGACGGAATGGCACTGACTTTGGACAGTACTGATCGTGTTCACATTCGCCTTGTTTACGGTGAAACTGTGTACATCGACCAAGCTGACACCAATTTGGTGCATATTCATGATAAGGTACCTACAGGGTCCATTTTGACCGTGTACAACCCGACTCAGACAGTCTCAACCGTTACACTGACCGGTTTCATTAACTGCAAAGAACTTCTATTTCTTATCGGTTTCATTGTGTCGGCTGTACTTACTCTTCTGCTATGTAAAATTCAAAGAAATCAAAGATTAGGTGCTCGGTCACACCACACTTTTTAACGATTCCTTCTCTACCGTTTTATCACAAAACGACGTGCTCTAAGCACTTTCACTAAAGGGTAATAGCGAACCCTATATGACGTAGCAGCACATTACGAGCGCCGTTAATGTCACGATCCATCATAAAACCACATTCTAAACAGTTATAAACCGTTTTAGAACCTAGTTTCTCATCGATCTTTCCACATCCTCCACAAGTTTTAGACGTATACGCCTCGTTGCACCGGAAAACGTTCCGGTTATAATGCTCACCCTTAGAGACCAGTTTACAATAGAATGTATAATGCTTTAGACCGATCATGGATCGAACCGTTTTGGCATTAATCTTCCTTGTACCTTTCTGACTCATCTTCTGGGTCTCAAACTTGGGTAGTAGGATGTTCTCAAAGTTATCGCAGAGAAACAGTGCGGTTTGATTATGGAGCTCGGAGACGATATTTTGTGCTTTGGATCTCAGTCTAAAACAGCGCTTCCTCATTCCGGTCTTTTTCCGTTCGTTTAACTCTTTTGACATCTGACTATTAATATTGTCGATCCGTTTACCTATCTTATTCAGTCGGGTTTGAAAACCATCACCTACCTTTCCGTTCACATCTTTAGATGCGTAGTAGGTCTGAAAGGTTCTAACACCTGGATCAAGAGCAACCACATTATGTGGAGCCTTCTTCTTAAAAGGTTTACGTTCAGAAGGTACACATAGGTAGTACCGGTCTGGGTATTCGAACTTAATGGTAAAATCTGATACTAACTGATCCCGATACGGTGCTGTCCTTTGTTTAGGCTCCTTCTTAAGTTTACCCTCCTCAAACTTCTTCATATTCTCCTCGTACTTGTTCTTTGACCTCTCCTTTTTAATCTGAATACTGATTTCAAACTGCTTTGCAAGCCATCTCTTATCCTTTTTACTTCTAATCTCTAAAACGGATGCGACTCCAAGTTTCTTTAAAAATTTTGGACTCAGTTTAGCACCAGGTTTTAAGCCTGTGGCAGGGAAGTACAGAATCTGTGTTAGATCCTTTCTTGTTCTAAAGCCCATCTTATAGTTTTCAATATTACCGTTACGTTTATTAGACTGAGCGGATTTAACAGAACCTATAGCGTTTCCGATAGTTCTATCCTTACAGTCGTAGGGGATGCGGTATTTCCATTCTGGTTCATCCTGTTTAATAAGAGCTTCTTTATAGGCTCCGTGACTCAGTGGCGTCCCACCTTTAATCTTATTAGTTTTATGTTTTTTACAGTACCATTTACCTTCGTGTAGTTCCTTTTTACACTGTTCTCCCTTTTTATTCTGGTAGATGCACCCCTCTCTAGCTAGAGCATTACCGATTCTAACATAACGCCTTCGATCTTTATTGTATAAAGCGATAGAATCGTTATAGTAAACTCTGGATATACCAAATGCCTGTTTAAAGAACCTTCTCTGTTTAGGGGTAGGGTAGAACCTAATCTTCCTGGCATATTTAGTACGTTTTTGGTTATGAGGTCTTGTAGAGAAGAGTATATCTTCTTGGACCTGATTGTTAAAGGTGTTTACACCATGTAGGTTAGAACGATCTACAGCTTTTTGTAGATCGTATGCTTTGAGTTGCATAAATAGAATTATAAAAGAAACTTCTAAGTCAAGAGTATTATTTTTTGATTTCTTTGAATTTTATCTAACTGTTCTTTAGAGCTACATTCATTTTATACTTATCTCTTTCTTGTACTTCATGTGGGGGCTTCCATTTTGCAATTTGACTAAAATGCTGTTCTCCATCCAATTCAATTATAACTTTTTTACTTAGTATTGCAAAATCAAATGGTAAAAATCTTTCAGTTTTTGGATTCTTACACCATTGCACTTTATATTGGGAAACCACATCTGAATAATACTTTTTAAGGAAATTAAATAATTTATCTTCAGTTTTATTCTTACAATATGGGCACCAATTTCGTAACTGTCCAGTAATATTATTTAAAGCAGAATTAAATTCATGTTTATTAGAACATGTGAACCAATATTTCTTATTACTATAAATACGAACTTCACGTGGTAACAGTTTATTCTTAGTACTCCAATATATTTTTAAGGGATGGCTAGCGAAACTATTATTATAACACATATTACATTCTTGATCAGCACATAGTTGTTGGTTACTACAGTAAGGACACCATGCTCCACTTCTAATATTATCAATAATACTATTGAATTCATGACCACATACACAATTAAAATTATATTTTTGTTTACTAAATTTATTTAAGTATATAGGGTTAATATTTTCTTTAAAAAGATATTTAGATTTATCTAAACTTGCAAAACTTCTATAAATATAATTTGTGATGATTGGATGCTATTAATATTATTTAATAATTTACTCTGCCAATTATTTTTGTCTAACCATACATCTATCTGAAGTATTCTAATGATAGAATAACTGTAAGGTTTTCTTTGAAACTTTTTTCCAAAAAAAGTTTATAGGGATGCATTCTGCTAATGTTGTACTTTTAGGTTCTAGCGGAACTGGTAAGTCCACTCTGGTCCATAGATATCTTGGTGGCGAATTCTCTAAACATCACGAACCCACTAAAGGGGCTAAAGCTTTCGTTGAGGCCACTGAAATCAGTGATAGCGACGGTAAGATTTATGATGTTCTTCTCACTCTACTGGATACACCGTGCGGAACGATGGTTGATGACGATTGGATCAACAACCACATAGAGACTGCTGATATAGTTGTGGCGGTTTACTCTATTCTTGATCCACATTCATTCGAAGTTGCCGTTAGAATGGTGGAGCTATCCAAAAAACTAATGATTCCAGTAATGTTAGTTGGTAACAAGCTGGATGTAAGCGGTGCTCGTCTTGTGAGAAAGGAGCAGGTTCTTGAACTGAAAGTTCCGTCGATCGAGATCACTGCCAAGCGTGATTCAGATATTACTCTACTGTTCGAAACTATCGGCAACGAGTTAATTGCGGCGCGATATGCGTCGCAGACCTGGTGGCAGTGGTGGAACGGGGGGAGCTGCATCAGTTGTAGATTCTGCAGACATTGTGGCACGTGCGATTGCTGTCCTTGGCGACTCAGTGCTTCTTAGTACCTCACGTAACATATTACGTACTCCACCTGGTGGTGGTGGTGTGGGTAGAAGGCTTCTAGAGCGCCCAGCGGACGAGCTAGGTCGTACAGGAGTAGCGATATAGGTACGTTCTGTAAGTCTTTCACGAGTGATTGCTGGCGGGGAACCAAGAAACTGATCGATGAATTCATCAACTGGTGAGAAGTAGATAGTAGCTTTGCAGATGGGACACTCGTTGTATCCTCTGCTACGTAGGTTATCTCGACACTGTTCACAAACGTTATGTACAACCTCTTCGCTCTGATGCAAATTAACAGCAGTACGATCAGGTCCGTACTGTTCAAGGCACACACAACAGCGATTATCGATCTCGGCATTGCGATGTTCCTGCTCTCTATTCTTTAACTTCTGCATAAAGGCCTCTTTGCCTTCAGTCAGAAACTCAAGCATCTCCATTCCCTTTTCCTTATAGACGGGAATCAGTACGTCTGCCCAGTTTGCGATAAGGGTGATAATGTTTTCAGCCATCATCGGTGCACAACAGAAGTTAGTTCGTGAGATGATGTAAGTTCGCAGGGGTGGTATGATCAGAGTAAGTTTATCAGAGTTATAAATCCTAACACCAAGACGATAACGATCACAAGATTGGATACAGTTGGTGCACTGTAGCCTCTGTATTTTAAACCTGGGAATGACAGGACCATTCTCACTAACTGTGTACCAGGCAGCAAGGTAGTAGGTCTCTAAGATCATCAGATACAGGGAGGCAAGCCGAGGAAGGCAACAAACAGGCTTGTCCTGAAAGGGCAAAAGTACAACCTGCTCAAGTATCGGATGGTTTCCTAAAGGGCTGTCCGTAACACAAGAGTTCTCTAGTCCGTGTTCCAACATTTTCTGCTCAAGAGCATGGAGTACACGCTGCAGAATATTGTACGTATCGTTACGCTTACCGTCGCCAGTACACTTGCATTTCATCTATATATCTACCCCACAATTTTCCCGTATTCGTCCATATACCCCCTTGAACGCACAAGTATAAAAATTGACACAATTTGCAATGCTAGTTGAAAAATTGACGACCTATGTGACATATGTACTAAACTAGGTATCCACGTTTGACACTCTTACTACGAATGTTCCGTGTGTTTTTCCCCCACGCTACCCGCACTGTTCACGGTCTTACCGCCCGCTATTTCTCCACTCGGACCCCTGTTTTGGGTCATCACGCTGGTGAGCGCCATCGCGATGACGAACCGACGCTTGCCCACATCGGTAAGCACCACGAAGGTGAGGACAGTTGGATGTCTATCGAAGAGGTCGAGGGGGAGCGTCATGAAGACCCCAGCCATTACAGCAACCGTCAGTACCGAACTTCTGGTGACATGAAAGACATGCAAGACGACATTCTTAAGCTTTTCCAACGGACTGCTGCGCTGGCTGAGTACATTGACAAGGCAGTCATGGAGACACGTGATGCCCACAACATCTTTGAGAACCGTGTTGAAGATTTGGAGAACGACTCTCTTGAACAGTCTGAGGCTGTTGGGGCTCTTCACCAGAACTTGATGGAGATTTGGAATCAAACCAGCCAGCTTGGTCACAAGGTCCACGACGCGAAGAAGAGGATTCGTTGGGTGGTCCGTGAGGAGCTTCAGCGTGCTCGTGAAGACAAGTTGAACACTTCCCAAAACTGATTCATAAACACCTAAATTCAGGTTGAACTCAACGGTACTGGGCATCGATCTTCTTAAGCATAGCGACCCCCTTAGCAGGGGGAGGAGGACATCGAAGACTACTTTAACAATTATAATAGTCTAGAATATAGATGAATGAGAAAGATCTGATTACTTCTCCACATCTTTTACAGTATTCTGCAACGACAGATATTGAGAAAGCACGTACATTTTCACGTACTATTAACCCAAGGAGTAGAAGGGAGGAGTATTTTGAACCTGTCGATGAGGATAGACACGATGATGTGCACTGGGGACAGCGTAAGCTGTTGTTATCAGAGATGGAGTTTATTACGAAGGAGATAGATAAAATGGACACTAGTAAACCGATGACTATTCTTTATGTTGGTGCTGCTGAAGGTAATCATATCTATCTGATGGCAAAGAAGTTGTTCCCTCAGTTTGAATATCATCTTTATGACAAGCGTGACTTCTATCCCAAACTTTACGAACTAGAAAACATTAAGATTTTTAAAAGATATTTTGACAATAACGATGCAAAACGGTACAAGGACAAGAATCTGTTATTCATCTGTGATATTAGAGGTCTTGATATTGGAAAGGCAAAGCAGAAGCGTAACTTTGAGACAATGAATACGATTGTTCTAGATGATATGAAGATGCAAGAGGAGTGGTATAAGATTATGAAGCCCAAATCAGCCCTTCTTAAGTTCAGACTTCCGTGGTTTCCAGGAAAGACACGATATCTGGATGGGACCATCTATTTTCAGGTATGGCAAAAATTACATAGTGCTGAATCGCGTTTAATTCCTAATGGTGAAACTAAGTATTACGATCACACTGCCTATGAACAGAGGATGTTCTACTTCAATCGTCACACAAGAAGGAAATTTTATAAACATCCGTATAAATTCTATGGTCACTGCTATGACTGCAAAAGTGAAACAGTTATTCTTGAAGAGTTTCTAAAAAAGTTTAGACCGGAAATCAAGAAGGATAAGTTTGATTATGAATTGTGTAAACTCGGTCGTACGATTACGGAGTCCTTAAGTAAGACAAAGAGACTATTCCCAGAAGGTCCACTCTCTGTTTTTGAAATTTAGTTATTCCTCCTCTGCTTGAGCACGCAGATATTCTTTATACGACCATACAACGTCCCAGTAGCCACCGTGTATGAAAAACCAAGTTACCATGGTTTGCACAGTCAGATTAACAACAAGTACATGATGAGCGAATACTTCGTATTGGAAACATAACATACCTTCTTCACGAGCCGAAAAGGCTGTTAGAAAGATCATCGCAATTTGGAGCGGGATGACTAGAACCCAGGAAATAATTGCGCAGAAATTACTCTTTCGTGTGAGATCCAATAATTCCATTCCAAAACATACTCCGAAACAGAACAGGGATGTATAAAAGTTGGCGAAAAGCCAACCAGCACTGTCACTACAGAATGGCGAGTCAACTATATAATGAGTGGCAAGCACATTAACTACAAAAAGTGCTATGATGGGTATTGCCCAAAAGAATACAACATAAGTAGAGGTAGCAGCCCTATTAAAAAGGGTCTCTTCAGGGTTAATACTACTGTCGCTGCTGTAAGAGCTCATTTACACTTGAATGACCTATTTCTAATTATAAACGTTTTCACAATCACATTTACCTACCTCATGCAGTACTATGAGCCCTTCGGAATCTTTCGGGTTGGTCTTCACGGTTGAAGTGTATGTTCACCGAGATCCCAAGAGCTGTACCGATAATAGTCCATAACGTAATGGTAAAAAAGGTGATACTAAGGACTGCACTAGCAAAAGCAAACCGATTCTTGCAGAAACACTCTTCTCGTTCTTTGATCAGAAGAATAACTGAACCAACTAGAATAAATAGACTTGCGATAGTTAGAAGAACAGCCTTCAAGACCTTATTTTCAATAACGGCATAAGTAATCAGATAGATTACTGCAATAATGTACAGGTTAGAAAAGATAACAGGTGCACTTGAACTACAAGCTGACGACCCCTTTACCTGCATTATTGAAACAGTGTTAAATGCAAGAAGAGTAAGTATCGGAACGACTATGAAAAAAACTGTAATGATACCTATGTAAAGCAGGTACTTCTCGTGATCGTCCATTCTGCGGTTGCTGACGACACTGTCGATGTCGCTGCTACTGTCGATGTCGCTGCTACTGTCGATGTCGCTGCTACTGTCGATGTCGCTGCTACTGTCGATGTCGCTGCTACTGTCGATGTCGCTGCTACTGTCGATGTCGCTGCTACTGTCGCTGTCGCGAATGTTTTCGCTGTCACTACTGATCATTTTCAGGCTATAACAAGTTTTCAGTTATAATAGGTTTTCAGTTATAATAGGTTTTCTATCATTTTTTCCCACCGCGCGCCATGGAAATGATGCGGTAGGGTTCAGTACTGATACGGAGACAGTCCTTGACGTTGATCTGATTGTGCTCCTTGGGTACGAGCTGTCCCTCATCGGAGTTAAGCGTGTGAAGGTGCTTTCGGTTCACACCCTTCTTGTGTGCGACCAGGATCAGGATGCCAAAAGGCTTGCTCTTGTTCTCAGAGAGTTTGGCGGCCTTCTTCTTGTAGTGCTTGGCCAGCTTCTTCTCATCGCTAAAGCTACCGTCCGTGTACAGAAGAACGGTGCTAGGATAATCTCCCTTGATGTGTTCTTCCATGATGTGCTTCAGAAGCGGCTTCACCTTCGTACCGTTTTCTACATGGCCGTAGATGTTCTTGAGGGTCTTAACCAACTTGGTCTTGATATCGTCCGAATCCTCAATAACAGTGCTCATCGCATGAGGGTCGTAGTGCCGGTTAAAGGCGTGGAAAATAAGGGTTTTCTCAGAGTCGATCTTGATGATCTTCTTGGCTGCTGAATAGCAGTGCCAGAACATCACCTCTTGACGCGTGATGATATAGTGACTCTTTCGTTTTGGCTCTGCCTCCTCGATATCAAGTCGGTGATGTAGGAAGTGCAGAATCTTCAGGCGCTTATCCATCACCTTCTCATCCTTCTTGGCATTTTTGCGACTCACACCCTTGTGCGCTCTCACGGATGATGACGAAAGATCCATGCCCATGTGAAAGACACCTGCCTTGGATTCGTCGAGAGATTCCGTGTAGGAGGCCGAGGTTGTGCTCGTAGATGGGCTGTAGCCGTACAGGCCGTTCCTTGAGCTGCTGCTGGTGGAAGCCGCGGTGGCTACACTTGAGCTTGAACTTGAGTCAGAAGAGGATGAACTTTTGCTTGTCCTTCTCTGCTTGTTCAGCTTGGTCCTGCGTCGCCGGCCGGAGCCGGGAGGAGGGGCTTGAACGTGGCAGCAAGACATGTTTGGGATAGGTAATTGATGACTAAAAGTCTTGCAGAAGTCATCAATTTTAAAATTAGTGTAAATTTCAATTCGGAAGTCCTTAGGAACCAGCACGGTTTTGAGGGTTGCCACGGTTGAACTCGAACAGCCAGGAGTACGGTCCCTGCCAACGAGGCAGTGTGTGGATTGTCGGGTTGTACTCGGCAATGAACGGCTGCTGTACACTGGGATCGCGGATACCGGTACAGGGTCCATCAGTGGGGTTCATGACTCCATGGATATTCCATGCAAATGCGCTGGTATCACAGATGTTAAAGAAGGGGTTATGTTTCTCTTCACCTGGGACAAGGGGCCATCGGTTACGGATCTTTGCAGGTGCTTGGCAACCACCCTTAAAGTCTGGTTCAACACACTTACCAGAATCGATAGTCCCATCGGAGAATCCGCCCATATCCAGGAACCCTTCAATCTGCCTTGAACAAATCTGATCAGAGTTAAGGACAAGGTTGGAGTTAAAGATGCGGATGAAATTCAGATGAAGCTTCTCAATGGGTAGCGGGTCGTTGATGTTAACACCCTGAAGTCCGATAATCTGACGTCCAGTAGGAATGACCTGGGTAGGAAGAGGGATCATCTGCCGTGGTTGAGGGTAACCAGTAGGATATGTAGGGAAGGCCGGGCGCTGGGTTTGAGCACAGGTTGGCGCCCTAGCCGCAATTTCGGCCTTACGTGCAGCCAAAGCCCCCTCGGGAACGTACTTAATAACATCGATCTTAAGACGCCATTCGAAGGACTCGATAGGGTCCTGGACGAAGACATCGTATACGTAACGTACGTTACCATCCTGGTCGATCCACTGTTCAACATTATCGTAGGTTGAGTAATCGTTGCGCACAAATGAGAACTCACTTTGATCCCGAGCGCGCTTCATAAGGTGGTCGGTGATCTCATTCAGTTCATCCTGTACCTCGATAGTCATAGTTTCGGGCTTGTAGAGGTTGTAAGTACAGTCATGAAGGGTTTCCTTCTTGCTTTTAGACATCTTCTTAAAGAGTTGTACGATCGCTCTATAGATCATCTGTTGGGCATTCATAGTTCTGTACCGAATGGGGTCTGGGTCTTTCACATTAGTCAGCGAGGTTTCAAACATATCGATGTCCTTAGCATAACTAAAGCGTTCTACTAAACCCCCTTTCATCCGGAAGAAAACTCCAGCCAGAGTTACCAATAGCAGTATCAGAAGCATTGTGTAAAGTCGCTTCATAGCCAATATAACCTATGGATCTAAAAAAATGTAAAAATGAATTAAAATGCTTGAAAAAGCATAACCATGCTAATTAATACTTAAGATGAGTACTACTCTTCTAACTGAAAACCAACTAAGTGTTCTGGTAGAGGCTATCCGAGAGGCAAAGACCCATGTGGAGGCTGAACGAATGGCTCAGAAGCTTCTTGAGAAGAGGGGTATCTATATTCAGAAGGGTGATGTTGACTTTGTCTACACTAATGCAGACGATAACTATAATGATGAGAACAAGAAGACTAATATCTACACAAATGCAAACTATGAGACATGGACCTATCCAGGTTACCAGAAGTCAAATAGTGAGGAGGATGCATGCAGTGGACGGTTCTGGTATAACCCGGGTGAACTAGACGATCCGGATCAGCTACCCTTGGGAGCACAGCCTTCCACAGGCTGTTTACGCCTAGGATATCAAACCAGCTCTGAACCAACTACACCCAAGTCTAGTTCAAGTTCATTTGACTACATGAACCATGAACATTGGTACAATTAGCCGAAGTTGCTTCAGCCACTGGAAATATTTATAAAATCTTACTGTCTGAACAGCTTCTTGAGACGCTTGCTGCGCTTATTGCGCTCTTCCTGTTGCTTCAGGTTGAGATAGTAAGAGTCAGTTTCTTCGTCGTATTTCATAACACAGATCTTCGTTACAACCGCGTTGACTTCGTCGAAAACGATGTCGCTCTTGCGAAGCAGCTTACCATCCTGAAGAAGGTCAACAAGCTGCTGCTTAATATCGTCGCTAACGGGTGGGTTGAATTCAGCACACGACAAGAAGTTCTCAACGTATTCTACGCGAGCTTCGTTGTCAATATCTTTCCAAACTACGCGTTCCTTCTCACCTTCTTCACCGGGTTTATGGAAGATATCGTCGTTAATAATATCAATATCTCGCTGGTCAAACACCTCAGGACCTTTCAGTTTGAGGTGCTTACACAACTGCTTGAGATGATAGTTGCTATCGCTCTCACGCTTGCGTCTACTCTGATACGCCTTTTTGACGGGTTTGAAGTTATGTTTAGCGTAATGTTCGTCGCGAACACCAGCAATCTCAGTTCGAATTCCCCTTATTCTCGTTGCATAATCCATTTTCTTTGTTCTCCCTGTTACCCCCTCGGCCAAATGAGAATCACTTTTTTTAGAAGATGGTATCTTATTTAAAGGTAAGTAGGTAGATGAGTTGGTTAGTGTCAGCGGAAACTTCGTCGAGGATAGCCATAAGATCTGCATGTCCCCCCTTTTCGGCCGCTTTCCAGATTTCTTTAACACCTTTAACGAAAGATTTAAGGTACCCGGTGGCGCTACTATCTGTAAGGGTTTTAGCTTTGATGTTGATTTCCTTAATATTAACAGTGCCGTCAATACCCTGAGCGACTTCCATAAACCGGTCAAAAGTAAGGTTAAATGCTGCCAGATGCACATCAAGTGCCTTATGAGCACCGTAGTGTTTTGTCTGGAAGTGCAAAGTCTTAATCAACATCTGGTGCTGATAGAACATCTGCAGTACACGGTTTAGGTCAAGACTACCACCTTTCTGTTTACGCGGCATTACTATATTGTACACTGGTAAAAACTGATGACCTAGTGGTTTTAATTGAGTAATAACTACGCAAAGTTTTAAAAACTTACAAGAAAATGTCTGCAAACGCAAATGTTATCCAAGCCCACAACCTTGGTCCTCTTGGTTGGCTCCTACCCGTTCGTACTGAGGGAGGTGGTTCTTTTGAGCTTCCTCAACTCCTCGTCATCAGCGATCGGAGTGGCTCGATGGGCCAGTGGAGTTCCCGGTTGATTAACCAGGTTTTCCCCACGGCCTTTGAGCAGCTGGGCTACCGCTCTGACTTTCCTGTGAGAGTCATCACCTTCGATTCTAGGGTTGATACCATGGAGGCGACGGTTGATGGCCTTCACAAGGTGTCGGCTGACTCCCGTGGCCAAACGAAGATGTCGGGAGTTTTCCCGCGTGTTGTTCAGGTCTTGGCGGATGACCGTCCTTTCATCATCGTTGTTGTCTCTGACGGCCAGATCCATGACAAGGATGCTACCGTGAGGGCGGCCACACTTGCTGCAAAGCAGGTTGGTCACCGAACGGCTCCCGTCTTTGTCTCGCTGGTCCGTTTGCTGACGTCGCAAAGGGCGAGTCCCGATACGCGTGCTCTCACGTGCATCGCCCAGTTTAACACTGGTGGTTCGATTCCCCTCAACGACATCAGCACGTACGACAAGCGTGTTGATGCTGTGATCCTGGACCTCATCGAGGCCATCGTTGAGAGTCTGCGTCATTCTGCTGTGGAGATGGCGGAGGTTTCGGCACCTGTTGAGAACCTTCACCGGATCCCTGGCGACAACCCGAGTGCTATGCTCACGATCCCTACGGGTCAGGAGTACAACATTCTGGTGTCTGACACGAATCTTCCCCAAGATCTCATGATCAACGGTGAGCTGGTGTCGATTATCGATGCCGGCGTGCCTACCAACGAGGGCGACATCATGTCTTTCCTCGCTTTCATCGAGTCGCAGCTGCGTGTCTGGGCCGTTATGGGCGGACGCGGAGATGACATCGAGACTGTCACCAACTGGTTCAGCCAGCTGGAGTCTGTTCTCGACTCGGCTTCTGATGCAACCGTCGATGACGATGCGTCTGCTACGCTGACCGCGCGCCGCAAGGTGCGAGACCTGACCAAGCGCCTTCACAAGCGCCACAAGTCGGTCATCGGTCGGATTCTGCAGATGCGGAACATCGACGACCTTGCCACTCTGAACTCTGCTCAACAGGCGGAGTTTCTGCGTGGTATGACCGGGCGAAGTGCTCGTCGTGTCGCCCAGCGCGTCGTCGGAATGGACTTTGACGTTCAGGCCCGCGATGCCGTTCGTGCTCTTGCTGCGATCGATCTCGACAGTATCCCTGAGGATACCGAGGGATCTTTCTACAGCCAGGAGGAGTGGCGAGACATCATCGAAGCTGCCAAGGAGCTGCTCACGATGATCGACGAGGTGACGGCAACGGACATCCTCACGATCATCGGCGGCATCGGCGTGGCTTTCCGCGGTGTCGTTGGCAACTACCCCGACCCCTGGGGATTTGTTGTCCAGGAGGTTTACCTGGGTCCCTTCTGGCTGTCCGAGGCTGATCTGCGTACTGCAGTGATCCAGGGCGGCCAGTTGGACTACCCTGGCATGAGTCGTGCTGCCCCCATCACCGGTGTTGTGCCCCTGCGCAGCATCTGTCCGGAGGCGTACGATCTTTACACGGGCTTCATCGCCAAGCTTCAAGCTTCGGTGACGATCCGTGGTGCCATGGCCCCCATCCCCTACGACCGCGTGGCGATGGCCTCTGCGGTTCTGATTCAGCTGTGCAAGCAGCTTGGTCAGAAGGACCCCCTTACAGAGCGCGAGCTCTCCGTCTACACGGACCTCCTGGAAACTGTCGCAAACGCCCTTTCGGGTTATGCAGCGGCATCCTTCGAGAACCTGACCACGCATCTGCAGGAGCATGACGTCCGTCCTCACTTCAGCGGTGCCAACGGAATCTCCGGTGCCATCAAGCCGTGCATTGCACTGCTGGCGGACACCCGCTGTGCCAACATGCCTGCAGACCAGATTGCGCACATTCTGCGTGCATCTTACGGTCTGGAGGTTTACATGGCTGCACGGCGTGCATTCCACAACAACCTTTCGGGACGTCAGTCCCTTCTCCATGCCGTTCTCGGTGTGAACATGGTCGCTGCGCAAGCGGCAACAGCTCTGAGTCCGCCTTTCGAGGATGACCCGGAGTACGCCTACGCGCCCGTCGTCGACACTGAGGCTGCACTTGCATGCCTTCAGGATCTCGACTGGATCCCCGATCCCAACGACATCGCGGCGATTGCCCGGTTCATCGTGGGAACCCCTGTGGACCCTTCTACCGTCTTCGGCGTGGATCCAACCTACATGCGGCTGATCGCCACCGTGGAGGCTCTGGTTTGCTCGAGAGAGCAGGACCGAATCAACACTGAAACTCAGACCGCACACGGACCGGAGTACGGCGACGTGAATGTCTGCAAGAGTTGGCTTGACAGCCTTCTCCAGCGGGTTTACCGTTCCGACTACGACCATCGCATGAGCGCGAAGCTCGCCGTGGAGGCTCAGATTCTCTTGGACCGTCTGGTTCAGGAGCTGATCACCTGTTCTGGTGACGACTTTGTGCCTCTGATCACCGGCAAGACCGGTCGCACCGATCTGGCGGATGGTCTTCTGAACCGTGGAGCTCCTGGCTTTGCGGATCTGCAGGCAGCTCTGCTGAACCCCGATCTTGACGTTCCGGACCGCCTCTGGAAGCTGTGGGTCATTGTCCTTGGACGTGACCGCAACGGCGACGAGATTTGGGCCAACGGCAACATCATGATTGGCGACCTCCATGCATTTGCTGAGTTCTTCCAGCCTTCTGCTGGTGAGGACAACCGCAGCATGTGGCGGTCTCTCCGTGAGATCAAGAAGAAGTACGGTACCCACAAGTACCGTCCTAAGGAGAACCGTCATGGTCACAGCAACAACTTCCCTTCGTTCTGGGCACTGACCAACGGTGAGTGCAACAGTTTGGATAAGTTCCGTCTCGCTGTTTCACCGCAGGTGTTTGCAGACTACGTGGCAGCACATCATGCCGCTGGGTGCTGTGGATGCTAATTATAAAACTCGATTTCAGCCCCGTCAGAGGTCATGATCTGCATAATACCTGGTCCGTGATCCTGATAGTGTGAATACCTTCCGTGTAGAAGTGCTACCTTAATCCACCGCTCAGTATCAAACATAGAGTCGTCTACTTCAGAAAGTTTGTAAGAGTTATCGTCTTCGTATCTTGTCACATGTGTATCGATATGGTCAAGTATATCTGTGTACTTGCCGTGGGGGTCAATCTGTGATCTTAAACAGGGTGATACATCTACATGACGGGCATTGTTGTACACTGTACTAATAGCATAAGACCGCATCTTCTCATCACTGTCAATGTACAACAGCTCAACCTCTTCTTGTTGTAGATGGGTACGAAGTATAAAATATCCTGTCATCATGAAATGACTAGTTAGATAGATAGTGATGCTTACTATTCACTTTTGGTAAGATATCTCTAATAAGACTTTGGGTCCCTGTAAAGGAGTTTGTTATTGAAGCCAACTTGGGCTCTGTAAGAATTTAAAAACCAAAATTTTATAAGTTTTTATATTCAGTCCTTTAATAATACCTTTAAAGCATTGACCCGATGCATATTAGACCTGTTAATACTCATTTAAACCCTACTGATCTCTCTAATAAGACTTCAGGCCCCTGTTAAGGAGTTTGTTATTGAAGCCAACTTGGGCTCTGTAAGAATTTAAAAACCAAAATTTTATAAGTTTTTTAGTCATAATCCTTAGTGACTGTGTTAAGAGTATTGACTGGATACAATTAGGGATTCAGTGCTATTGAGTGGTGTAAGACCGCGTGCCGCGGGTCGCTCATCGGCTACGCCGCTTCGCTCTTCCGAACTTCGTTAAAAAGATATACATCGTGTGACCAATATAATGGACTTTACACTGAAATCGTGTCACTTATACACGAACCCGGGAGATTTAGCGACTGGTTTTAGGGACGCCCTTATGTAATAAGGTCTTTACCTAAGCTCCTCTGGCTAAGTGCTGTAATATCAACACTGTTATCTCTAATAAGACTTCAGGTCCCTGTAAAAGAGTTTCTTATTGAAGCCAACTTGGGCTCTGAAAGAATTTTTAAAGTAAATTTTACAACTTTTTAGTCATACACTGTTTATTAAACATTAAACCACTTATACGATATCTTTTATATACGTGTTAATGTTCATTTTAACCCCACTGATCTCTCTAATTTGAGATGGACCTGGTGTTGAGGAACTTCTTATTGAAGCCAACTTGGGCTCTGAAAATTTTCTCTAAGAATTTTTAAAGTAATTTTTTACAACTTTTTAGTCAAACCCCTTAATGACTAAGTCTAAAGCACTGACCTGATAAAAGTGATTGTAAACGGGTAGTAGTACATAGTTGAGCACTGACTCAAAATGAAGCTTCCTAAAGAGTTCAAATCTGGTACATATGTATTGATCGATCAGTTTACCATGGATTTTGATGGTTATCTGGAGAGAGACCTATCATTCGGTTGGATTAACAAGAGTAATAGGAACAATAGTCTACAGGTTTACTTGTTTTCACCTCAACTAAAAAACCAAGATACATTTAACGAGGATACTGAGGAAGTTGTGGTTATACCTGAGACTAAGAGATACGGTGTTACCAACTACAACACTGTCGAAAGCACTCCAGGTGTAACCTGGAACCTTGAGCCCGAACTAACTATAATGAGAATTCGGAGGCTGGTGGATCCACCAGAGCGGTTGGAACCTGATGCAGTAGTTGGAAAGGTTAGTATCAGATACCTGTCTCTTGCAGAGGTACAAGAAGGTATCAAGGTAGATTTAACGATGCAACCCGAACTCTGTCGGAGTCTTCAACAAAGTACCTTTAACTTTTATAACACAGTGGTTAAACTTTTTTCTAAAAAGTCACTATATGAAGGAACTTAGTAGCATTGCTAATGAGAAGCTACATGACCTTTTTGAAAGAGTAAAGGGACTTATGCGTAAAAAACTAAGGTTAGAGCCTATCTTTCTGGGTAAGACTGAGCCCGAGTTTATTGAGAAGTTTCTAGTAGTACAGGTACAACTGCAAAACATGGAGTTTGTGGCACCGGTCATTCAAGACACTATCAGGAAGAGCTTTACCCATCTTTATCTGGTTGCTCTCAAGGACTCCGGTCTCAACATTAAGATGTGGTACTTCGCAAAGGGTCCTTTTGTACCCAGCGATATGAAGCGGGTAAAAGGGATCTTCAAAAGGGTGTTGATTGTTCGGGAACTACTGCACCTCCCAGATAACTATGAAGACGACCTTACCTTTTATGTTTTTCCAACTAGCCACAAGAAGATGCTTCCTGAACGTCGGGGAGTGCCTTTGGGTCCTCTACACTGCAATAGTGGTAGCACCGATCTGATGCGTAAAGAAATCGCTCTCTGGCGCACTGAGGAGATGAACAAGGTGCTAGTTCATGAACTGCTTCATCACTACCGTGTTGATGCTAACCTTAGGGAAGTTGGACACTCAACTGGTGCTGTGCTTAACTTTGATGAAACGTACACAGAGTGGTTGACCACAATTCTTCATACGATGTTTACATCTATCGAGAAGGGTCATAACTACCCAACCTTTAAAAAGGATCTGCATAAACAGATTGAGTTCGCACTGTATCAGGCTGCTAAGGTCATCTATCACTACCAGATGAAACCGAATAACCTAGCAGCAAAGAAGGCACCTTTCCCACAGGAGACCAATGTTTATGAGTACTACATCCTTAAGGCCGCTCTGTTGTACCATCTCAGTCTGGTTCTGCGCCACGTAGACCCCAACACCCTGGTCTTCCAGTACCCCCTAGAGTTCCTACAGACCGTTATGGACTCGTTAGACGACGGTTTTCTTGGAACTCTCGATAAAATTCTTTCCAAAAACCTGAAATTTACACGTACTCTTAGAATGGTTATCGATTAGGTATCTCAGTGTGTACATCACAACTCCTAAAAAAAGTGAATTGATTTAGAGGTTTAGTTCCAAAAGTCCAATAGAAATCAAAAATAATGGCCAAGGGCAAGAAGACTACCGCTAACAAGAAGTCTACTACCTCTAAGAAGAAGACTACCTCTAAAAAGTCAACTACTTCCAAGAAGGGCTCCAAAAAGAGTACCACTACTACCTCTAAGAAGACTGCTTCCAAGAAGAAGCCATCTAAGAAGGCAGAGCCCGCTCCTGAGCCAGAGACTGTAGATGAGGAGGAAGATACTGGACCTTGTGTTGCAGATTTCCTTGATGCCCTCGATCAGCTTGATGAGATGCGTAAGCAGTGTACTGTTATCAAGCATCGATTCCAGGATCTTGCCAAGTACGCTTCTCGTCTTGAGAAGTATGTAAATAAGTCCGAGCAGAAGAAGGCTCAGCGTAAGGCGCAGAACGGTGGAAAGCCCCGTGCCCGCGGAGGCATTATGAAAGAGGCACCTATCTCTGATGAACTCGCTGCTTTCCTCGGTGTTGACGAGGGTACCAAGCTTACCCGTAACGAGGTTCGTAACCGTATCCACGAATACGCCATCGAGAACGACCTAAAGGAAGGTAAGATGATTACTCTTGACAAGGGACTATCATCCATCTTCACTGAGTACGACGGTAAGACCATTGCCTACAACGGCATTATCGGCCAAATCGGCCCTCATTTCGTTGCCTCCGAATAAGTAGGAGACATTTATAATTATAGTACTAAGCTGAGGGATTGCTTGGTCCCTGTTTAAAGCTTTATTATCTAATATGCAAGTATCAGATAATGCCTTTACTCCCCTATTCTAAGCCAGATCGTATTGAAGCCGGTATAGATGAAGCTGGGCGCGGCTGCCTTTTTGGCCGTGTTTACATCGCCGCTGTGGTCTGGCCTCACAAGGTTGCCATCGACCCACCGTACGAGATCAAGGATTCAAAGAAGGTGACAGCACGTCGAAGGGCTATTCTGAGAAAATACATTGAGGAGAACGCTGTGTCATACTGTGTAGCGTATCTAGAACATAGTGAGATTGACGACCTGAATATCCTACAGGCTACTCTAGCGGGAATGCACAAGGCACTAGACGGACTTGAGACGCGACCACACTACATTCTCGTTGATGGTGATCGCTTTAAACCTTATAAAGATATCGAAACCGGTCGCTATATCCAGCACGAATGTGTGAAAGGTGGAGATAACACGTATCTTTCAATTGCAGCAGCTTCTATTCTTGCTAAGGAGTACAGGGATGAGTATATTAAGAATCTATGTGAGGCGGAACCTGAGCTTAAAAGATACGGTCTTATAAAGAACAAAGGGTACGGTACAGAAGAGCACCGCAAGGCGATTGCTGAACATGGAGTGAGTTCTTATCATCGTCTTTCTTTCGGAATCTGCCGACAGTTCTCCAAGGGTCGCTTTGACAAGCCTCGCGAGGCACCTGCACCACAGCCAAGACCTAGACAGGTAAAGCTAGGGAATGTGTTTGCCACGTTAGGTAAAAACGGCAAGTAGGATAAGGGCCACAAAGAGTATGAAACAAATTGTGATAATGTATATCAAAGCTCTTTTCATGTTCATTCGATGATCAACTGGATTCACTACCAAATCGTTTGGCAATGGGTTGCCATTTTCGCCTCCTCTTTCAAGGTCAGGATCTGGCGGGCTGTCTAC
>Ga0180438_10002793_pt1 | contig 27619 bp, 26 predicted proteins | sample SS_ome_12_FD_132455 | JGI IMG/M metagenome (GOLD analysis project Ga0180438, IMG submission 132455) | Hypersaline lake sediment archaeal communities from the Salton Sea, California, USA - SS_3_D_2 metaG | ecosystem: Environmental > Aquatic > Non-marine Saline and Alkaline > Hypersaline >...
CGCGACTATGTCACCGCTGCCGGGCAGGGTGCTACGCACGTGCAACGCCTGCGCGCCTGGGATGCTTGCCTGGCGGAGACCTATCGCCGGGCAGCCGGAGGACTGGATCCACGCCCGCTAAAGTCGCAGCGTCTGCGAAACCGCTTCTACTGCAAGTTTCTGTATGCGCCGGAGGATTTTGGTGCCGCCGGCTGTGTGGGCTGTGGGCGCTGCATCGCTGCCTGTCCGGTCAATATCGACATTAGTGAAGTGCTGAACGACGTGTCGCGGCTGGCCGCCTAGCGTCGACAAGGGCGGGAGAGGTTGTCATGACAGACATGGGTAACCCGATGAAGCCTTATCTGGGCGTTCTGACGGGTGTGAAGGACCTGGCCACGGGCATCAAGCTCTTCCAGGTCAGGCTGAACGACGATGCCGCACGCGAGCGCTTTGACTATGCGCCCGGCCAGTTTGGCTTCCTGTCGGCTTTTGGCGTAGGCGAAGCGCCCTTTGGGCTGGCCTCCGTACCCTGGCGCGGTGAGGCGCTGGAATTCGCCATCATGGAGGTGGGTACTGTCACGTCGGCGCTGCACCGCATGGAGACGGGCGAGATCGTCGGCGTGCGGGGGCCACTGGGCAACGCTTTTCCGCTGGACGAGTTCAAGGGCAAGAATATCGTTGTCCTGGGCGGTGGCATCGGCGGTGCGCCGCTGCGCCCGGTTATCCACACTATCTTGGACAACCGCTCCGATTATGGTCATCTGGACATCTTGTGGGCGGCACGACAGCCATCTTTGCTGGTCTTTACCGACGAGTACGACGAGTGGCGCGCCGCGCCGGATACCGACCTGCATCTCACCGTAGACCGGGCTGACGACAAGTGGGCGGGTCATGTGGGCCTGATCACCAAGCTATTGGAAAAAGAGGCCCCCTCGCCAAAGAACGCGGTTGCCATTATCTGTGGCCCGCCGGTCATGATCAAATTCACGGCGCTGACGCTGTCAAAGATGGGCTTTGCTCCGCAGCAGATGATCATGACCCTGGAAGCCAAAATGAAGTGCGGCATCGGCAAGTGCGGCCGCTGTAACATGGGCGACAGATTTGTCTGCATCCACGGACCGGTGTTTACTTATGCGGAGGTGTCTAGCTTTCTGGAGAGTTTTGTTTAGTGGTGTGAGGACGGGTGCAAGGGAAAGGAGGGAACATGTCTGCCATCATCGAAACGCTGCGCAAGACCCAGCTCTTCCAGGACCTGAGCGACGAGCAGTTGGCCATCGTCGCGCCGCTCTGTCGCCAGGTCCACTGCCTCAGCGGCAAGGTCTTTTTCTCTGAGGGAGATGAGGCCACGGACGTGTTTGTCGTCTTGGAGGGGGAGGTTGCCCTGGAGGTCGATCTCTTTATGGGCGACCACGTTCGCCCCCAGACCGTCACTGTCGAAAAGATTGCCAGGGATGATACCTTTGGCTGGTCGGCCCTGGTGGAGCCACGGCTCATGACGACGTCCGCTCGGTGCACGCGGGATGTGGACATCATTGCCATCAACGGCGATGATCTGAAAGCGTTGCTGGTGGACCATCCCGACATTGGCCGGATCGTGATGGAGAACGTGGCCAAGATCGTGCGTGGGCGGCTGGTGCAGACGCGCCAGCGCCTGATCGCGGAGCGCGGCCTGGAGGCGCTGTACGAGTCCCACCGAGCCTACTAGATCGTCCGGAGTTTTATCTCCAGACAAGCGGAAAAGCAAATTCTGTCTCGGGATGGCGTGGGGGGCATGATGCGCTGGCACAGAACGCGGGTCATGTGCCATCCCGTCCGGTTCTGTTGAGGTCGCCATGAATCATTCCTGGTGACCTCTGTCTGTTGCGTGGCAGGCCGGGGGGCCATGACTTGCGTCCAGTGTCGAGTGTGGTAGAATTACCAGACGTGCTTTGGTCAAAAGGTGCGGATGGGGCAGAGGGTGATGATCTCACGAGAATCGTTATTGGATTGGAACCGGCAGGCGTTGCGAGATCTGCTGGTCTCTTGGGGTGAGCCGTTGTTTCGGGTGGATCAGGTGTGGCGGTGGGTCTATGGCTTGTTGGCTCGCGACTTTGAGGGCATGAGCAACCTGCCGGCCGCGCTGCGCGCCAGACTGTCGGAGCGATTTCACCTCGAGGCACTGTCTCTTGTGACGGAGACACCGTCGGTCGACGGCGAGACGAGGAAGCTCCTCTTTCGATTGTCCGACGGTCAGACTGTTGAGACGGTTCAGATGCACTACGAGCGGCGAAACACGGTCTGCATTTCGACGCAGGTAGGTTGTCCTATGGGTTGCCCTTTCTGCGCGACGGGGCAGGGGGGCTTTGACCGCAATCTGACGGTCGGCGAGATTGTGGCGCAGGTGCTTTTTGCTGCACGAGCCTTTCAGGACGATGGTGCAGCTCTCAGCAACGTGGTGGTGATGGGCATGGGCGAGCCATTGGCTAATTATGTTGCTACACTTTCGGCTATCCGCCGCCTGATGGACGAGCGAGGTCTCAACATGGGCGCGCGACGGTTCACAGTCTCGACGGTGGGCATCGTGCCAGGCATTCGACGCTTGAGCAGAGAGGGCTTGCCAGTGGCTCTGGCCGTGTCGCTTCATGCACCCAACAACACCTTGCGCGACGAATTGGTGCCTGTGAATCGGCGTTACCCGCTGGATAAACTTCTTCCGGCGTGCCACGAATACTCGGCCCGCACCGGGCGGCGCGTGACTTTTGAATACGCCCTCATCGACGAGGTGAACGACTTGCTGGAACACGCACGCCAGCTGGCCGACCTGCTTCGAGGCCTGCGCTGCAACGTCAACCTCATTCCGCTCAACCCTGCGCCCGGCTCGCCCTACGAAGCCTCGTCACCTGCACGGGTACACACCTTTCACGAGGCGCTGAAACGCCTGCACGTGCCGACGACTGTCCGCCTTCGGCGGGGCATTGACATCCAGGCTGGCTGTGGCCAACTGCGTTCACAGGTGCTGCAAACGTGAGTGCGGCGTCCTGCCAGGGCGGAACAAGGCGTTGTAGCTTTCAGCCTTGCCTTTTTCCCAAATACGAGTATCATTATGGACATGTGCGGTGGGAAAACAAACAGCCGGCTGCCAAAGAGACGCACGCGTTGGCTTCCGGCTACCTGTTGCCACTGTGTAGTTGTAAGTAAGAAACCGTCTATTGGGTCTTGTTAATGGTTCGTAGGCAGCGGGTGCAGATGCGCATCTTTTGCTGACGACCGCCCATTGTCACCGTGACTTTCTGAACGTTGGGTTTCCAATCTCGCTTAGTGGCTTTCAGAGAGAAAGGCCGGTTGTTTCCAAACTGACGTCCTTTGCCACAGATCTCGCACTTGGCCATGACGAGTGCTCCTTTCACCACGCAAACTGACGCCGGGGCTGACCTGCCCCGGCAGCGCCACAGATTGTACCACAAGTGTGGAAAATTCGCAAACAGGTATGCTCCTGACCGCTCTTTGGCGTGCTTGGGAGGCTGTTCAGCCGGTGCTTCTGAGGAAACGGAATGATCCTGGTGGACGGGGCGGGTGCGGGACGCTTGATGTTGTGAGGAGATAGCAGCTATGACCGAGTCAACCCATTTAGGTAGGATAGAGATTTCGCCTGCGGCGGTCGCCAGCCTGGCTAACCACGCGGTTCTCAAGTCGTATGGTGTCGTCGGCATGTCTTCACGCAACCTGGCACAGCTTCTGAGTCGTGACAGCAAACGAGGTGTCAGAGTGAGTGTTGAAGGCAGTGAGATTAGCATTGACCTGTATGTGATCATCGAATATGGTACCCGTATCTCGGAAGTGGCCCACAATATTATGGAGAACGTCAGGTTTGCCGTGGAAAAAGCGTTGGGCGTGGCAGTGGCCCAGGTGAACGTTCATGTCCAGGGATTGCGGGTGAGCGAATATGATTGAGCGAGGAGGACAGGGGGTGAGCAAACGGCCTATGGGTCACCGGCGATGCCGCCCCAGCCTGATCATTGGAAAGACAGCCATGAGCAGGATGGAGGGTCAAATTGAGTGTTGAGACCACGAACACCAGTGGAGAGGCGCACTCGGCTCTTTGGCAACGCAGGACAGATGCACCCATGAGGGTGTGTGATGGTCAGGTATTCAAGCATCTCATCGAAGCAGGCCTGGCCTGGTTGGAACAGCACAGCGACGCTATCAATGCTTTGAATGTCTTTCCTGTGCCCGACGGGGACACGGGCACCAATATGCTGCTGACGCTGCAATCGGCCTATGAAGAGATCGTCACCTCTCCTAGTGAGTCGGTCTCCGACATCGCTCAGGCGGCGTCGTATGGTGCGCTAATGGGCGCGCGCGGTAACTCGGGAGTGATTCTTTCCCAGATCCTTCGAGGTTTTGCTCACAACGTCGAAGATTGCCAGACTTTCGGCGCCAAGCGCTTTGCCAGCGCACTCAGGGCAGCATCGGAAACGGCTTACAAAGGCGTGATCCAGCCCGTCGAGGGCACCATTCTGACCGTGATTCGCGAATCGGCAGACGCAGCCGAGGAGATAGTTGAGAATACTGACGACCTGCGGCAGGTCCTGCAGCACGTAGTGCACGAGGCCGCCGCGTCGGTCGCCCGCACGCCGATGTTGCTGGCGGTGTTGCGGGAGGCAGGAGTGGTGGATGCTGGCGGCCAAGGACTGTACGTTATTCTAGAAGGTATGTCTCGCTACGTGCGCGGTGAGACGGTCAAGTACAACGGCGCGCTGGCGGCGGAGGTTTCCTTGCTGCATGTAGAAGCGATAATGGGTGAGTACGACTATGATGTGCAGTTCGTCATCCATGGCGAAAGCCTGGAGTTAGACGAGATACGGACCAACATCGCTTCCATGGGAGATTCTGTGTTGGTGGTCGGCGACTCCAATGCCATCAAGGTGCACGTCCACACACCGGAACCAGGTACTCCCCTTAATTATGGGGCCAAGGTGGGAACGTTAAGCCGGATCATCGTCGAAAACATGCAGGAGCAGTATCAGGAGTTTGTGTTGGGGCAAACGCCTCAAGCCCCGACCGTGGAAGAAATGTGTGACATCGCCACGGTGGCGGTGGCCTCCGGTGAGGGTCTGGCCCGCGTCTTTGAGAGCTTGGGCGTCAGTACTGTGGTGCGTGGTGGGCAGACGATGAATCCCAGCACTGAGGATCTGCTCAAAGCGATTGGCGCTGCCAGTGTGGACAATGTTGTCCTACTGCCCAATAATTCTAACGTTATCCTGGCGGCCGAACAGGCCAAGGCGCTAGCGCAAAAAAACGTCCTCGTTGTGCCGACCAAGACCATGCCCCAGGGTGTCAGTGCGATGCTGGCATTTAATTACCAGGCAGATCTGGAGACCAATGCTCGTGTGATGGCTCGCGCGGCCGGTGACGTGGAGACCATTGAAGTCACCACGGCCACCCGCGATGTGGAGATCGATGGCGTTGCAGTTAAGGAAGGGCAGAGCATCGGCTTGCTAAACGACCGTTTGCATACGGCCAGCAGTTCGCCGGAACAGGTGGTTCTTACAATGCTGGACCAGCTTGCTGTGGAGGACTTTGAAATCGTCACCGTTTACTGGGGCGAGGACGTTACCCCGGACGAGGCCGAGCAACTGGTGGCACGCATTGAGACTCTCTATGCCGACATAGAAGTAGAGTTGGTCGAGGGCGGCCAGCCACACTATGACTATATTCTGTCGCTGGAGTGATGGGAGGATCAGATGGCACGTGTTCGGGTGGTGACTGATTCCACCGCGCACTTGGACCCAGAGATCGTCGAAAAGCTGGGCATCACGGTTCTACCAATGCGGATTCAGGTAGAGGCTGAGACGCTTACGGAGGGACCAGACTTTGACCGGGAGACGTTCTTTCGACAGATGGCACGCTCGTCTTCGGTGCCTCGCAATGTGGCCCCCACCGTGGAAGCCTTTGAGAGAACTTATGAGGAATTGAACGATATAACCGATCACATCCTTTCATTGCACGTATCCGGCGGCTTGAGTGAAACTTGTGCCGTGGCTCAGCAGGCAGCCAATCGGCTACTGGGTCGCTGTGAGATTGCAGTCGTTGATTCGGAGACGATCTCGGTGGGACTGGGCATTCTGGTCAAGGCCGCGGCCGAAGCGGCAGCTGCAGGACGATCTTTGGACGACATCGTGCGGCTCATTCGAGGCATGATTCTGCGTATCTATGTGGTCTTTTTTGTTGAAACGCTGGATTACCTGGAGCGGGAGGGCCGCATCAGGCCAGCCCAGGCGCTGCTGGGCACGATGTTGAACATCAAGCCATTCCTGACCATGGAAGAAGGCGAACTCATTCCTATGGAAAAAGTTCGCTCGAGGGAGAGGGCGGTGGACAAGCTGTTCGAGTTCGTCGCCGAGTTCTCGGATATTGAGCAGATCGCCATTCTGCAGAGTACGCCCCATCCCACAGAGGAAACCAAGTTGTTACTGGAACGGATGAGCCTGGCGTTTCCGGATTTGGAAGTTCCCATTGTGGTCTATGGCCCTACGTTGGCTTCTCATCTAGGCTTGGGCGCTATTGGGATTATCGTTTTTGAAGGGGGGGAGGGGGCACTGTAGGCCATGGCTGCCGTTCGTGTGGTGACGGATTCCACAGCCGATATTCCTTCCCGGGTCGCGTCGGCTTTGGATATCACGGTCGTCCCGGACGAGATTGCCTTTGGTCAGCGGGTATACCAGGATGGGATAGACATAACGCTGGAATGCTTTCGCGAGTTGCTGCTCACGAGCCGGCATCTTCCCAAGACAGCACACCCGGGATTGGGTGTGTTCCTGGATGTGTACCGCCGGTTGGGGCAAGATGGGTCGGGGATCGTGTCCATTCACGTGGGCCGTCACCTCAGCGGCATGGTGGACGTCGCACAGCTAGCGGCTGCGGAACTGTCGTCACAGGTTTGCGTGACGGTGGTGGATTCCCAGCAACTGTCCATGGCCCAGGGATGGCAAGTTATTGCGGCAGCGCGAGCAGCGCAGCGAGGCGTCTCTTTCGATGGGATTGTTGCCCTGGCGCAGCGATTGCCGCCATTGGCTCATGCGGCGGCGATGTTGGATTCACTGGATTACGTGCGGCGGGGTGGACGCCTGGGGCGGTTGGCAGCGCTGATGGGAACCATGTTGCGCGTCAAGCCGCTCATCAACGTGGTGGATGGTCTCCCTGCATTACTGGGCAACGTTCGTACCCGGAGTAGGGCACTGGATCGTCTGGTGGAACACGCCAGCGCCAGAGCTCCGTTCTTGGCACTGACGGTGCTTCACGTCGGTGCGCCAGAGTTGGCCGCCGATCTCGCCGACCGGCTGGGCGCATTCCACCCGCGCCATTGCATCCTGGTGCAAGAGGCTGGCGTTGCCGTGGCAACGCATCTGGGACCGGGAGTGGTGGGGATCTGCCTGGTGTCCGATGCTGGGGCTGCGATCGAACCGGAGCTGTTTCGATGGAACGTGTAGGGCACAGGTAGCATTTGGTCAGAGTTGTGGTGGATTCAACGGCCGACTTGCCGCCGGAATTGGCAGCGGAGTGGGGGATCGCCGTCGTTCCCTGTCTGGTGCATTTTGGCCGGGAGACGTTTCGGGAGGGACTGGACCTGTCTCATGCCGAGTTCTACCGGCGGCTGGAGATGGGACCTGGGTTGCCCACCACCTCGGCGCCAGGGCCAGGGGTCTTTGCAGCTTTCTACGGGCAATTGGCAGCGGAGACCGATCAGATTGTCTCGATTCACCTTTCGTCCAAGCTGAGCGCGGTCTATAGCGTGGCGCGACTGGGCGCAGAAGGCTTTGAGAGGACAGAGATAGCGGTGGTGGACAGCGGTTCGGTCTCCATGGGACTGGGCTGGTTGGCTGTGATGGCTGCCCAGGCAGCCAGGGCAGGGCGTTCCCTGGAAGAGATCGTGAGCCTGGTGGAAGCAACTCGGTCGCGGGTGCGCGTCTTTGCTTTGCTGGACACGTTGGAATACTTGCGCCGGGGCGGCCGGTTGGGTCGGCTGGCGGCTGCGCTGGGTGCTCTGCTGGACGTCAAGCCCATTATCAGCGTGGAAGAAGGCGATGTCTTGCCCGTGGGACGCGTGCGTTCTCGCCGCAAGGCGGTAGACCGGCTGGTCTCGTTGGTAGAGGAGCTTGGCTCCTTGACACAGTTGGCCGTGTTACATTCCCGTGCGTGCCAGGCAGCCGAGGCTTTGGCCGACCGGCTTGCCGTTTTCTTTCCCCGCGATCGCATGGTCATTGCCGAGGTGGGCACGGTCATTGGCACGCACATAGGCCCCAATGGCCTGGGCGTGGCCTGTGTGACGGCAGAGTGAGAATTGACAGTTGAGAGTTGATGAGTGATACTGAGAATTGGGAGTGGACATGACTGCAGCGTTTGAGACGCTGGGCAAAATACTAAGGCTGGAACAAGAGCAGGGCTTCAATAACAAGGCTGTGATCGGTGGTCTGGAGGCTTTGGCCAGGACTTGGCCGGTAGAAGCGGTGAAAGAGACGCCGGCGACGACGCCGGTGGTGGAGCAGATAGTCGCTTTGTTGCGCGACTATGGCTCTTTGTCTGATCTGGCTGCGCGCCAGGAGCGGGTGGCGCAGATCATGGAAAAGCTGGCAGCCTGTCAGGAGTTGGCCTCCGGGGCGCCCGCCGAAAGACCGCCGCCGGCACAAGTTGTCAGTGACACCAGGCCAGCACCGTCGCCGCCGAAAGTTGTCAGCGACGCCAAGCCAGCACCGTCGCCCACGCGGACGACGACCTCGCGCCTGGGTCTGGACTCTTCAGTGACGGTGCTTTCCGGCGTGGCGCAGGCGCAGGCCGGGCGGTTACAGCGGTTGGGTGTGAACAACATCCGCGATCTGCTCTATCTTTTTCCTCGTCGCTACAACGATTTTAGCGCACTCAAGACGATCAGCCAGTTGGAGTACGGCGAAGAAGTCACGATTATTGGCACCATCTGGGAGACCCGATCGCGTCCCACACGCGGCGGCGGTACGATTGTGCAGAGTATCATCGCTGATGGCACAGCCACCATCCAGGCCACCTGGTTCAACCAGCCCTACCTGCTAAAGCCTTTGAAAGCAGGTCGTCAGGTTGTCCTCAGCGGCAAAGTAGACGCTTACCTGGGTCGCCTGGTCATGAGCTCGCCGGAGTGGGAGTTACTGGAGAAGGAACAGATACACACCGGCCGGCTGGTTCCGGTCTACCCCCTCACTCAAGGGATCAAGGCCAAGTGGCTGCGGCGCCTGATCAAGCGCACCGTGGATTACTGGACCAAGCGTGTGCCCGATTATCTGCCCCGCCAAGTCCGGGATTCGTTGGGATTGCTCGACCTGGAAAGCGCTCTGCTGCAGATTCATTTCCCGGACGACTGGGAATCCCTTGAACAGGCGCGGCAACGGCTCAGCTTTGACGAGTTTCTGTTGATCCAGTTGGGCGCGCTGAGGCAGCGTCAGATCTGGCGATCCAGGCCAGGGCGTGCCCTGGACGTAGACCCGAGATTGCTGGAGACATTTATCGCCTCCTTGCCCTTCGCCTTGACTGCTGCCCAAAAGCGGACGATTGAGGAGATCGCCAGCGATCTGCGACTGCCACAGCCGATGAGCCGCCTGTTGCAGGGTGACGTTGGCTCGGGCAAGACGGTCGTGGCGGCAGCGACGATGTTGGTCACGGCTGCCAGTGGCGCCCAGGCGGTACTCATGGCGCCCACGGAAATCCTGGCCGAGCAACACTTTGGCAGCCTTACGGCACTCTACCAAGGGTTGGAGAACGTCGAAGTGCCGGCTTTGTTCGCTGTGCGCCCTCAGCTGCGGTTGCTGACCGGGCGTGTCACTGGAGCGGAGCGCCGGCAGGTCTATGCGGACATTGCCTCGGGCGCGGCGAACGTGATCGTGGGCACGCATGCCCTTATCCAGAAAGGCGTCGATTTCAAGGACCTGGCCCTGGCCATCGTGGACGAGCAGCATCGCTTCGGTGTGGAGCAGCGCGCGGCACTGCGACAGAAAGGGCACAACCCCCACATGCTGGTCATGACCGCCACGCCTATCCCCCGGACCCTCTCTCTGACCATCTATGGCGACCTGGATGTCTCCACTCTGGACGAGATGCCGCCGGGTCGTCGGCCCATTGAGACGCAATGGTTCTTGCCTCGAGAGCGGGAACGGGCCTATCGGTTTATCCGCGGTCAGGTGGAGAAGGGCCATCAGGCGTTCGTCATCTGCCCGCTGGTTGAGGAGTCGGAACGGGTAGAGGCGAAAGCGGCCGTCAAAGAACATGAACGATTGCAGAAAACCATCTTTCCTGATCTAAAGTTGGGACTACTCCACGGCCGTATGAAGGGACAGGAAAAGGAAGCCGTCATGACGCAGTTCCAGCGTGGAGAGTTGGACGTTCTGGTGTCTACCTCGGTGGTGGAAGTGGGCATTGATGTATCCAATGCGACGGTGATGGTGGTGGAAGGGGCCAACCGCTTTGGATTGGCACAACTGCACCAGTTCCGCGGGCGGGTAGGCCGTGGAGAGGCCCAGTCCTATTGTATTCTCCTCTGTGACATGCCCAGCGAGGAGAGTGTCGAACGCCTGCGGGCCATTGAGCGCACCCAGGATGGGTTCGAGTTAGCAGAGGTAGACCTGGAGATGCGTGGCCCTGGCGAGTTCTTTGGCCTTCGCCAGAGCGGGACGCCGCCATTGCGAGTCGCCAGGCTGAGTGACCGCAGTATCTTGGAGGACGCCCGCCAGACGGCCAAAGCCATCTTTGAGGGTGACCCTGGCCTGGAAGCTCCGGACCATCGTCTGCTGGCTCGAAAGTTGGCCGAATTCTGGCAATGGCAGGGTGATCTGAGCTGAAGTCAAGCGTTAGTTCTCGCTCAAGCGGTGGTGGTATTTGTCAGGGTCGAATCCTGATCTGTGGGCGCGTGGCCGAGCACAGTCAAATCCATTGAGAGGATCAACGAGGATTCCATGACGATTGCAGTGTATCCAGGTACTTTCGATCCGGTTCACTATGGGCACATCGACATTGCCGCGCGGTCGGCTGCTCTGTTTGAGCGGCTGGTGATCGGCGTCTATGACCGGCCGTTAAAGAACCTATTGTTCTCAACGGAGGAGCGCGTGGCGCTGGCAAGGCGGGCACTGGTCCACTTGTCCAATGTTACCATTGCCAGCTACAGTGGTCTGACGGTCGCCTTCGCCCGGCAGCAAGGGGCCTCGGTGATGGTGCGGGGCCTGCGAGTGACGCATGACTTTGAACTCGAGTACCAGATGGCCTTGACCAACAAGAGTCTGGCGTCTGAGATGGAGACCGTTCTGCTGGTGACGGGCTTGCAATACGCCTTTGTGAGTTCCAGTATTGTCAAGGAGGTGGCGTTGGCAGGAGGCTGCGTTGACAAAATGGTGCCCGATTTTGTCCAGACGGCCCTCAAGGAGAAACTACGGGCTTTGGGTGAGTCTAGCAACGACAAGGTCAAGGTCGTCTCGTTGCGCGATTGACTGTGATAGCCCAGGTTGGGGTGATCGGCGGCTGTGTGCCACCGTCTAGGAGCCTAGCCGAAGGATCGCCAAGTCCGGAGTGGGAACAAGCCCGCGGCAGCGTCGTGATGCTTTGGATAGGCACCGGGTGTGTGCCAGCGCGCAGCAGGTCGGTGAAGGGAGGTGGTTGTCATAGATATCTTGCATCTGGTAGACCGGCTGGAAGAACTGGTGATGGAAGGCCGGGGCATTCCCTTCAGTGGTCGGGTGGTCCTGGACGAAGAGCGCTTTCTGGACATCGTGGATCAGATGCGCGTGACCATTCCAGAAGAGATCAAGAAAGCAAAGCGTGTCCAACAAGAGCGGGAGCGGATCATCGCTCAGGCGAATGAGGAGGCTGGCCGCATTGTTCGCCTTGCTCAAGAAGAGGCAGAGAAGCTCGTTTCGGGCCACGAGACGGTCAAAGTTGCAGATGATCGGGCTTCTGTTATCCTCGAGAGAGCCCAGAACCAGGCAGAGCAGATCCGAAGGGATGCTGACGCTTATGTCATGGAGGTTCTCGGCCAGTTGGAATATGAACTGGATGGCCTGTTGACCACTGTCCGGAATGGTTTGCGCCGGGTGCAGCAGAGCCATCGGCCGGTGACATCGCCGCATGTGGAGGCTGCGGCTGTCCCTCCAGCGTCAAAGAGCTGACGGGACTGCGGTGCGGTGAACAACTCAGCCGTTGGTATCGGGTCGGCTCCCTGGAGAGCGGAGGTGAGTTTCTTGGGCGTCGCGGCTTGCCGCGTCCCCCCAGCAAGCTGGGGCATCCAATGTGCCCCCAGCGTGAAATGCCCCCACTGCTTATGGGCATTTGACAGCAACACTGCTCTAGCCTATAATTGAGCTGCTCTTGCGTCGCCGGCATGACGGGTTGACTTTTGGCCGGTGGTGCGAGAGGCAATAGTTTGAAAGGAGTCGAGTTCTGTGCCACCACTACCAAAAAGAAAAACATCCAAGGGCCGGCGAAATCGGCGCCGCAGCCACGATGCACTGAGGCCACTTGCTTTGGTGTCCTGTCCTCAGTGTCATGAGCTGAAGCTGCCTCACCAGATCTGTCCTTCGTGTGGGAGTTACCGTGGCGTCGAGGTCATCGAGGTCAAGTCGAAGAAAAAGTAATATAAGAAGTGCTTTGTCTCCTGCAATGCCTGGCCGTGCTACCAGCCTGGAACGTGCACGGCCATTGTCTTGTCTGTGGTCGTCGATCTGACGAGCGATGCACATTCTGTTTGGTCTGCTCGAACCGTGAACCTGTTTGCTGGCGAAAGGAGCCGGGATGATTCGGACTGTCTTGTGCGATCTGTTGGGCATTGAGCATCCTATTGTTCAGGGTGGCATGGCCTGGATCGCTACGGCCGAGCTGGTCGCTGCTGTTTCCGAGGCCGGGGGGTTGGGCGTCCTGGGCGGTGGCAATGCGCCACCGGACTTTGTACGCGCCCAGGTGCGTGAGACCAGAAGCCGCACGCGCAAGCCCTTTGGGGTGAACATCGCCGTCTTTTCGCCTTACGCGGACGACGTCGTGCAGATCTGCATGGACGAAAAAGTGCCTGTCGTGGCTACCGGCGCTGGCAACCCCGGCCCGTGGATGGCCCAACTCAAGGAGGCGGGGGTCAAGATCATGCCGGTGGTGGCCTCGGTAGCGCTGGCCAAGCGCCTGGAGCGCATGGGTGCGGATATCCTGGTGGCCGAAGGAACAGAGTCGGGAGGACACATTGGCGATGTGGCCACGCTGCCGCTCATCCCTCAGATTGTGGATGCCGTGAGCGTGCCGGTGGTTGCAGCCGGGGGCATCGCCGATGGTCGAGGGCTGGCGGCGGCGCTGGCTCTGGGAGCGGCAGGCATCCAGATGGGCACTCGCTACATCTGTGCCGAGGAGTGCGTCGCTCATCCCAACTACAAGCAAAAGATTATCCAGGCTGGCGACCGCGCCACGATCACGACGGGGCACAGCCTGGGGCATCCGGTGCGGGCTATCAAGAACCCGATGACGCGCAAGTTTGCGGCGATGGAGAAAGAGGGCATCTCGGAGGAAGAACTCATTGAATTGGGCACCGGCAAGCTGCGCCTCGCCGCGGAAGAGGGCGACATGGCGTGGGGCTCTGTCATGGCTGGCCAGATCAGTGGGCTCATTCACGACGTGTTGCCAGCGGCCGAGATCATTCGGCGCACGGTGACAGAAGCCGAAGCGATCTTGAGCCAGCGATTGCCATCGCTGATCGTGCCCTCGTAGGATGGAGGGAGAGATGGCCGACGTTGACAAAGTAGCTTTTCTCTTTCCTGGTCAGGGAGCGCAGCAGGTGGGCATGGGCCGCGATCTTTACGACGCCCATCCCGCGGCGCGCGAGGTTTACGACGAGGCGGACCGCATCCTGGGCTTTTCCCTGTCACGACTCTGCTTTGAGGGACCAGAGGAGACGCTGACCGACACATTGAACGCCCAGCCCGCCCTCTTTACGACCAGCATGGCATGCTGGCGTGCTCTGGAGGCGGTCGCGCCGGGAGCCTTCCCTGCCCCGTCCTTCGTGGCCGGGCACAGTCTGGGTGAGTATTCGGCGCTGGCGGCTGCTGGCGCGCTGGACTTTGCCGCCGGACTGGGGCTGGTGCGCGAGCGTGGCCGGTTGATGAAACTGGCCGGCGAACGGAGTCCCGGCGGTATGGCAGCCATCCTTGGTCTGGACGACGCCGTCGTAGATGAGGTGTGCCAACAGGCGCTCAATGAGACGGACGGGTTTGTCCAGGCAGCGAACTATAATGCGCCGGGCCAGATTGTCATCTCTGGCGACAAGGCTGCCCTGGAGCAGGCCATGGCTGTGGCCAACGATGCGGGTGCCAGGCGAGTTGTGCGGCTGGCGGTCAGCATCGCCTCGCACTCGCCGCTGATGGCCTGTATTGCTGACGAGTTTCGCCTGGCCGTCGAATCTACGCCGCTCCGCGATCCGGCCGTGCCGGTGGTGGCCAATGTCACTGCCAGGCCGTTGGCATCGGTGGCGGCTATCCGTGAGGAGATGGTGGGCCAACTGACCTCACCGGTATGCTGGGTGGCATCCGTGCAATATATCCTGAACGAGGGTGTCACCACTTTTGTCGAGCTGGGTCCTGGTCAGGTGCTCACCGGTTTGCTGAAACGTATCGATCGGTCGGTCCGACGGGTGAGCCTGAGCAGCGCGATGGACCTGCAAGAACTGTTGAGAGACGGATGGAGGTGAGGCGATGAGGCTGGCAGACAAGGTGGCTGTCGTCACCGGCGGTTCACGAGGCATTGGGCGGGGCATTGCCCTCAGGTTGGCGTCGGAGGGTGCCAGGGTGGTGGTCAACTACCGGGCTAACTCGGCGGCAGCCGGGGAGGTCGTGGGTCTCATCCAGGAGCAGGGAGGCGAAGCGGTCGCTGTGCAGGCGGATGTCAGCCAGATGTCGCAGGCGCGAAACCTGATTCGGACGGCGGTTGACACCTGTGGCCGGCTGGATGTTCTGGTCAATAATGCCGGGACGACCCGAGACATGCTCATCATGTTGATGAAGGAAGAGGACTGGGACCTGGTGATCAACACCAATCTCAAGAGTGCGTTCAATTGCTGCAAAGCTGCGGCCCGGATCATGATCAAGCAGCGCTATGGCCGTATTGTCAACATCACGTCCGTCTCTGGATTGGCCGGACAGGCGGGACAGACCAACTATTCTGCTTCCAAAGCAGGTCTCATCGGTTTCACCAAGGCGTTGGCCAAGGAGCTTGGCCCGCGCAATATCACCGTCAACGCTGTAGCGCCTGGTTTTGTCTACACCGACCTGACGGCCGACCTACCGCAGGAGTTAAAGGACAAGGCCTTGCAGGTGACGCCGCTGAACCGTTTTGGCACGCCCGAAGACATGGCCCACGCGGTGGCTTTCCTGGCCTCGGACGAAGCCAGTTTTATCACGGGGCAGATTCTGTCGGTCGATGGTGGCCTGGTGATGCATGTTTAGGAGAGAGGGCGAATGACCGAAGCTCTGGGGAAGGTGGTTATTGCACCCGACGTGCTGGTAAGCATTGCCCGCCTGACGACATTGGCTACGCCCGGCGTGGCACATCTCTGCTCGAGCGGGGTGCGTGCCGTGTTGGGCAGCAAAGATGCCGGAGGTGTGCGCGTGGTGGTCGAGAATGACCAAGTTACTGTGGACGTGCGCGTTGCGGTGGAGCATGGCACGAACATGCTGCAACTGAGCCAGGGTCTCCAAGCCAGGATCGCCCGTGCCATTCAAGAATTGGTGGGCATGGATGTAGCGGCGGTGAACGTTTACATTGCAGACGTAGAGTTCCCTCTATCAGAGGGGTAACCCCTTGACGCTCTTGAGAGGCAAGAAAGAGGCATCACCGTGAAAGTCCGCCGCCGGGCCCGGGTGCTGACTCTGCAGACGCTTTACGAGGTCGATGTGGCGAACCACGCGCCAGGAAACGTCCTCCAGCGTCACATTCAAGACGGTGCGCTGCCGGGGTCGGTGGAGCGCTTTGCCAGCCACCTGGTGTCTGGCGTGGTCGCCAACAGAGTGCGACTGGACGAGTTGATACACCGCTACGCGCCAGAGTGGCCGTTGGATCAAATGGCGGCCATAGACCGCAACATTTTGCGCATCGCCATCTTTGAGCTTTTGCTGGATGGTGAAACCCCGGTCAAGGTGGCCATCAATGAGGCGGTAGAACTGGCCAAAATGTTCGGCTCCGATAGTTCTCCTCGGTTTGTGAATGGCGTGTTGGGCACGCTCGTAGCCAGTATGAGAGGAACGGGTGTCAGTTTAGGCAAGAACGGACCGTCCCGCGGTAGCTTGTGGCGTACGAGGGTGCGTGATTGCACAGTTAGATAGGGAATAAGTGGCGAAATGAATCCATTGAGTAGCGTTGGTACAGGTGAATTGATTTTGGTCCTGATCATCGCCCTGATCTTTCTTGGGCCTGAGCGCTTGCCCGAGATTGCACGCAACGTGGGCAAGACGATTCGTCAGTTCCGTAATGCGTTGCAAGGGATGACTTCCGAGTTTGGTGAGGAGTTAGCTTCCGTACAAGACGTGACCCGAGACATTCAGGAAGGACTTAAGGCCGTGCAAGATGTGCGTCACCTGCCTCAGACGCTGGTGAGCACGGCGGCGGCACCCTTGATGAAGGCCGTGGATCCGGTCAAGTCCGCGGTGCAAGAAGTGAAAGACGCGGTTAAGGTGACTTCTGAAGCGGCGGTCGTTCAGGCCGATGACGCGACCCCCGATGAGACTGAAACGGTCGCCGAGCCTGAAGCAGTGACTGAATCTGAGGGTGGAGATCCCGATTCTCCTGGCGAACCCCGAGTAGCGAGGGAGGGCGAACAAGTTTAATGGGTGAAAAGGTCCCTGATAACCAGGATTCTACCGCCATGCCCATCATATCCCACCTGGAAGAGTTGCGAGTGCGACTGATCAGGGCGACACTGGCACTGGCTATCACGACGGCGATTAGCTTTGTGTTCTCTGAGCAGATTATTGAGATTTTGAAGCAGCCCATGGGCGATGCCCGGTTGGTCTTTCTCAAACCTACCGATTCCATCTCCAACTTTATGAAAGTGTCGCTCATTGCTGGGGCGACGCTGGCGATGCCGGTCATCGTTTACCAGTTCTTCCGGTTCATCGCGCCTGGCCTCAACAAGCAAGAAAGACGTTACCTGATCCTGATCGCGCCGGGGGCAACGTTTTCATTTCTTCTTGGGGCGGCCTTTGCCTACTTTATCATGCTGCCAGCGGCTGTTACGTTTCTATACGGCTTTTTGAACGACGTCGCTGACCCGTTTTGGTCTCTGGACACGTATCTCAGCCTGGTCACGCGGATGATCTTTTGGGTGGGCATGAGTTTTGAAATGCCGCTGATCATCTATTTCCTGGCCAAGCTGGATATCGTTTCGGCCGACACGCTCGCTCGCAATAGAAAGTATGCCATCGTCATCGTGGCCCTCATCTCTGCCGTCGTCACGCCCACACCCGATCCGGTCAACATGGGCCTGGTCATGCTGCCGCTGGTTGTGCTCTACGAAATCGCCATTTTCCTGGCTCGATTGGCGTAGCCTGGTGTGAAAGCCTGAGGCCGATATGCAGGAGGCCCCCTGTGCCAGATTTGACAGAGGGGGTCTTTTTATCATATGACAGATCTTGCAGGAACAAAGGAGTATGCCGGCAATGGCAAGACAACGCGTTCTCATCATGGGCGCCGCCGGGCGCGATTTTCATAACTTTAACGTCTACTTTCGCGACAATCCGGACTATGAGGTGGTCGCCTTTACCGCCACGCAGATCCCCAACATTGAGGGGCGTGTTTACCCGGCCGCATTGGCTGGCAAGGACTATCCGGATGGCATTCCCATTCACCCGGAGAGCGAACTGGTGAAGCTCATCCGCGATCTGAGCGTGGATCAGGTGGTCTTTGCCTACTCGGATGTGTCGCACGACTATGTCATGCACAAGGGGTCGCAGGTGCTGGTCGCCGGGGCCGATTTTCGTCTGATGGGGACCGGAACGACGATGCTCGAATCCTCCAAGCCGGTGGTGTCGATCTGTGCCGTGCGCACGGGTAGCGGCAAGAGCCAGACGACGCGTCGCGTTTGCGATCTGCTGCGCGACATGGGCAGAAGAGCGGTCGCTATCCGGCACCCCATGCCCTATGGGGATCTGGTGCAGCAGGCATGCCAGCGTTTCGAGACGTACGACGACCTGGATCGGTACGACTGCACCATAGAGGAGCGAGAGGAATATGAACCGCACATTGACCGGGGGGTGATCGTCTACGCCGGTGTGGATTACGCGCGAATTCTGCGCGAGGCGGAACAGGAGGCTGATGTCATTGTGTGGGATGGTGGCAACAACGATCTGTCTTTCTACCGATCCGACCTGTATATCGTGGTTGCGGACCCGCATCGGGCCGGACACGAGCTCAGCTACCATCCGGGCGAGGCCAACCTGCGCGCGGCCGACGCAGTCGTCATCAACAAGATTGACACGGCCGACCTGGATGACATTGCCACGGTGCGGGAGAATATCATGGCGGTCAATCCCAGGGCCACGATCGTCGAAGCCGCGTCGCCCATATTCGTTGACGATCCAGGTGTCATTCGGGGCAAGACGGTGCTGGTGGTAGAGGATGGCCCCACGCTGACGCACGGTGGGATGGCCTATGGAGCCGGTGTGGTGGCGGCGCGGCGCTTTGGTGCTGCCAAGATCGTGGACCCGCGTCCCTACGCGGTGGGTTCTATCGTCGAGACCTACGAGAAATATCCCACGACTGGGGATGTGCTGCCGGCCATGGGCTATGGCAAAAAACAGGTCGAAGAACTGGGCCAGACGATCAACAATACGCCGTGTGACATGGTCATCGTCGCCACGCCCATCGACCTGCGCCGGGTGGTGGAGATTGCACGGCCCAGCCAGCGGGTGCGCTACGAGTTGCAGGAGATCGGCCGGCCTACGCTGAAAGACGTGCTGGCAACCAGGTTTGCCTGACTTGCTCAATTTGACCTGGCGGCGGTTTAGGTGCTATAATTGAGCCGTCGTTCGCCCCCGTAGCTCAGCCGGACCAGAGCAACTGCCTTCTAAGCAGTGGGTCGCAGGTTCGAATCCTGCCGGGGGTGCCTGAGTGGATACATCCCGAACCGCACTCGAGGGGTGTTGAGCAGTCTCTCGTCATGGTGCGCCTTGAACGGCGTAGCAAACTGGCGGAACTGCCCGGCGACCTGGTGAGAGGTCGGGATGTTTTCGTTATTTCAAGCTGGATGGGTTGTCGTTTGCAACCGCAAGCACTTGTCCATCAATAACTTCGCACTTTGGGGCGCAGATCAGGCGTAAAATAGCCACTAAACTCCAAAGTTGTTTTTGGACAAGTACAAGACAAAGGAGTTAACATGTCAGCATTAGAACGAATCCACCGACAGATCGATGACGACTTCTACGAGCACCTGGAGCGAGTCAAAACCCTGGTCCGCCAGCCTTCCATCAGCGCCGATGGCACCGGCATGGCCGAAGCGGCACATATGGTGGCCGACCTGATTCGCGAGGCCGGTGGGGAGGCTGAGATCGTACCTACGCCGGGGCACCCTGTGGTCTTTGGCGAGATCGACGTCGGCGCGCCCAAGACGCTGCTCGCCTACGGCATGTACGACGTGCAGCCGGTGCTGGGTGAAACCTGGGAGGTATCAGATCCCTTTGGCGGCGAGGTTCTGGAGCTGCCCGGACTGGGTCCCTGCCTGGTCAACCGTGGCGTATGCAATCAAAAGGGCCCGCTGGCCAATTTTTTTAACGCCTTGCACAGCTTTCGCGCCGTCGGCGAGCCGTATCCGGTCAACCTGAAGTTCATGATCGAAGGCGAAGAAGAGCTGGGCAGCCGCCATCTGCCCGGTTTCGTCGGGGCATACAGGGATCGCCTGGCTGCAGACCTGGTCTTCTTTGGCTTCTATGCCCAAGATCCAAAAGGCAAGGTTGTCATGCACCTGGGTGTCAAGGGCATTCTGTTCATGGAATTGATCGCCCGGGGCGGCGACTGGGGTGGGCCTATCACGCGCGGCGTCCACGGCTCCAACGCGGTGTGGTTTCACAGCCCCACCTGGGACTTGCTGCAGGCGCTGTCGAGCATGATCACGCCGGATCAGAAGCATATCCTCATTGACGGCTTTTACGACGACATTGTCTCGCCCTCTGCCGAAGATGAGGCGCTTCTAAAGCGGCTGGTCACCACGTTTACACCAGAGATGCAACTCGAAGAAAACGACGTTCGGCGCTTCAAATACGATCTGACAGGCGTAGACCTGATGCGCAAATACCTCTACCAGCCCACATTGAATATCGATGGTATCATCTCCGGTCACACGGCAGAAGGCACCAAGACCTTGCTGCCGCACGAGGCGCGGGCCAAAATAGACATCCGCATGGTCCACAACATGAGACCGGAGCGGATGCTAGGGTTGGTACAAGATCACCTGGTGCGGCATGGATTCGCCGACAGAATCGAGGTCATCGTTCACGACGCCTATCCGCCGGCCAAGACCCTCCTGGGCGGAAACCCGGCCGCCGAGGCCTTGCTCAAGACCTATCGCGATTTCGGATTCGAGCCGGAGATTTGGCCGCATCTGGGGGGCTCGGCGCCGTTCTACCTGTTCACCGAGATGCTGAACATCCCCACGGTTCTTGGCGGTCTGGGGCACGGTGGCCGCGCTCACAGCCCCAATGAATACGCCACGCTAGAGGGGATGAAGCTGCACGAAAAGTCTGTCGCTGCCTTTTTGACGAACGTGGCTTCTGAATAGCTTTTTCACGCCAAGGCGCAAAGGACGCCAAGATCTTTTTCTTCTTTGAGGTCTTGGCGTCTTTGCGGTGAGATTGGATCAGCTCTCATCAACAACTGTGTACGTGGAGATCAAAGGAGGTTCTCTTATGGCTACTGCTCTTCAGCATAGGGCGCGCAGCACGGTCGACGCCGAGCGCCTGTATGAACAGGTGACGTGGTTTAGCCAGGTGCGGCGTGATACCGGCGGGCCGGGTGAGGATCGGGCCGCGGAGTATATCGCCGGGCAACTGCGCGCCGCCGGTGTGCCGGTGACCGTGCACGAATTCGACGCCTACCTGAGCTACCCCATCCGCGCCACGTTGGACGTGCTGGCGCCCGAAGCGGTGCAGATCCGCTGCCTGACCCATTCCTTCGGACAGGCCACTGGCCCCGATGGCAGAATCGCCGACCTGGTCTATCTCGAGGATGGCAACGCGAACCGGGGTGCAGGGCGCGCCGCGCTGATCGATGGCCTGGCGACACCGCTGACCATCCTGCAAACCAGCAAAGCAGGCTGTGCGGCCGTCATTTTTGCCAACGAGGGTCACGTCATCCACAATATGATCGGCACGACCATCTGGGGCACGCCGGGCCTGGACCAACTTGACCGCCAACCGCGGTTGCCGGTCATATCGGTGGACAGGGAGGGCGGCGAAACGCTGAAACGACTGCTGGCCCAGGGCAAGGGTGTGAGGCTAAAGATCGTCACCGAGCTCAACACCGGCTGGTTCAAGTCCAAGCTGCCGGAGGTTCGCATCCCCGGCACTGAGGAACCGGAGAGGTTTGTGCTGGTCGGGGGACACTATTGCGGCTGGGAGGTGGGCGCTACCGACAACGGCACCGGCGACGCCTGCCTGATCGAGCTGGCGCGCATCCTGTGGGAGAACCGCTCAGCGTTGAGGCGCGGCGTCCGGGTTTGCTGGTGGCCGGGCCACTCTCACGGCCGCTACAGCGGCTCGACCTGGTATGCCGACACCTTTTTCACCGACCTGGCCGAGGGCTGCCTGGCCTACCACAACATCGACTCGCCCGGCGTGAGAGGGGCGACGCGGTACGTCGCCCGCCACACCAGCGCCGAGGCGGGCAAGTTCTGCCAGTCGATCATCGAGCGCGTGACCGGGCAGGCCAAGGTGACCATTCACCGGCCCATGCGGGCGGCAGACCAATCGTTCCTGGCAAACGGCGTGCCGTCCTTTTCGACCTATCCCCTGCTGCCCGTGGATCATCCCGATCGCTGGCCGTGGACGGGTGGCAGCGCCAATGCCTGGTGGTGGCACAGCGAGCACGATACACTGGACAAGGCAGACAAAGACATCCTGGCGCTGGATACCCAGATCTCGCTCACAGCCGTGCTGGAGTTGGCCAATGCCGAGATGCTGCCTTTCGAGCACGTCAGCACCGCGCAAGAGATCTATGACTTTGCAGCCGAACTGCAAGACACAGTGGGTGACCATCTCGATCTGTCGAGCGTTCTGTCGGAGGCGGAAAGGTTCCGGGCGGCGGCGCAAAAGCTGGAGGAAGCCAAGGGCCGGGTCGAGGGCGATCCTGCCAGGGCCGAAAAGCTGAACGCGACGCTCATGCGCCTGAGCAGGGTTCTCAACCCGGTCATCTATAGCCAGGGAGGGCGGTTCCGGCACGACTCCGCCGAGTGGTCGCCCATCATGCGCGCCACGGGCCGTTACACGCTTGCCTCGCTGGGCAAAGCGGCCGCGCTGCCGGGGTTGGCCGGACAGACGGCGTACGGATTCTTGCGCGCTCAAGGGGTACGAGAGAGCAATCGCGTCGTCACGGCGCTACGCGAGGCGACTCGCATGGCGGACGAAGCACTGGCTCTTGTGTGAAGAAGGCGGACGATGATGGACAAACCGTTGCGCATTCGGGCCATCAAGGTCATCACCGGGCCGGGCGAGGAAGCGCTGAAAAAAGAGATCGCGTACCTGCAGACCTTTGCCGGCCCCAACACGACGATCGAAATGGCACAGGCTCAAGTGGGTACCGCGTCTATCGAGAACTTTGCCGACATTGCGCTGGCCGGGCCGGAGACGCTGCGTATCGTGCGCGAGGCCGAAAGAGACGGCTTCCATGGGGCTTTTATCACCTGCTGGGGCAATGCCAACCTCGATGCCGCCCGTGAAGTAGCCCACATCCCTGTCACGGCTTCCGGCGAGGCCTCGATGCTGCTGGCGGCTTCTCTGGGGGCACGGTTCTCAGTTATTGCCACCCTGCCAGAGGTTCGCTACCGGCACGAATGGGAGGCCCACAAGCTGGGCCTTCACGCCAAGTTTGCCTCCGAACGACCGCTGGGCGTGCGTCCCCTCGATCTGAAGAAAGACCTGGAAGCTACCAGGACCGCGTTCATCGAGGTTGGCCGCAAGTGCATCAAAGAGGACGGCGCGGATGTGCTGATCCCCGGCTGTTTTGGTTTCATCGGTCTGGCAGCGGAGATACAACGTGTGCTTGGGGTACCGGTGGTCGACCCGGCAGGGGCCGTGGTGAGGCACATCGAGACGCTGGCGTTGCTGGGTCTGTGCCACTCCAAGAAAACCTGGCCCGCGCCGCGGCCAAAGAAAAGAGACTACGGGTTCAACGATCTGTGATAACGGCAACAGACACAGGGGCGAGCTTCAAGCTCGCCCCTGCGCCGACAACCTGGGCTCAGTGCAGCATCCCCTTCTCAGAACGCGGCGCCGGCTTTAGTTCGGTCAGCGCGCCCGTGACCCACGACGGGGCAGGGGCGTTATAGGCGGCCGTCATATCATCCGCCACCAGATCGTGAATATGTCCCTTCAGCGGTCCGAGCAAATAGCGGACCACTTGCCCCGCATCGCGGCCGTCGCTCTTGGCATGAACGCAATGCTGGTTGAAGCCCCAATAGTCACCCGCCAGGAGCATCTCCAGCCCGTCCTGGATTGTCTTTCGGGCCAGCTCCAGGCCGCCACCTTCGGGAGCCAGCGCGGTTTCCGGCGGCTCGCCATACGCCCGCCCGTGATGGAAAGGATCGGCTGTGGAAACGACGACTGCATGACGGGCGATTTCCTGCAACGCTTCGATGCCCGGTAATATGTGAGGCCGGCCACCCGCCAGATAGGGGTAGCGTAGGATCAATTCTGGTCCCTCGATGCCACGGCGCCGGGTCTCTTGCTCCCAGAGGAACAGGAAATTCATCAGCGAGAACTCGTTTTGCCATTCCTGGCGTCCCTCCAACCCCGGCCCCTGGATGCCCCAACTCGGTTCTTGGGTGACGTCGGCACCGTGGGCCACGCGCACCCGCGCATCCTGCAACTCGTCGGTGAGCGCGTGCAGCACACCGATCACCAATATCCGGTCGGCACCGCTGTCCAGGCAGGCGTGTACCGCCGCGGCGATCTGGTGGCCGCAAGTTTCGATGCCCGCGTGAGGAAAGATCACCGACCCACCCGCGGCCAGGGTCGGCGCAAGATTCCAGGCGCGCCCGGCCTCCAGGATGCGGGAAGCCCCCTCCTCGCCCAGCCGCTCAAACTCCCTGTCAGTTTTGGTCTTGAAATCTGGAACTCCTTGGCTCATATTCAATCCCTCCGATTGATTGTGTCAGTCTATTCTTTCTCTACCGGTCCAAACAGGGAATGGGACAGGCTGGGATCCGTCTCTTTCAGACACGTCTGCCACCCCTCTCGGTTGGCAAAGGCGTCACGGGTGATGATGCACGCCCGGTAACCATCGGCCAGTTCTTGTGCTGTGGCCAATGCCTCTTCAGCGCTGGCCTCGCCCGTCAACACCTGATCGTAGGCCTGGACCAGCCAGTGCGTTGCCCCGCTCAGCCACGCTTCCCTCGAAAGGAACTGGAAAGCAGACGATTGTTCAGCGCCTGCGACGCTGGCCAGGTAGGCCACTGCCCGTTCAGCGCCGACGTACCGCCGATACGCCTCCGACTCGGCCACCGAACGGCGAGCCGGGAGCCCTTGCACGGCCTCCGGCTGCCCGGAGAGAAAGGCGATCCACTCCCAGCAGGCTTGATGGACATTGGGGCTGGCCTCGCGCCGGGCCGAGATAAAGTAGCCGCTGGCTACCAGAGGGGTGCCTTCGGTGCCGCCTTGGCTGACAGGCAGAGGTGCGACGCCAGTTCTTGGCCGGTTTCGGAAGGCAGAGACAGGCACTCGCCCGTGAGTCGTCCACATGGCGGCACGCCCGCTGCTGATCAGGGCTTGCTGTTCTGCAGTCGATATCGAGTCCGCCAGTGCTTCGGCACGGAAGTTCGGTGCAACGCCGTGCACTGTGAAAAGCTCTGCGTACCAGCTCACGGCCTCGATCATTGCCGGATCGTCGAAGACGATAGCTGGCGGGTCGACGCTCCAATCGATCAACCTAGCGCCCAGTCGCTCGGCCATGAGTAGGAGGTCTGTCGTCTGGTCTGGTTGGGTGACAAAGCCATACTGTTTAGCCTCGCCCTCACCCTGAGTGAGTGCCACGGCGAGTTCTAACAGGTCATCGGTCGTCCAGTCCGGGGCTGGATAATCCACGCCGGCGGCGTCGAACAGGTCCTTGTTGTATTCTATGACCCAGGGCCAGGCTTCGGCCGGCAGCCCCCACAGTCGACCCTGCCAGGTGAACTGTTCCACAAATGGTGGGTAGAGATCGTCAATGCTGAAGGACAGGTCAGCCTCGATGAACGGCCCCAGGCTCAAGGTGGCTGCCAGGTTGGCCGGATTCTGAAAATCAGGATACCACTGGAAGCAATCGGCCGCCTCGGCCAGTCCCTGCAGATCGAAGCCGGCGCCGGCAGAAACCTCGACGGTGACGTCGGGATGGGCTTCGTGGAACTGTCGAGCCAACTCACGGTGCGAAGGCAGATTGTAGGATGTCACACCAAGATCGAAGGTGATGGTCACGGCCCCTTCACCGCCCTCTTCTTGATCCTGTGGCGTGTCGACGACAAAGGGCGTCGGCGCGGGCGTGGCCTCATCCCGCACGAGCTTTTCTTCCTGGAGGTTGGCTTTGGCCTGCGCCTGCGCCTCGGCCAGGGCGCTGTCTACCGTCTTGTCTCCTGCGAGGATCGCCTCGATCGCCTCGACGAGGCCTTTGTAAACTGCTTCCCCGAATCGGTCTGTGGGGTAGCTGTGGTCAAGGGCATCGCGCAAGGCGCTGGCGAGTTCCTCATCTGTCCGCTTCCAAAAGCCGCTGGCCTCGGCCACCGAGCGGCGGGGAGGAAGCCACTCGGTGTTCAGTCCTGGTTGCTGGCTCAGAAAACGCATCCATCGCCAGGCAGCATCGGCATGGGACGTCCCGGCACTCATGAAAAAGCCCGTCGTCCAGACAGGAGTCGTTCGCGAGCCAGTCCGTGACCCAGGTGCGTGCATCGGGAGAGGCACGACACCCAGGTTGCCGGTCTTGTGCTCTTCCTTGTGCCACTTCCAATTGCCAGCTGCGTCGGGCCACATCGCTGCCTGCCCCTGCCTGATCAAGCCTATCCTTTCTGTGATGGTTTCTGGTCCCGACGCGTCCGGTTCAAGGTCGGGCGCCACCTGTCCCTTCAGGTATAGATTGACGTACCAACGCACAGCCTCGATCACGTCGGGGTGGTCAAAGCGGGGGGTGGGCGGGTCAGTGGACCGGTCGAACAGCGGTCCCGCCAGCCTCACAATGAACGTCGTGTGATCGGGCCAGGGCGGAACAAAGCCCCAACGGGTCACCGTGTCTCCCTCGTAGGCTGTCAATGCCCTGGCTGTGTCCAAAAGGTCGTCCCAGGTCCAACCTGCCTGTGGGTAAGGCTCGCCCGCCTCGTCAAAGGCGCCCTTGTCAAAGAATACCACGTCAAAGACGATCCTCGTCGGCAGTGCCCACGTGCCGCTATCCCACTGGCAGCTCTCCAGCGCGCCAGGGTAGAAATCCTCGGGCTGGAAGGTGGGATCGGCCTCGATGAGGGGCGAGAGATCGCGAACCAGGCCCTGTTGCACCAGGTGCGGGTAGGCATCCATATTAATCACGTCAGCCGCGGAAGCCAGGCGCTGCCAGGCATCGTCGTCCCAACCGCTACCAACGGTCTCTTGGATCGACACCAGTTTAACGTGCATGCTGGGGTTCGCTTCCTCGAAGGCGGCGATCAAGTCTTTGTAGAGAAACTGCTCTGAGTCGTTGACGGCAAAGAGGATGGTCACCCGTTCGCCTCCGGCTGCCCGTGTCGACGAGGCAGGACTCGAAACCGGTGTGCCCTTGCCCCCATCCGTGCAGGCGGTCAGTAACAATGCCACTGTCAACACCGCTGACACGAGTCTCTCCCTCACTGTTTCACTCACTATCTTGTTCCTCCAGCAGGTTCCACCCGCCAAGAGGAGGAAAGACGATGATTTCGTCGTCTGGCCCTTTCAGATAGCAGGTCTGCCAGGAGCGCCCTCCGGACGGCAGAGCGTCATCGCACTGAAAGACGGCCTCGTACCCGAACTCCGGTGCGAGTGCCCAGCCAAGCGTCTCACGGTAGCCTGGCGAGTTGCTGACATCACCTCGCCAGACGAGCCCGAATCCGCTGACCGGCGCGTAGAAACCTTTCGGCGGGTCCATCTCGGCCGAGGAGTCTTGGATGATATCCAGCGGATCATGGACAAAGTGAACCTGTTTCCTCACGTCTTGTTCATGCACAAGCGTTTCGTCGAGGATGACATAACGTCCAAGCTGCTCCAGCCAGATCATCGTGCCGCGCTCAAAGCGTTGGGTGGCGGCGTACGAGGTGAGGGGTTCGGTCGGGCAGATGCCCGCCTGTGGTTTGTCAGAGAAGAACCAGGTTGTGTGGCATTTTAATGCGACGGACGCCTGCCACACCTGAGGGTCCGAGACGTCTCGGGCCTGAACGCTCAGCAGGAAATTGACG
>Ga0180438_10002794_pt1 | contig 27614 bp, 26 predicted proteins | sample SS_ome_12_FD_132455 | JGI IMG/M metagenome (GOLD analysis project Ga0180438, IMG submission 132455) | Hypersaline lake sediment archaeal communities from the Salton Sea, California, USA - SS_3_D_2 metaG | ecosystem: Environmental > Aquatic > Non-marine Saline and Alkaline > Hypersaline >...
AATTCGACTCTTTCTTCCTGGGAAGCCTTCTCGGGTAGCTTACAATGTCCCCCCAAAATAGAAATCAGCTGCGCATTAGAAACATATTCCAACAACTTTTTTAAGAGAGCCGCATCGTGACAGATGTCTAGAGGGGAGATTCTATTGAAATCCAGCGGAAGAGGACGAAAATATTGAATAATACGCATGACCTGTTCTACAAGCAGTTTAAAAAATTGCTGGATCTGGTCTGAAGAAGGGTTTTCATCTATGCGAGAAATCCCAAAAGTGCCTAATAACTCTGCAAGCCTCTCATCCCTATAAAACCTATTTATCAGCCTATATTGTATTCCAGTGCTCTCATCATGAAACTCTCTACATGCTCTAGAAATGGTATTTAGCCCCTCTCCTTCAAGAGAGCAAAATATCTGATCGCGACACTCTGGAGGGAGATTCCCCAGTAGAGATTCAGGCGTGGTAAAGGTTCTTTGAATTGCTCTTTCGAACAATGTTGAGATCGTCTCTTTGTTATTACCTGCCTGAAGGGCGATGTTGCAAATGTCCTCAAAATAGCCTCTTACATCCCCTTGAGACAAGGATCCGCAACTATTAGAAGGAATCGTTATAGACATACATCTACCCTATTTATTCGCCAACAAAACTAATATTATTTAAGACTAAAAGATAATAACACAAACCAGAGTTTAATTTCGAATAATCATCTCGCCAACTTTAACTCTATTTGTTATACTCTTTTCTTTTACCTTAGGTTATATACTACGTGACTACACATCCTCGGCCTCTTTTCATAGCGGGATTTTTAATCTCGAGTGTCTACTATATCATCACATCTATTCTCCCTATCTACTGCATTGAATCATGCGCTCAGGGGGGGCTAGAGTGGTCGAAAGCAGAAGCCTTTTCTTTGTATGGCACCTATGTTGCTGTTGCCTGCATCTCTCCGTTTCTCGGAGGTCTCTGTGCTGATTTTTTCTGTGGGAGAAGAATTGTTGCCTCTTTTGGGTACATACTGGCTCTTTGTGGCATTCTCTTACTACCCTCTTGTAGAGATTCCTATTCTATCTTAGTCTCTACTCTCTCTATTGCCTTAGGAACGGGATTTGTCAAAGTCTGCCTCATGTCTTCGCTTGGCACTATCACCCTTACCATGGATCAAAATATCCGCCAAAAGCTCTATGAATACTACTATGTAGGCATGTGTATGGGGTTTGTGGTCGGGAATTTTGTCGCTAATCCACTTTTTGATCTTTTTAAGATCAAAGGCATCGTCGGAACTGTTATTGGAGGGGTCATTATAAGCGCTCTTCTCGGATTTCAATATTTCACGCCATTTATGAAAAAAGAGGAGACCAATACGACGATACACCCTCTGCCTCGAGGACTGCTTTTTCTCGTCTTAGGCGGCCTCATATTCTTAGCTATCCCCTTCTTTTTAGTCTCACACCAATGCCACACCTCTATCTCTTTATTCATCCATCAAGCTGTAGATCGCTCTATAGCAGGCTTCACGATTCCAACCCTCTGGTTCGCCTCCCTTGGTTCTCTCATAATGGTCTTCTTTGTTCCTCTACATCGAAGATTGTGGAGGAGCAGGGAAACCTCCCTAGACTTTTGTGAATTCGTTAAAACAGGTGTTGGATTTCTTCTCTCTGCTTCTGGCTTTGTCTGCTTAAGTCTTCTTGCAGCACATCAAGCAAATCTCGCTACCTCTATCTTCGCCCTCCTTTTCGCTAACGCACTCTTTCTTATCGCCGATATACATGTACGGCCCGTCCTGTTTTCTTCTGTCACCCGCTATGTTCCAAGTAAATACCATACTTTTTCTACAGCTATCGTCTACACGTCTGTAGGCTTAGGAGCAAAACTGGCAGGTACTTTTGCAGCACGTGTGGATAGTATCGGCTTTACCAATACATTCTCTATTTGCACCCTGATCTGCCTTACGTGCGCAGCACTTTCTGCTCTTTTGTGGCAACAAAGCGCTCGAGCTCAAGTGAGAGCTCTCTCGTAATTGCGATTATTTTTGCACTACATGTGGATGGTGAGAATCTTCAAAAGGCTCTAGATGACTTGTGATCTCGATATTGGGGCCAAATTCTTGGCAAAGAACAGCTTCGATATTAGTTGCAAGTGTATGAGCATACTTTAGGTGGGGATCTCCTCCAAAGAGCAGATGGTACTCGACAAGCAGTTTTGCGCCTGTATGGCGATGTTTTAACCGAGCAAAATGCAGACCCTTGGGCTTGGTTTGGGCCGATAACACCCTTCGAAGCTCTTTATCAAGACGAAGATCGACCTGATCCATAAGGCCACTCACAGATTTCTTCATCAATTTCGAGCCTGTCCTCAATATGTTTAAAGCAGCAATACAAGCCACAACAGGATCTATCCAAACTCTCCCTGTTAGCAAAACCGCCCCAAGGCCAACAAGAACACCGCAACTTGTAACAGCGTCTGTCAAAATATGGTATCCATTCGCCTCTAGGATCAGAGAGTGGTGCTTTTTTCCCTTTTGAATCAACCACCAACCCAAAACACCATTGACAACGACAACAAGAGCGGTGACAAAAAGACCAGCATTGAGATGTTCGAGAGTAAATCCAAAGATGAGTTTTTCTATAGAAGTAGCAATAATTGCAAGAGAGGCGATAGCGATCATCGCCCCCTCAAAACCAGCAGAAAAAAAATTGATCTTGTCATGGCCATAGAGGTGATTTTTATCTGCCGGCTTCAAGCTTATGTGCATACTAAAAGCCGCAAATCCAATAGCAAAAAGGTGGATGATGGATTCAGCAAGATCGGACAGGATCGCTGTAGAGTTTGTCATCCAGAAGGCGACAAACTTCAAAATCATCAGGGAAATACTAATGGCTACAGAAAGCCCCATAGCAAAGCGTAATGTCCTCTCTTCTTTTTTCATGCTATCTCTTCTATCCGCTTTGTTAACAACCGCTTAAATGCCGGCTTTGTCCTCTTTAATTCTTTTGAACCCGCTGTAATATTGGCGATACTGACATGTACCTCTTCTGAAATTTTTCTCTGAGAAAAATCTGTTGTCAAAAGCGCTTTAACGATTTTAAATCTTTGAATAAGAAAATCCCTTTCATTGGGAGTGAGAAAGAGATGGAGGAGCTGGTCCATCTCATTAAAGGAAGAGTGCTCTGCAAATAGCTCAACGAGCGCCTGCCATTCTTTTTTCATATGAGAGTCCTACCTATATAAATCAAGAAGTGCCGCTTTGGAAGGCATCTTCTCTACCCGTTTATCGCAATAATAAACAGGTCGGCCTTTTTGCATAACAAGCAATCTGTTTCCATAGGAAAGCGCAACATCAAGACTATGCGTTGCCATAATCACAGCCATTTGAGAGTGACGAAGAGCTATATTCTGTGTTAGCTCCATAATGTATAGAGCTGTCTTTGGGTCTAATGCGCTGGTATGCTCATCTAAGATGAGAAGGCGTGGTGTGCCAGACGTACACATAGCTAGGGCCAATGCCTGACGTTCTCCTCCAGACAATCTTTTTGTCGGTATCTCCATTTTGTTAACAAAAGAAGGAAGGATCTCTTCTAAATACTCTTTTGCAGATCGAACACCCACCATCTCCAAATTCTCTTGAACCGTTAAATTCCCAAAAGTTGAAAGATCAGCCTGTTGCGGCAATGTGGCAACTTTCTTCGCAACATTTTCTACTCCTAAATGGTGAATAGGGCTTCCTTCAAGGTGAATCGACCCAGAACAGACTGTATTGAGTCCATTAATACATTTAAGAAGAGAGCTTTTCCCAGATCCATTGCTTCCAAGAAGCACTAAAAAATCGCCCCTATAGATCTCTAAACAAAAATCATCGAGAACATTTTTCTCATGATAGGGCGGGCGAAAAGAGACACCTTTTATATCAAGTAAAGCTTCTAACATCGTACTAACCCCCTTTCTGTTCTAATGTAGAGCATTGAGGCAATCGCGATACCAATGGAGAGCTTCATGTAAATAGGATTAATACCAAAATGCGCCAAGCCATGTACAACAAGAAAATAGAGCATAACTCCAAGAAGGCAAGAGAGCACCTGTATGAATGTTCTTTTCTTACTACCTGAAACCATCTGCTGTCCGATGATTACAGTGCCTATACCGACTAATGCAAGGCCAACCCCCATGCCAATATCAGCAAAGCCCTGATGCTCTGCTGTAAGAGCTCCACTAAAAGCGGCCAAGCCATTACCAATGGCCAATCCCACCATTCGGTACTTTTCTGCTTTGTGTCCTACTAAGCTCATTAAAAGAGCGTTATCCCCAAACGCCGTGAGCATTAATCCCAATTGAGATTTCATCAAACAAAAAATCACTGTAATAGTAATAAGAGCTGTTGTGATCAAAAAGGCCCTCTGAAATTCTCCAGAATAGTCAAGCAGTGGAATATTGGGCCGCCCCGCGATAATAAGGTTGAGTGATTGTAAGATAAATAGAGCTAAAATCCCTGCTATGAGAGATGAGATACGGTCGCGATATTGCAAGAGACTAACCGCCATACCTGCCAACATTCCAGCTAAAATAGCGACTGATACCGCTATCATAGGGTGAGCCCCTACAATCAGCAGTTTAGCATAGACTATAGCTCCTAAAACAAAGCTTCCCTCAACAGTAAGATCAGCCCTATTCAAAACCACATAGCTCAAAAAGACGCCTAAGGCAAATGGGAGAAACGTGCAGCTTTGTTCAACAACAGGCAAAAACATCACAGTTCTCCACCTTAGCTACTCTTTGCACTTCTTCAATCTGAAGACCTTGCTTACGGCAGGCCTCTTCATTGAAAAAGATCACCATTTTAGACACAGGCTCCATCGGAATCTCTTGCGCATTTACCCCCTGCAAAATCTTTGCAGCAATCTCTCCAGATCGCTTTCCAACATCAAACTCTCGATTGCCGAGTGCAACCGAGCTGCCTGCATGAACTGTTCCCTCATCACTAGAGATAAGTGGGATTTTGAGCTTCTCTGCAATTTTTGCTAAAATTGGTGCTCCACTAGCAACAAGGTGGTCTTTTGCAATAAAAATAGCATCCACATCTTTTTCTATTGATTCGGCAAGCAGATAGAGTTCCGAGAGAGATTGCACCATAACGGGCTGCACAACAATTCCATCGCCTTTGGCATACGATGAAAAGCGCTCTACCATCTGATAGTTTTTGTCAGAAGAGCTGTAGACCATGGCAACTTTTTTAAGATCTGGAAGAAGCTCTTTTATAAATCGATAGGATGGCTCTATAGAGCTCTCTCTTACTCCTGTACTATTTTCCGTATGTTTCACTTGATCTGTCACATCTACTGCAACAACTCTTCCTGCTCTACTTAAAGCCAAGAGACTTGCATCTGTTCCAATAGCCGCTATCACCTCATATTTAGCAAAGTTCTCTATGATCGCCCGTTGAATAGTCAGATCACCTTGACCATTTTGAACATCAACCTCAATTCCACACGCTCCCTCTTTAAATCCTCTTACCATCTCCTCCATTGCCCGATGCTCGATTGGAACTAAAAGACCAATGCTCTTTTTCTTCGACTGCTGCATAGATAAAAATGCAATCATCAAAACTACCCCTATAAGAATTACTCTTTTCATTACGCACCTCCTTTCGTGATTCAATGTAATGATACATCATTACATAATTACGCGTCAAGAGATCTCTTGTGTTTTTTTGACTAGTTAAGTGTGATCAGTGAAGCTGCTACCCAGCTGGGAGTGGGCTCTTGCTCAAAAAGGGGAGAGGTATCAACGATCTTCATATCTTCAATATGAACTTTCTTAGGACCTAAAAGGTATCGTAAAACAGGAGAAACATCAAAAGAATCGCTATAGGCTTCTGGATGCAGACATGATTTATAATACTCATCATAAAATCCATTTTGGAGCAGCTCAAGGGAACTTTTTATTTTCTCGTGGGCAAAGCGAATCGCTTCTTCTCCAAATGACTTAGCTGTACTTTTTGGCACACCATACGCAACTCCGTGATGACAGAAATCTGATGTTGCGACAACAAGAGAGTCTTTGGCCAGATCTTTCAGCTCATCGATTCCTGGCAATGTTTCTGGGGAACAATTAACAAGATGAGGGTAGCGTTTGATTAGTCGCGGCGGAGTAATGCCCCTTCTTTTCACTTCGCTATTCCAAAGGGTTTCAAACATAAAGAGGGAATATTCATTTTGCCAGCAATTATCCCGTTCAATGCCAGGCCCTAAAATACCCCGAAGAGGCTCTTTTGAGACATCTTCTCCGTTAACTTCCCTGACTCTACATCTTTTTAAGTCTTCTGTAAGTCTGTGGATTACTCCCAAGACAAGGACTTGATCACACCCACTATCAAGACAGGCATGAACAACTGCTGCAATCTGATAACCACAATTATTGATAAAGGTATGGGGAAAGATCACGCTGCCACCAGAAGCCAACGTTTCGGCAATATTGTATCTCTTTCCCTCTTCCAAGACTCTTTCAAGTCCTCTTTCACCAAGAAGCCTCGGCTCCTGGTAATAGTGCTTTTCTAGCGCACCCTTTTCTATGCGCAATAGAGGCAGCATAATCTTCTTCCTCGTGTGCAGTATTTGCCCCAATTTAAAGGAGTAATTGTAACCAAATTTTCCAATTGCTTACGAGAAGTTTGTGCTTAAACCCCTGATTATGACCTGTCCTCCCACAAGTGCTTCCCTGAAAGAAACAATCTTGGTTTTCGTTACTCCTCAGCTTTGGTTAAAAAACCTTATCTAAAGTCGCAATACTCGTATCTTACGTTAAACGATCGATCGCTCCCTTCCAACATTCATTAAGAAGACCTCCTCCCTGTATCTCCCGGCTGCCCAGAGCACGAAGCTTATTCCACGCACCCTGCATAGAAGGGTTTGTGACTCCTCTTTCAAAACTCTCTATACTTGCAAAGGATTCTTCGAGCTCATTTTCTTCAAATTGCTCTCTTAATCGCTCTATTTCCCTCTGGGTCTCTTGCTTAAATACTCCTAACACAGGCTCTTTTCTTTTAGCACCGCACACGTAAATCCAAATAGATTTTGTCAGCACGTATAGCATCAAAAATTGGTCATATGATTGAAACCGTTCTTTAAATTCCCGTGAAGTGCCTTCAAGAATATGGTCACAAAGAAAATCAACTCCCTTGTTGATCAATTGTAGCTCTGTTGAAAATCTCTCTAAAGCTTCTTGCTGCTCTGACCGAATTTCCCATATCTCTTCTTCTATGCAATCATTCTCATCCTTTTGCCATTTAATCTCATCTTGCCAAAATATTGCCAAATTCCGCCTTTCCCTAGCATCTTGTCGACATTTTTTTCTTGTTGACCTACACCTTTCTTCTAGCTGTGTCTGTTTTTCTTGGCTTTTTTCTATTCTCTTTCTCTTATTTCTTTGTGAAACAACACTTAGGGGCTGTTTTCTTTCTTGAACATATGCTTCTTTTATCTTTTGTTGCAGCATCGATAGCGCAAAAGAACTTAGTATATTTCTCTTTGTTTGACCACGTACTACTCCCCCTGAAGTCGTCCACAGGACATTTTTGATCGGTTGACCAGGCAAAACTATCAAACTCATATTATTCTCCTTAAAAAATAGATGACACAAACTACAGCAGAAGAAGTTAGTATAAGGTGGGATTTCTTGAGAATATCTTATTGTTTTTTGATTTGTGTTAAATCGCTAACAGCCTTTTTCCAGCATGAAGTGACAAGAATACCATCTTGCATCTCCTCCACTGCTACTACACAAAATAATTCCATTGTCTCTTGTACAGAAAGATTTAAACGAGCTTTTTCAAACGACTCTATATCTATAAAAAAATTTTTGAGCTCATTTTCTTTAAATGCTTCTCGAAATTTCTCTATCTTCATTCGGGTCTCATCTCTAAATAGCCCTATGGGATCTTTTCGTTTGGTCCCACATGAATAAATCCAAATAGCTTTTACTAATATGTACAATGCGATTGTTACATCAAGTTGTTTAAAGCGGTTCTGAAATGACAAAGACGCCCCATTGAAAATATGCTCTTGTAAAAAGTTCGCACCCTTTTTAACTAACTGTCGATTGATTGCTCTTTGCCAACATTTTGTAATAAAGATCCCACCCTGTAGCTCTCTGCTTTTTGTCTCTAAAACTGCATTTTGAAGTATTTTCATAGAGTTCGATATATTTGTTGTAGGTCTCTCTATAAAAGCCTTCATATTTACAAAAACAGAATCAAGCTCTCCTTTCCTAATAAACGTCCTCAAGTTGTTTATCGCCTTCCTTGTCTCTTCTTTAAACGCCCCCAGTACCTCCTTATCCCTTTTAACGCCTCCTACATAAATCCAAATAGACTTTGCTAACACATATTCGATCATCTCGATATCACTCTCCTCAAATCGATCGTCAAATTTTTGAGTCGTTCGGGCAAGAATAGAATTACAAAGAAAGTCAACTCCCTCCTCTATTCGTTGAAGCTCTTTTCTTGTTAGCACACTATCAAGCTCTTCCTTTTGATTAAGCCTTTGCTCTAATTCCACAATCTTTGTCATTAAAGCCATCTCTAAAACAGAACTCTCTTGCTGTCCCAAAAAATTTTGTAAAACCTGCTTGAGGCTTATTACTGCTTCTTGTCTTCGCACCTCTTGTTCCATTCGTGCTCTTTGGGTTTGAAAAGAAGCTTCTACCTCTTTTCGAAGCTGTTCCCCTTGTTGTAATAGCGCTTTCAATTCTTCGTTTACACAAGGGCTATGTATCCATTTTTGCCTTAATTCTTTTACTTGTTGTACATCTAACAGCTCTTGACACTGGCTTTCTAGCCCTTCTCGAAAAAGTCTTTGCTCGTTAAAGCCCTCTAAGCAACGTTCTGCTCTCTGTTTCCATTCAGCTCTTTGCTTTAAAAGCTCCTCAAAACATACTTGAGCCTCTTTTTGCATTGATACTGACACCCTTGAAAAGAAATTTTTTTCTATTCCTGGTTTTGCCTCCTCTACCTTAAACCACAACGTATCGTTCTCTCTTATCTTCTCACGCAATTTCTCCGATAGTTGTAGATCCCTTTGCATCTCACATTGCAAACTCTTTCTTAGATCTGCTGTCTCTCCTGTTGCTTTCCCTATAGAACTCCCCTCTTTTTGAAATGTAGAGGTGATTTCTTCCCTTGTTTTTTTAGATACTTGATCACAATAAGCACCATCTTCTTGCTGAGACAATTTCGTAGGACAACGCGCAAAGGATTCATGAGTATAAATATTGCGGTAAAAGAGGTTATATATGAGTAGATCAGACAGAGCCCACAGACAAGTAAAGGCGCTGCTTTGTAAACGTTTGTGAGCCCAATTTCTCACATTAGAACAGCACGGGGCAGCCAAAAACAGTACACTATACGCTACACTCTCTACTACTGCTGTCACAGCAAGGCATGCTAGAGCTATTTCTGTTACAATCGCCCTACCTACAAGAGGACGCCCCTGCTTTAGAGAACCATCAGAAGCAAGCCAATTCAACTCCTCTCCGTCTGGGTTTCTCCACTTGAGCAGTTGAGTCATCGCCTTACTGGACAAACATTGTACGGAACTCATTTACTATTCCTCACGACATTAGAACAGACAATTACATCGAAGAGATGTTATTAAAAACGAAAGTTTTTAAAAAGCATCTTTATTTTTGAATCTTTTTCTTTTCAACTACCTTGACCTGCTCGCTTTTCTTTGTGGATTTAGCCAGATTCATGCCTGTAAAGCCCATGAAGCCTAAAGAGATGATACCGGTCATGATGAAGGTGATGCCCATTCCCTCGAGCCCTTGAGGAGGATTTGAGTAAGAGAGCTTTTCTCTGATAGCGGCCATAAGACAGATAGCAAGCCACCAGCCAAGGCTCGAGCCAAAGACATAGACAAGGTTTGGGAGAAAGGGAAGCTCTCGTGTTGCAGCGAAGAGACTTGCGCCTAAAATAGCACAGTTGACCGCAATAAGAGGGAGATAGAGCCCCAAGGATCTATAGAGAGAGAAAAATTTATTATCGATCACGATCTCTGCAATTTGTGTAAAAGCAGCGATAACACAGATAAAGAGCAAAAACTCTAAAAATGAGAGATCTACCCCAAGAAACGAGAGCGCTTCAGGGCTTGTAATAAAATGGTGAACAGACCAGTTCAATACCCCTGAAACAGTCATTACAAAGACAACAGCAAGGCCAAGGCCATTGGCAGTTTTCAGTTTAGAAGAACAGGCAAGATAGGTGCACATCCCAAGAAAATTTGAGAGCAAAAAGTTCTCAATAAAGACCGACTGAATAAAAAGGCCAAAGAGATACATTATCCCTCCCTTTTCATCTTATAACGATTTACACCCCAAATCAGCATAGCGAGAATAAAAAAAGCAGAGGGAGGAATATACATAAGGCCAATATTTCGATATAAATCAGGATGATCTGCTGTGGCATACCAAGAAAGCGGTATTATGCGATATCCAAAAAGCTCTCCAAAACCAAAGAGCTCTCTGATGCCGCCTACAATAGCAAGTACAATCGCATAGCCAAGCCCCGCCCCAACTCCATCGAGAAAAGAGGGAAGAGGAGGATTATTCTTTGCAAAAGCTTCCGCTCGCCCCATGACAAGGCAGTTTGTGATAATAAGGCCAACAAAAACACTCAACACCTTTGAAAGAGGCAAAAAATATGCTTTTAGAAACTGATCGACGATAATCACAAAGAGGGAAATGATGGTCAGCTCTGTTATTATCCGAACACTATCGGGAATATGGCGTCGAAGCAACGAGATAAAAAGAGAGCTAAAGCCAGTTACAAAAACAACAGAGGCTCCCATGGTAAGCGCTATATGTAGCCGTGTTGTGACACCAAGAGCAGAACAGATACCCAAGATCGCAACTAAAATCTGATTCTTTTCAAAAAGCTGCTCTTTGAAACCCATTACTCACCATCCTGAGTAAGGCGTTTAAAAAAGGGCCGATAGGGCTCTAAAGAATCCTTATACGCTCTCATAACACCATTTCCTGTCAAAGTTGCTCCAGAAATACCATCAACAGCACTTTTTCTCTTTTCGCTATCTCCCAATACATCTTCCACCTTTCCCTTCACAACACTAATTCCCAATGGGCTCGTCTCTATATCAATGTTTCCCTCTTCGTCACATTGAAAGATCTGTTTTCCAGAAAACTGCTTTTGCCAGTCGTATGAAGCAATCTCTCCTCCTAAGCCTGGAGTCTCTTGATGATCGTACCACGCAATACCACAGACCGTTTTTCCATCGTTGTTAATACAAATATAGCCATAGATGCGATCCCAAAGCCCATATCCTGAGACCGGAACAACATATGACACAAAGGGCTCTTGGCCACTCTCTGGTAAAATGCCAAAAAGAGGAAGGTATTCTAATTCTCCTGATCCTGTTTTCTTCCACTCTTTCAAATGCTTTTCCATAGAGATCTGTTGCTTTTCATACGTAGTTTTACGCCCCCCTAGATCAACAAGAATCGGGCGAACATGGCGCTGATAAACAGCAAAAATATCTGCATCTGTTGCTCTCTTTTCGCCAAGCAGTAATTTTCCCTCTCCTACATGATGAGCGGGTAGATATTCTCCATCTCGATAGAGCTGTAGATAACCTTTGGGAGAGTAGATTCTCGCAGAAAGAAGAAGCTGACGACTTCTATCGAGCTCTTTAGCGTACTCTTGACGCTCTTTCAGCATCCCTGAAACCAATGAGAGGACAAGTGCAGCAACAATACTCAATGCAGCGATAAAGCCAAGTGTCCCAAGAGCAGTAAATGAATGTCTTCTCCTATACCAACGAGAAACCCCATGATCGATTAGTGGTGCTGCGACATTACCCAAAATAATCGCTAACATAACTCCCTCTGGAAAGGCGGGGTTAACAGTTCTGATGATGATCGTCAAAAATCCTATCAATATCCCATAGATCCATTTTGATGCAGAAAGTGTTGGTGAGGAAACTGGATCTGTTGCCATAAAAACAGCCCCGAAAGCAAGTCCCCCAAGCAGAAGGTGTTTGTAGGCAGGAATAGCAAAAAGAGCAGGCGAAAAAGCGCCTTGATTCTCTGCAAAAAGCGATGGTAGTTCAAATAGAAAAGCAGTAGAGAGTGCTCCGAGCAAAACCGCTGCCATTGTCTTCCAAGAGCCAATACCTGTCCAAACAAGAAAAATAGCTCCTAATAAACAGGCAAGTGTCGATGTCTCTCCAAAACAACCCAGTTTATTTCCTAAAAAGAAGTTCCAGTCTGTAAGTACTCCCTGCTCATATTGCAAACTCGCAAGCTTCCATGCTCCCTCATAGTCCTCTGCAAGAAGGCCAAGACCACCTGCCTCTTTTGGAGTGATGAGAAATTGACGCAGATTTTTTTGAGAAATCGCTCCTAGCTCCTCGTCAACATCGTGTGATTTTGCCCATTTTGCCCACATAGGCTCTAGCACATCTTGAGTAGAAACTTTTTGTACTCCAGGAAATTGGGCTGCAATCGCATCTACATGAATGCGTTCAACATCAATTCCTACATTAACCCTTTTAAGAGGTGTTGCTTGAGTATATCCGTCGACTGCAGGAATATCTTTATTTACCTTCAAAAGAGCTTCTCGAACAACATATGGATTTGTTCCTACCCATATATCTCCTGTCATCTGGGCAGGGAAGGCAAAAAAGAGAATCAGGCGACAGCAGAGCGCTGGATTAACGATATTTCTTCCCACACCACCAAAAAGCTCTTTGGAAATAATAATACCTGTAGCAATCCCTAAGGCCGCCATCCAAAGTGGCAATGTCGGTGGAAGGATAAGGGCGTAGAGCATGCCAGTAACTAAAAAGCCCTCTGAAATAGGGTGTCTTCTCACACATGCAAAAACGACCTCTACTATGCCACCAACAACATATGAAACCAGCATTATGGGAATAAAGGCGCCAAGACCATATAAAAGAGCACTCCACCACCGTCCCTCTTTTGCGACAAAATCAAAATAGGCCGAAAGAGAGTGCGAGCTGGCAAAGAAATCTCGCATCAATTCCCTGTCACCGCTTGTATAGACCAACTTTTGGAGTCCTGTATTCCAAAGCGCCCACAAAATAACAGGAATCAAGGAAACCACGACCAAGCTCATCCAGCGCTTCGTATTAACCGCATCTCGTATATGAGGGGGCCCGGGGGTCTCTTCAACTACCTCGAAGAAAAAATGATCTACTGCTTCAACAAGAGGGCGAAGTCGCGCTAAAGGCTTTCCCTCTTCGGTTGCAGCAAGCTGTGCATCTAATGATTTTCTCAGTAGATTTTTCATCTCAATTTCCATAAAATTTTTTAAAAACCCAAGCATACCGTATAGAAAATGAAAAAGCTACTATCACCTTTTATCGATGCCCTCTTTCCCCCTTTTTGTAGATGGTGCCATCATAGACTCGATCCGGGGCTTACTCTGCTTTGTAAAAATTGCCTAGATTACCTCTTTTTGCTCGAGCCTAATAATCGCTGCCCCTCTTGTTTTCAACAGCTTGAAAATAGTTCCCACCGCTGCTATCGACGATACAGCTGCATAAAAGGAGTCGCCTTTTGTTTTGAAGACTCTTTAGCCCTACGTTCTCTTTTTAACTCTGCGCAAAAACCTCACCCTCTCTCGAGTTTTTTTCTTCTCCAGTGGCAACAGTTACGATGGCCAATGCCAGATTACATTCTCGCAACGCCTGGAGACTGGTTCTCAGGAAAAAAATGGAAAAGCAGACAATCACTTGCTCACTCTTTTGCCCATCTACTTCAACAACCCTATCTTCCGCTTTATATCGACCGCTTTCATCTACCAAAACCCCTGCTTTCTCTTGAAAAGCAGCCCAAAAGGCCTCTTTCAGAGGCAATCTATCTTAAAGATCCGTCAAAAATTGTAAATAAAAGGGTTTTGATCATCGATAGTATTACAGAGTCTGGACAAGCTCTCTCTTTAGCTGCTAAAGCCCTTCTCAACTACGGTGCTTTAGAAGTGAGAGCTTTGGGGGGCGTTTGCTCAGGCTTTTGAAAGATACTTTTCCAAGAGTATATACGCCTCTTTTGCAGAAGGGCGCTCATTAGGCTTAAGAGAAAGAAGAGAGGCAATTAAAGAGTTAAGCTCATCACCAGTTTCAAAAAGCTCTTTTCGCACTTTAACAATATATTCTTCCAAACAGCTTCGGGCAGCAAGAAATCCTTGAAAATCACCGCTTGAATGTTCTTGTAGTATCTTTTCTTGATGCTTAACAAAGGCAGATATTCCTGTTGTTAGCTCATAGAGCATTGAACCAACAGACCACATGTCCATCTTTGGACTAACTCTCTTTTCTAAATCCTTAAACATCTCAGGAGCAATATAGTTGGGTGTTCCAACCCAAAATTCTTCAGCAAGAATCGTTTGATTAGCCTCTTTAGCAGAGCCAAAATCAGCTAAAATAGTCTTTTCACCCCTTACTAGTATATTTGGAAGTTTGATATCGAGATGAACAATTTTCTGACTGTGCATATGCTTTAAAGCATCAAGAATTAAAAGAGCTCTTTGCAAAAACTCCTTTTTCTTGGCTTCATCAATACCCGTTTCGGTAATTGCCTCCTTTACTACATCAAAGAGCTGACAGTCATATTTCTCCATTATATAACGCCTATGAAGGGAACCTCCGTCATCTTTACTCTCTTGAATAGAGGTTACTAAAATATTAGGAACACCTGCTCGATCAAGCCGCTGGGAAAGCTGTGCCTGCTTATGTAGCTCCTCTCGAGCAATTTTCACCTCTTCCGGTGTCTTTCTTCTCTTTTTTGGGGAAGCGCACACAACTTCTGAAACCCCAGAATGGTTTACCTCAGATACCCATTTAATGTTCTTCTCTCTACTCTCTTCTTCTGCTAACTTTCCAGTAGGAATATGAATAGAGACATTTCCTGTCTCTGGATCTCTAAAACAATGGACAGTAACCTCTAAATCCGGATGTTTTATCTTAATTCGATCTCCTTTACTCCAGGAAAGCTCTGTTAAGATTTCAGGAATCTGACTTTGGATCCATTCAGAAGCACTTTTTGCTTTATGTTCATCCATACTCCGTGCAAGCGATGCTGTAATGGATTCACCGTCTACCCGAACCGGAGAGACAGGCCTTTCTGGATTCAACGCAACAACAATCTCTCCGAAAAGTTGTTGTATATCCCCTACAAGATTACGAAATTCTTCTGATTGACTTTTCTTTAAAGATGTTTCAAGAACATTCTTGTCGATAAAAATCTTCCTAAGATGCTCTCCCTCTTGAATCACACCATCGATGCGATCTTGCATTCTAGTGACGCGAACTACCAAAAATTTTAACTCTTTCCTATCACCTTCAGGAGGGTTTTTGCTAACTATAGTAAGACCTGTTATCTCAACAGTCTTCTTCGAATTAATACGAAGAGTACCTTTTTGTACTCCACCGTCTACCCCTGATAATGAAACAACATCTCCATTAGAACTGGCGAATGAAATATCTTCCACAAATAAAACCTTAAATTCAAATTATAGCCAAAAGGACCTAACTACAAAGAATTAAAATTAATATCAACAACAACTAAAGTCGGGCATTAAGCCGAATTTCTCTCGTTAAAAACGCAAAACAGGTGCTATGATCCCCTAAAAATGAGTTTTAATTATGAAAAGATATTTTTTTCTCTTAACGCTTTCCCTCTTTGCTCTTGGAGAAGAGCCTGTAACATTTTATGTTGCTGCAGATCCGCATGTTGGTCGGTTTCAAGAGATCGACAATGAAGCGGCCAATCGAGCAACAATTGAGGACATGAATGCTCTTCCCGGAACTAGAGCCCCCTGGAACCCACAAGAGACGATTGAAAAGCCTCGCGGTCTTCTTATTACAGGCGACCTTACAGATGGTAAGTGGCGCCACTGGAGCGGCAACTTCTCAACATATGGCTTTTGCTCTCTTTTTGCTGCGAAGGGAAATGGCCTTCTCAAAATTCCCGTATATGAAGGGTATGGAAACCATGATATTAAAAAAAACTACCTGGGAGTTTTGATCTCCATCTATTTTAGAAACCTCTGTCGACAGACCCTTATACACACAAGTCGCAATGGTCTTCACTATTCGTGGGATTGGGGTGGCGTCCACTTTGTCAATCTCAACCTCTATCCTGGTGCATCAATTGAGGCACGCAACAGCCTCGCCTTTCTTCAACACGATCTAAAGACCCGCCTGACGGACCCACAACAGCCTATAATAATCTATCATCATCACACCTATCGAGATTCTGAAGCGTGGTGGACGCTTAAAGAGCGAGAAGCAGCGTACGAAGTAATGAAAGAGTACAACATCATCGCCATCTTTGTCGGGCATCAGCACAAATTCTACCATCACATATGGAATGGGATCGACATTTATGCCCTCCAAAGTACTTATGTTGGAAGATACGCCGTCTGCCATATAAAAGATAATCAGCTCTTTATCGCTTTGCGAAGACGAGGCCAATGGCTTGACACATTCTGGCAAAAAGAGTTTTTTAGACCATAATATTTAGGCCCCTGGTTTTTAACTCTAAAAGATGTCATACTTATTCCTGTTTTAACCACGAGTGTACATTTCAATGAAAAGTTCAACTTCATATCTGACATTTTCAACGAAGAAGAAAATCGAAATCATCCGAATTACAGACGAGGTTCAAAAGGAGATTACAAAAAGCGACATCAAGGAAGGACTTGCCCTTGTCAATCCGATGCATATTACTGCAGCTGTTGTGGTCAATGATAATGAGTCTGGTCTTCACAGAGATTATATCCGGACTTTAGAGCGTCTTGTGCCCTATGGGGATCACTATGAGCACAATGTTGGGGAAGATAATGCTGCAGCTCACATTTGGAGGCAGTTGATGGCTCATCAAGTGGTTCTTCCCATCACAGAAGGCACGCTCGATCTCGGCCCCTGGGAACAGGTTTTTTATTTTGAGTTTGATGGGCAGCGCAATAAGCGCGTGCTCGTTAAAATAATTGGTATGTAAATTCTCATGATAGCTCTTGACTCTATTACAGAAATAATCGGTGGACGTACTCTTTTCGAAGATGTCTCCATCGCCTTTAATCCCGGAAACAGATATGGCCTCACCGGCCCTAATGGGTGCGGAAAATCAACACTGCTTAAAATCATTGCAGGGTATCAGGCACCTACCAAGGGAACAGTTGCACGGCCAAAACGGTTTGGACTGCTTCGTCAAAATATCGGTGAGTTTAGTGAACACACTGTTCTTGACACCGTTATCATGGGCAATCAACGGCTTTGGAAAGCGTTGCGAGAGCGCGATGAACTCTACGAGCAAGAGATGACAGATGAGGTTGGATTTAAGCTCGGAGAGGTAGAGGGTATTGTCGCTGAAGAGGATGGCTATTCAGCAGAAGCAAATGCTGAAACACTTCTCCACGGCATTGGGGTCCCTTCTGAATACTATCCAAAGCTGATGAAAGAGATCCCTCAAGATATGCAATTTCGGACGCTTCTTTGCCAATCTCTTTTTGGTGAACCTGAAGCACTTCTTCTCGATGAGCCCACAAACCACCTTGACCTAAGTTCCATTGGCTGGCTCGAATCCTTTCTCAAAAAATATACAGGTGCTCTTATTGTCGTCAGTCACGACCGTCACTTTCTCAATACTGTCACAACCCATATTGCCGATATCGACTATGAAACAATCATCATCTACCCTGGAAATTACGATGAGATGATTGTTGCTAAATCTGCTGTACGATCCCGATCAGACAAAGAGGCAAAATCTAGAGAGAAAAAGATCCGACAGCTGCAAGAATTTGTTGCTAAATTCCGCTCCGGAACACGAGCAAGCCAGGTTCAATCCCGCCTCAAAGAGATCGATCGTTTGCAGCCTCAAGAGCTCAAAACATCCAATATCCAGCGGCCCTACATACGCTTTATCCCTACAGAAAAAGCGCCTGGACAGATCGTTCTCAAAGCAAAAGGGCTTTCAAAATCGTACGACAACAAAGTAATCGACAACTTTTCTCTAGAAGTTCTTCGAAGTGAGAAGATCGGTATCATTGGCAACAATGGCCTTGGAAAGACCACGCTCTTAAAGATGCTCGCGCATGTTCTTGAGCCAGATCATGGCTCTGTTACACTCGGCCATGAAGCGCTTATTAGCTATTTTCCTCAAGATCATGCTGAAGCTATTGATAAATCCTCTTCCTTACACCTCTTTGATTGGCTTAAAAAAGAGAAACAGGGGCTCTATGACCAAGAGGTTCGAAGCGCCCTTGGTAAAATGCTCTTTGGTGGTGATGATGCCTTTAAACGGATCTCAGCTCTTTCTGGTGGAGAAACCGCGCGCCTTATCATAAGTCGCATGCTCCTTTCAAATCATAACGTCATCATTATGGATGAGCCGAACAACCACCTCGATCTCGAAGCAGTCTCTGCTCTTGGCTGGGCTTTAGAAGAATATAAGGGAACAGCTATCGTCGCAAGTCATGACCGCGACCTTATCGATAGATTTGCCAAAAAAATTATCTCCTTTGATGAGAACGGCATCACCATCTTCGATGGGCCATTAGAACAGTTTTTAGCTCGCACTGAAGTATATGTTCAGTAAAACAAAATTTACCTCTCTTACCTTTAAGCAGCAGCATAAAAAGTGCGCTGAGGTTCTAAAAACCATGATTCAAGAAAAAGAGCTCGATCGTACCCTCTACAACAAATTGTGTTCTTGGCTCTCCCTCCCTCCTCTTGAAAATGACCATTTCGAAACCATTGAAGAGCGATTCCATAAACATATTCGTCTCTCTGGCCGCGGCCTCTCAGAGCACGACTTTCTTTGCAATGTCACAACAAAAGACCGAGCAGAAGCAAGCTCTTGGCTCTCTATAGAGACCTTTTTAGATGGTATTCGCTCTGCCCACAATGCTGGGAGCATTATTCGCACTATTGAAGCATTTCGTCTCGGTCCCCTTCACTTTTCTAAGGAGATGTTTTCACCAGAGAATAATCACGTACAAAAGCGATCTATGGGGGCATGGAAAGAGGTTTCTGTCCACCAAACAGAGGATATGAGCGTCCTTCCTCGACCCTGGATTGCTCTCGAAACTGTCTCAGATGCCACTTCATGGAATGAATATAGCTATCCAAAAGAGGCAACGCTGATTCTCGGAAATGAAGAGCGAGGCATACGACGCTCAATATTACAAAGGTGTGATACAATCATTCGCATCCCCCTTTGTGGACATAAAAATTCTCTTAATGTCGCCAATGCATTTGCCATTGTCGCAGCTGAAATCTCTTCGCAACAAAGAGCATAACGTATGGATGAAAAAACCCTTAAACAAGCCTCTCAAACACGTTTTCCTTCACCTATTATCGAATCCACAAAAACAAAAGAGGAGAAAAAGAGCGCAATTGCCGAACATATTCGCTCTATTTTAGAAATTTTAGGTCTCGATCTCTCAAACCACTCTCTTTGCAAAACACCTGAGAGAGTTGCTGACATGTATGTTGACGAGATCTTTTCAGGCCTTACTTTCGACACCTTTCCAGATATGTCGATGTTTGAAGAAGAGAGCGTCTCTAAAATAGGCAATATGGTGGTCACCAAGGTAAGTCTTGTGAGTTTTTGCGAACACCACCTTGTCCCCATGATTGGCACAGCCTACATCGGATATCTGCCCAAAGATAAAGTAATCGGCCTTTCCAAAATCTCGAGAATTGCTCGCTACTTTGCTTCACGTCCACAACTACAAGAGCGCCTCTCAGCACAGATCGGAGACAGCCTTGCCACTATCTTGGATCACCAAGATGTCATCGTCCTCCTTAAAGCCCAACACACCTGTGTTATCGCCCGAGGCGCCAAAGCTGAAAACTCGATTACAACCACACTCTACACCGATGGACTCTTCGATTCTTCCCCTGAATATAGAAGAGAGTTTTTTACTATTGTTTCGGATTTATAGACTTAAAACTCAAGTTAAGCTCTTTGGACCACAAGAGTAATTTGCAAACAAACGCTCTCTCGTTTTATCCTTTTTGCTTTGCCATAAAAAAAGATGGGGTACTCTATTTTGTCCGATGAATTTTCTATGCATCTAACGTGTTCTCAGTGCAATGAGACGGGCGATATTCCTTTTGAACCAACAGCACCACTGCCTTGGGTATCATGCTGTCCTAACTGTGGCAAGCAGTTTGGCATTGAATCAGAATCTATTGCTCGTCAAATTTCGCTCTTTAGTGATCTTTGCAAACAGATCAAAGACTCTGAAGAGATTCTCTCGAGTGCTTCGATTGCTGTCGCTGTAGGAAATAAAGAGGTCAAAGTTCCATTTAAACTGCTTCTTACACGATTAAAATCAACGCTTGATCTTGAAATTGATGGCCAAAAGCTTTGCATTTCTAAACGAGCAGAGCCACTAAAACCCTAAAAACGTAAGGAATTTTTTATGTCTTCACAACTTGAACAGCTTCGCTCAATGACCACAATTGTTGCAGATACCGGCGATTTTGCCACCATAAAGGCGTACCAACCAATAGATGCCACCACAAACCCCTCTTTGGTCTTTCAGGCAGCACAAAAGCCTGAATATCGCGAACTCATTAAAGAAGCGATACAGGGGATAAAAAGAGCAGATCTTTTGATCGATACTCTTTTTGTTACTTTTGGTGTTGAACTGCTCAAAATTGTTCCTGGACGCGTCTCAACAGAGGTTGATCCCACACTCTCTTTTGATACTCAAAAGACTATTGAACGAGTAAAGCAGATTATCTCACTCTATGAAAACCGTGGAATCCCACGAGAGCGTGTTCTTATTAAACTCGCAACTACATGGGAAAGCGTGAGAGCTGCTGAAGTTCTTGAAATGGAAGGTATTCACTGTAACATGACACTGATCTTCTCTCTTATCCAAGCAGCAGCATGCATGAACGCCAAAGCAACCCTCATCTCTCCCTTTGTCGGCCGTGTCTTAGATTGGCACAAAAAACAAACAGGTCTCGAATACACCGGAGAGACCGATCCTGGTGTTGGCTTGGTTCGCAATATCTATAATTATGGGAAAAAATTCGGTTTCAAAACTCAAGTGATGGGAGCGAGCTTCAGAAATAAAGAGGAGATCATTGCACTAGCTGGCTGCGATCTTCTGACAATCTCTCCTAAACTACTCGATGAGCTCCACCAATCATCAAATGAAGTGGTACAAAAACTCTCTCTTGAGATAGCAAAAAGCTCTGATCTTAAAAAAATTGCTATCTCAGAATCAGCATTTCGCTACCTTCTCAATGAAGATCCTATGGCAACAGAAAAGCTCTCAGATGGCATCCGAAGCTTTGCACAAGATACAGAGAAATTGCGTACCTTTATAATGGAGCAGTTTTAAGGCGAATCTTTGCCGGGTATTTGATGCGGAAGTGACCAATTGACATCAGAGCTTTCACCATGGCTTTCTTTACTCTCTCGAGCTCTTCAAAGCTCATATTACATTCGCTAAATTGTCCATCATCGACCTTTTCGCGAACGATCTGATCAATAAGACGCATGAGGCTCTCCTCACTTACCTCGTCGAGGCAGCGGCAAGCAGCTTCAAATGAATCTGCTATCATTAAGATGGCAGACTCCTTGCTGCGAGGTTTGGGGCCAATATAACGAAACTCTCTTTCGTCGATCTTGCTTGGATCATGGTCAACAGCTTCAAGCTGCTTATGATAAAAGTAGTAGACTAAACTTGTTCCGTGATGCTCTCGAATCATATCGATAAAGGCCTCTGGAAGGCCTGCTCGACGTGCCAAGTTTACCCCTTCTTGCACATGTGAAATAATTACCCGTGCCGACTCAAGAGGGGTGAGCAATTGATGGATATTCATACCACTTTGCTGGTTCTCAGTAAAATACTGCGCTGTAGAGATCTTTCCAACATCATGATAAAGCGTTGCCACCCGACAAAAAAGACCGTTTCCACCTATCGCCTGCGCAGCAGCCTCTGAAATACTTCCAACAAGAAGTGAATGCTGATATGTGCCCGGAGCTTCAATCATCAACCTCTGAAGAAGCTCATGATTCGGGTTCATATATTCCATCAGATTAATGTCTGTTAAAATGCGAAAACCAGACTCAAATAGGGGTAAGAGACCAACCACAGCTATAGCAGTAAAAAGCATGAAAATAGCTGCACTTCCAATGTCTGCAAAGAGCGTTACACCACAGCGCTCTGTATCATACAAATAGAAGGCAAAGATAATAGCGCACGCTGTGAGCCATCCTCGCAAACAGATGGTAATAATCTCCGTACGTCTTCTCAACGTCCTTGTAAAGAAGATAACCATAAACCCAACAAAGAGGTTTTGGAAGAGAAAGGCTTGGAATTCAAAGGCCAGACAGGCCTTGAATAAAACCGTTAATATAGCAACAAAAAAGATCGCAACAGAGGGACCGATTAAAATACAAAGCAACATTCCAGCAAAGGGCGTCAGTAGAGGATAATGCATGAGCTCTGAAATACCTTGCGTCGTCCTCAGTAAAGAGAGCTCTAAAACTTTCGCTCCTATTAATCCCAACACACTTACCGTACTAATTAAAAAGAGTGTCGAATTTGAGGTGAGAATTGATGGGTGGTAGCAGTGCAAGAAGAGACCACACACCATCAGGATAATTCCTGTTAAGAGAAGGCTACCAAATATGGTTGTGGGGTGCCATAGATTACGTTGCTCTGAGAGCGCCTCTTTCATAGCATTTAACATAGAAAGATGGCGAACAGAGATCTTTTCACCGCTTTCAATGATTCTCATTCCTGCTGGAACAGAAGTATACCGAACAGAGACCTCTTGCCGAAGCTGCTTTCGGATCTTACGAGCTAGCGTTGTATCGGACTGCAGCCTCCAAATCTTGTCGCGAAAGTAGCCGATAATAAAGTCAACAGTTGTCGGTTGAAATCCTAAATCTGAAAAGGCTTTGCGCCGCACAAACTCCCACAGCTTATCTGTAAAACAGATCCCCTGCTGAAGATCGATGGGAACAATTTCATGAAAATTAGAAACATCAAGACCCACTTGTTGCATGCGCTCAATAGTTCGACCATCAGAAAATCTGATTTCACGAAGGGCTCTTCCTAATCGGTCACAGGCTCGCCACATCTCATCGAATGTCGCCTGAGGAGCCATAACTCGCCACCACTGGTCAGAAACCAATGAGTTTTCAAACTCCAACCGTCGTCGAGCCACATCTTCTGGAGTTATCTCGAGAATTTTTCCTATCTCAAGACCTGCAGCATAGCGAGCTGTCTCTGTTGCCTCTTCATCGACAAAGTTAAAAGGAACCTCTGCAACAACATATTGAGAAGCAACCGTTCCCAATTCGAACATAGGGATACGGACCTCTCGGTTGTGTACAAACAGAAAGAGAAAAATCGAAACTAACAGCAAGATAAGACCCCTCAACATTCGACTGTTGTCGAAGAATCTCCCGCCATTTTGCATCTGATCTACTAAAGAGCTTCTCATAACACCCAATCATACCTCACCTTCTTCGAGAAAAACAAGAGGCAAAGAAAAGATTTCTTTGGGATGCACAACCAACTTTCTCCTGGAAAAAGCTGGCAGAACGAATGGTACTATTATACAATGGACGAATTATTGGCTCTTGGAGGATTTTGCAAAAGATGGAACACCCGTATCTGGTCATAGCACGACGGTACCGACCTCAAAGATTTGCCGATGTTATCGGCCAAGATGCTATTGTTCGCACGCTTCTTAATGCTTTGCGATCAAAACGAATCTCACATGCTTACCTCTTTTCAGGATCAAAAGGAACAGGAAAGACCACGCTTGCCCGTATTCTTGCTAAAGCTCTTAACTGCACAAATCCCCTGGACTCTGGAGAGCCGTGCAACAAGTGTCCATCATGCATAGAGATCACCGAAAGCCGTTCTCTAGATGTGTTGGAAATCGATGGTGCCTCACATAGAGGAATCGACCATATTCGCTCTCTTACAGAGGGAGCCTCCTATGCACCAACTGGGGGAAACTACAAGATCTACCTCATCGATGAGGTGCATATGCTCACCAAAGAGGCGTTTAACGCCCTGCTTAAAACCCTTGAAGAGCCTCCTCCCACTGTTAAATTCTTCTTCGCCACCACAGAACCGCATAAAATACCTCCGACAATTCTCAGCCGCTGCCAAAGGCTTAATCTACGGCGCCTCTCTAAACGAGACATTGTCGAAAAACTTAAGAAAATCACGGGCGAGATGGAAATCAGTGTTGATGAAGGCGCCCTTATCCGGCTTGCGGGATATGCAGATGGAGGTCTCCGCGATGCAGAATCCCTTCTCGATCAGCTTATCACCTTCTCTGACGGACATATTCAAGAAGCCCTTATCGAAGAGGTTTTAGGTATTATTCCCTCTTCATGGTTTATGGAAATCGATCAGGCTATTGAATCATGCGATATCTCAATTGCTTATACCATCAGCGATAGAGTTTTTCATGAGGGTAAAGACCTCTCTCACGTTATCGATGATCTGACCTCCCATTATAGACTTTTACTTCACCTCCAACTTGGCCTTACTCCTGATGCTGTGTTAGATGGAGAAAAAGAAGAGCAGCTTCGCCAAAGAGCAAATAAATTCACACAAGAACACCTTCTTGAAATCTTCCACCTTCTTGCAGAAGCGCAAAAAGGACTCAAAACAGCCTCTTCAGAGCGATTTTTGCTTGAATGGCTGCTTATAAATATCATCAGAATCAAGCGGAAAATCCCTCTTCCGCTCATTGCTCGAAAGCTTTTTGAATTGCAAAATCAACTCTCAAAAGGAGCTGAAATTCTACCCGATCAGACCCCTGTGCAACAAAAACGAATCGCTCCACAACCCAAACAAGTAAAAGCGCAACAACTCTCTTCTCCTCTTTCACCAAAAGTAGAACCGCCGAAACCAGCAGACCAAGAATCTACGCAACACAGACAACCTATAAAATCACAAAAAAAAGCTGAAACGAAAGTATCACCATACGGTTCTGAAAAACAGTCATTACCAAAGACGTCGGCAAAAAAGAGCATCTCTACTAAAGCCAGCACACGACCAGAACCTCTTACTGACCTGTCCAAGCAACAAAAGCAAGCTCAAACAGAAAACTTGATTCAGTTTACAGCAGTCGAGCTGGGAGCAACAGTTAGCAAAAAAAACATATAACAATTTAGGAATCATACGGCTTATGGGAACTGGTTTTGCCAAAAAGAAAAAACAGGCCAAACATCTTCAAGCGCAGATGGCGATGATGCAACAGTCTCTCGCTTCTAAAATGGAAGCGATGGAGGTTGTGGGAAAAGCTGGAAATGGGCTTGTCACAATCACCCTTGCTGGAACAGGAGAGATGAAAAAGATCTCAATAGATCCAGAATGCGTTGATCCAGACGATATTGAGGGCTTAGAAGCACTTATCAAGGCTGCCCACAAGGAGGCCTTTAAAGAGGTCCAAAAGATTGCTGAAGTCTCACCAACACCCGATTCTCTTTCCGGATTTGGGTTGCCAGGGATGTAGTCTCCTTTCGTTTGACAAAATCTCTTTATTCATGTTTACAAAGAAGAGAAATGTCTCAACAAAGGAGTTGTTGTTATGTACCCTTCAATTTTCTTGGCTAAACTTTTTGGCCTTTATCTGATTATTGTATCTCTTTTCTTGATCTTCAGAAAAGAGGCTCTTATGCAAACCCTACAATCATTTATCGCCAATAGCGCGTTGATGATGTTTGCTGGAGCCTTTAATCTTATCGCAGGATTAGCTGTCCTTATTGGCCACCCAGTTTGGGGACTGCAATGGGAAACACTCATCTCTATCTTAGGACTTTTGATGTTTATCAAAGGAATTTACAGGTTTGGATTTCCAACAACCTGTTTTCAGTGGGAACTCTCCTTTATCCAGAAAAAAGCTAAATGGAATTGGATGGTTGGCATCTGTCTTGTCTATGGCCTTGTTCTTACAATAAAGGGATTTGGCATCTAAAAAAAAGGCAGATGGATTTTGTCCATCTGTCCTTTTTCTTTTCTCTCGTCTTCTTCTTACGAATTTTTTTCCGGTTGCGCTATAAGAGCAGTAAACTGCTTATTTAACGAGCGAACAGCCATTATCCATAGCCCAATAAAGACAAAGAGAATAGCAGCAATATAGGGCGTAATCGCGCTGAGGGTGCCAAAGACGACAAGAAGACCTTGCTGGAGAAGTGAGCCTCCGGATTTTCCAAGCCGAGCACCGACAACGTCAATAGCAGCCTTTCCTTTAACCTTTGATTCTGGGTCAAGCGGAATGTACGCTGTCTCTTTTGTCGGATCAAAGAGAGAGTATTTTGAGGCTTTGCTCAAAATATTTTGCGCAGCACCAAAGAGAACCGCTAACCAAAGAGGTGTTGTTCCTAGTGCAGTGATAAATCCACCAAGAGAGTCTTGGAACAGGACAAAGGCAAAGAAGGCAACCCCCGTTAGCAACAAGACTATGGGTGTCAAGCTAGCAGCAAAGCCCCATCCTCTTCGCATTGCGTTAGCAGAAACAACCAAGATCATAAAGAGCGTGGTGAGCCCTGTGATGGTAGAAAACATCCCCATGAAGGTGCTGTAATCGTTTGGATTTGGATATTGCAGCTTCAACAGACCTTTCCAGGTGACCTCAACGATATTGATGCAAAGACCATAGCAAAGGACCAGCGCAGCAATACAAAGAATGTATTTAGAGCGGGCAAGATAAGCGAAGCTCTCTCCCAACGACATTTTAGGCTTCTCTTTTTTCTTTTTCGCCTCAGCTGGATCGTAGAATCGAGAGTCAGTTAAAACCTTTCTATTTATCCACCAGTAGATGGCAATAATAGCAAGCCCTGCCAAAACAACAAATGTCATCAAATAATTCAAAGAGACCTGCCACGCATCAACACCTGCAGGAAGGGATTTTCGGATATTAGAAACCCGCATAATGGTCGGTCCAGAGACTAGTAAAGCAATATTTGCTCCGATTCCAAAGAGAGCGTAAAACCGCTTTGCTTCCGAGATCTTAGTGGTGTCATTAGCAAATCCCCAGAATAAAAGAGAAAGCGCAACACTACCCCAAAGTTCTGCGAGAATATAGAAAAGAGAATATGTCCAATTCCGAATAGATTCGATAAGTCCACTCAACCCTTGAGGAAGAATCTCCTTCAAATTATCTGCAAGGGTATTGAGGTGAAGGACATCCCGGTTTGGATAAAGAACCGTTACAAAGAGAGCAAAGAAGATAAGAAAGGGAGCGAGAGTAACATAAAAAAGACTCTCTTTACTCAAAATATTGCTGAGCTTGGAGTAGACAAGCATGAAAATAACAGCCCCAGGAACAACCCCCCAGAATTTAATAAAGGGAATCGCCTCAGCACCAGCTGATGATGTAACAATTAATGTATCTTTTGTATCCCGAAGAACAGTGTAATTAAAGGAAATAAAGAAGAACATAAACAACATCGGAATAATCTTCTTTAATTCAAATGCATGAATCGGCCAAAGACGCGCTCGCCAGCCTTCAAATTCCGGTTTCACCTTTTGTGACATAGAACCTCAACTTATTGTAATTTTTGGTTTGAGAAAAATCAAAGATTCCATTGTAATCTAC
>Ga0180438_10002796_pt1 | contig 27607 bp, 22 predicted proteins | sample SS_ome_12_FD_132455 | JGI IMG/M metagenome (GOLD analysis project Ga0180438, IMG submission 132455) | Hypersaline lake sediment archaeal communities from the Salton Sea, California, USA - SS_3_D_2 metaG | ecosystem: Environmental > Aquatic > Non-marine Saline and Alkaline > Hypersaline >...
CGACAGGGGGCCAAGGGCCTGGCCTGGCTCGCGTTGGACCAGGAGGGGAAGCCGCGCTCCTCCTTTGCCAAGTTCCTCACCGACGACGAAGTAGCCGCCATCGTCGGACGCATGGAGGCGCAGCCGGGTGACCTGATGTTGTTCGTCGCCGACCAGCCCCGGGTCGCGAATGCGGCGTTGGGTGGGTTGCGGCTTGAGTTCGGCGATCGATTGGAGCTTCGCGATCGCGATGTGCTGGCTTTCTGCTGGGTGATCGAATTCCCGCTCTTCGAATGGGACGAGGAGGGGCAGCGCTGGGATCCCAGCCATCACCTGTTCACCGCTCCGATGCCGGGGGACGTGCCGCTGTTGGACACAGATCCCGGTGCAGCCCATGGGCAGCAATATGACCTGGTCTGTAACGGGGAGGAGGTGGCTGGTGGCAGCATCCGTATCCACCAGCGTCCGGTGCAGGAGAAGATCTTCGGTCTGATCGGGCTGAACGTGGAAGATGCGCGGGAGCGTTTCGGCCACATGTTGGAGGCGTTCGAATACGGCACGCCGCCCCACGGTGGGATCGCGCCTGGGATCGACCGTCTCGTGATGCTCCTGGCCCGTGAGCCGAACATCCGTGAGGTGATCGCTTTTCCCAAGACCCAACAGGCGGCCGATTTGATGGCCGGCGCCCCGTCGCCGGCCGACCCGGATCAGTTGGACGAATTGCACATCCGGGTGGTAGAATAGGTCATTGGTGGGTCGCAGTCAAATATCCGGTAGATGGGGGCGCTTGCCCGCTTCTCGTTTGCCGCGTTCAATCAGGAGGAGAGATGTCAAATGATCTGATCGCCCGGGTGCAAGAGGATGGCGTGCAATTCGTCAGTCTCCAGTTCACCGATATCCTGGGGATGATCAAGAGCGTCACCATTCCAGTCGGTAGGCTGGAGGAGGCCCTCGACCAGGGTGTCTGGTTTGATGGCTCGTCAATTGAAGGCTTTGCCCGAATCTACGAGAGCGACAGGGTGCTGGTGCCTGATCCGGATACCTATCAGGTGCTGCCGTGGAGTGCCCAGGAACGGCGGCGGGCACGTCTGATCTGCGACGTCCACGGTGCGGACGGCAAACCCGCGCTCAGTGCCCCGCGTGTGGTGCTGCGGCGCATGCTGGCCCGCGCTGCCGAGCGGGGATACGTGTGCAACTTCGGCCCGGAGTTGGAGTTCTTCCTCTTCAAACGCCATGGGGAGGGTGACAATGGACTTCCAACCCGGCCTGCCCCGCACGACGTAGGCAGTTATTTCGACTTCTCCCCCCGTGACGAAGCCCAGCAGGTCCGCAGCGAGATCATCCGGGCGCTGGAGGGGATGGGCATGCAGGTCGAGATGAGCCACCACGAGGTAGCTACGGGGCAGCACGAGATTGACTTTCGCTACGCCGACGCGCTGACCAGCGCCGACAATGCGGTGACGTTCAAGTACACCGTGCGGGCGATCGCGGCTGCGCACGGCATCTATGCGAGTTTCATGCCCAAGCCCATCTTTGGCATCAACGGATCCGGGATGCACACCCACCAGAGCCTCTACGATGCGACCGGGCAGAACCTGTTCTACGACCCGGACGACGAGTATCGTCTCTCTCGCCTGGCCTACAACTTCATCGCCGGGCAGATGGAGCACGCCCGAGCCCTGTCCGCGATCGTCGCACCGACGGTCAACAGCTACAAGCGCTTAACGCCGGGCTACGAGGCCCCGGTCTACATCTGCTGGGCGCAGCTCAATCGCTCAGCGTTGATTCGCGTCCCTGGCCACGGGCAGCAGCGGGCGGCCGCCACACGGCTTGAGCTCCGCTGTCCCGACCCCAGCGCCAATCCCTACCTGGCCTTCACCGCTATGCTCGCGGCCGGGCTTGACGGCATCGACCGAGATCTGACCCCGCCACCGCCGGTTAACGAGGACGTCTATCATTTCAACGAGCGCGATCTTCTTGAACGGGCCATCGGCGTCTTGCCGGGCACGCTGGCCGAGGCCCTGGACGCACTGAAACAGGATGAGGTGATCCAGGAGGCGTTGGGTCCGGACATCGTCAAGGCCTTCCTACGGGCCAAGCAGGTAGAATGGGATGACTATCGCATCCAGGTGACCGACTGGGAATTGAGGCGGTATCTGGATACGGCCTAGCGAGAGCCGGGGACGACTTGCGCTTTTTGCCAATGCATGGTATAGTCTAAATGACCCTGCTGTGTGCGTGATCGCCGTTCTAGCGTTTTGAGCCAACACCTATAAATACGGGGGCTGTCTCTTCAGAGAGGAATGCGATAGCCTACGGGCAAGGCAGACCGCTGAGCAAGCTCCCACCTGCGAGAGCAGGTTCAAAACACATCGGCACACGGCACGGCGGGGTTCGGTCTGATGGTTGTGAGCAAACGCCACCGGTGTAGCGGTGGCGTTTGTGTACCTGCTCTTGATGGGTTTCTTCCCGCTGTGTTCTATCCAAACCTGCCCGTGTGAGGTGCGCCGTGTTACGGGAACGAGTCTCCGATAATATCTACGTTTTTACCAGTGACCTGTATGCGCAAGTGACGGCCGGAGCGATTGTCACGAGAGATGGCGCGATTCTGGTGGATAGCCTCCCTTTCCCTGTCGAGGCCCACGACATGGCGGCGTTCATCGACCAAGCCTGCCCGCCCGGCGTGCGCTACGTGATTCTGACTCACTATCATGCCGATCACACCTACGGCGCATATCTTTTCCCGAAAGCCGACGTGGTGGCCCACGTGCGCTGTCGTGACCTGCTGGAAGAAGTCGGCGTTCCGGCGTTGAAGGCGGCCCAGTCTGAGATGCCTGAACTGGAGGAGGTGGCGCTTCGCCTGCCTGATATTACCTTTGACAAGGGCGATATGACGCTTCAGTTGGCCAAGCAGTTGGTTCGGCTGATCTACGTACCTGGCCACACCCAGGACTCGGTCATGGTCTACGTCGAAGAGAGCCGTGTGCTCTTTGCGGCCGACACGGTCATGCCGGTGCCCTCGATCGTGGATGGTGACATGGAACCATTCCGGGCATCTCTGCGGAAAGTGACCGAACTGCCCATTGAGAACATGGTGCAGGGTCACGGAGAGGTCATACTGCGCGGGGAGGTGAAGGGCGTGGTGCAGGCCAGCCTGGACTATCTGGACGCGATTGAGTCCCTCGTAACCCAGGCGGTCGAGAGCGGCAAGGGGCCGGAGTCATTGCAGCAGGTCAGCATCGAGTCCTGCGGATTGTCCCGTATTCCCCTCAACGGGCTGGTGCAGCAGATCCACGAGGCGAATCTGCGGGCCTTGTACGCTCGAATGTCGGCGCAGTAAACCACACCACAGCTCACATGCTTGACAGCCACGAACTCCTGTGGCATAATGGACGTGATCTTTGAAAGGCGATGATGGAGACGAGTAGGCGCGGAGTGCCGGTCCAGAGAGCCCGGGACAGGTGAGAGCCGGGTGCGGGATCTGCGACGAAAATCCCTCCGGAGTTGCTGACCGAACCGAGCAGGTGGCGTCCTGTTTCCATCGCTCGTAGTAAGCTCGGCCGGGCTCGTCCGCCGTTACCGGGACGCGGTGATCGTGTGTCGCCGGCAGAGAGGTCCCGCCTGCGCGGGACAAGAAGGGTGGTACCGCGGGAGTGTCTGGCTCTCGTCCCTTTGGGGACGAGAGCTTTTCTGTTGTGGATTACAAGAGCAAAGGACGCATTAACAAACGATTGGTGGTGGCGCTGGGAGAGCAGAAAAAACGCTAGATCTGCACCTCCACCACCCAATTCCATAGGTCAGGTCGCTCCTGGAGCTGGATCTCCCGGAGTGCCTGGCGCAGCATGCGCGTCCGGGGGCCGGGTTTCCCATCTCCAATAGTGTGGTCGCTGGCCCCGTAGTTGATGGTGGTGATGGAGGAGATGACCGCGGCCGTGCCCGTGTAGAACGCCTCAACGGCGTCGCTCAGGACTTCGTCGATGGAAAGCCGTCGTTCCACCGTCACCCAGCCGAAGAGCTCGCGGGAGATGGTGAGGACGGCGTCGCGCGTGATGCCCGGGAGGATGGAGCCCAGTTCCGGGGTGACCAGCGTGCCGTCGCGCAGAATGGCGAAGAAATTGGCGCCGCTCAGCTCCTCGACGTAGCGGTCCTCACGGGCGTCCAGGTACAGGGCGTCGACGTAACCCGCTTTCTTGGCAACCGTCTGAGGACGCAGGGATGCGGCGTAGTTGCCGGCGGCCTTTGCTGCGCCGGTGCCGTGAGGGGCAGCCCGGTGGGCGTCGGCGGGAACGATCACCCGATCCCCACCCATATACTGTCCCACGGGGCAGCCGAAGATGAAAAACAGGTATTCTTGGGCCGGTTTCACACCCAGCACCGGCCCGGAGCCGATCAGGACGGGGCGAAGGTACAGGCTGCCCTTGCCATAGCCGGGCACCCAACGAGCGTTGGCTTGTACCACCGCCTGGATCGCTTTCAGGAAGGCCTCCACTGCTGGGGCTTCCATCGCCAGGCGGGCCGCGGAGGTGCGCAGGCGGCTGGCGTTCTCGGCGGGGCGGAAGAGCACAACCTTGCCCTGTCGCGTACGGTGAGCTTTGAGGCCCTCGAAAATCGCCTGGCCGTAGTGGAGGGCGTTGGCAGCGGGAGACAGTTCTAGCGTGGCACCCTGGTGCTCGTAGAGTTGGCCAGGCGCCCAGCCGGACTCGGGAGTCCAGCGGGCAAGCCATAGAGCGTCCAGTTCGCGGTAGCCGAAACGGAGATCGTCGTCCCAGCCCGGCTTCTGGGCTGGACGGGGCGACGGATCTGTGAAAGGTCTTAACATAGTTCTTACCTCCCTGTGTTGTGACAGGATGTACGAAGTTATTTTAGAATAGGATGTGGCAAATGTCAAAGGAGATGGAGATGTTCAAACCGGTGCCCTCAAGCGTAGATTTCGTGGCACAGGAGCATCAGCTACTTGACTTCTGGCGGGAGACGGACGCATTTGGGAAGCTGAATGAGTTGCGGAAGGATTCTCCGCGTTGGTCCTTCATTGATGGACCGATCACGGCCAACAACCCCATGGGCGTCCATCATGGCTGGGGGCGAACCTATAAGGATCTGTATCATCGCTATTGGGCGATGAGGGACCGCCGGATCCGCTATCAGAATGGGTTCGACTGTCAGGGACTGTGGGTTGAGGTCGAGGTGGAGAAGGAACAGGGCTTCCACTCCAAGCGTGACATTGAGGAGTACGGTATCGCTCGGTTCGTGCGCAAGTGTAAGCAGCGCGTGCTTCGCTACGCAGCAGTGCAGACCGAGCAGTCCATTCGCCTGGGATACTGGATGGACTGGAACGATCCCGACTTCCTCCGAGACCTGGCCGATCGTTTGGCGGAAGATCCGGAGGAGGTGATCACGGTCGAGGGGCCAGAAGGTCCGGTCACCGACACCGTCGAGGGGATCGTCGCCCGGTTGGGTCTTCCCGAGCTGGGTGGTTCCTATTTCACGTTCTCCACCGAGAACAATTACATGATCTGGACGTTCCTCAAGCGCTGCTGGGAGCGGGGATGGCTGTACAAGGGGCGAGACGTCATGCCCTGGTGCCCCCGCTGTGCCACCGGCATCAGCCAGCACGAAATCGTCACCGAGGGGTACCGGGAGATGACCCATCCTGGCGTCACGCTCCGTTTCCCGCTGCGCGGACGGCCGGGCGAGAGCATGCTCATCTGGACGACCACGCCATGGACGCTGAGCAGCAACGTGGCGGCAGCCGTGGGGCCGGAACTGACCTACGTCAAGGTCCGCCAGGGCGATGAGATCCTGTACCTCTCGAAGGGAACCCTCCCCTTGCTCGATGGCAAGTTTCAGGTGCTGGAGGAACTGAAAGGGGAAGCGCTGGAGGGTTGGACCTACGATGGCCCCTTCGACGATCTGCCGGCGCAGCAGGCAGCCGGTGCCCCCCAGGCCCACCGGGTGATCCTGTGGGACGAGGTGGGGGAGGCGGAGGGGACGGGCATCGTCCACATCGCCCCCGGGTGTGGTGCGGAGGACTTCGAGTTGGGCAGGGAAGAGGGCCTTCCCGCGATCGCCCCTCTGGATGAAGAGGGTGTCTTTGTAGAGGGCTTTGGCCCGCTCACCGGCGTACATGTCTCCGAGAGCGCCGAGCGCGTCTTCGGCATACTGCGAGATAAGGGCCTGCTTTACAAAGTCGAAGACTACACCCACCGCTATCCTGTCTGCTGGCGCTGCAGCACGGAATTGGTCTTCCGGTTGGTGGATGAGTGGTTCATCTCCATGGACGAGCTCCGGCACGATATGATGGATGTGACCCGCCAGATCCGCTGGATCCCCTCCTTCGGGCTGGATCGTGAGCTAGATTGGTTGCGCAACATGCACGACTGGATGATCAGCAAGAAGCGGTACTGGGGGTTGGCCTTGCCGATCTGGCAGTGCGCGGAATGTGGCCACTTTGAGGTCATCGGCGACGAGGTGGAACTGGAGACCCGGGCGGTGGCCGGTTGGGATGAGTTCGACGGCCATACGCCTCACCGTCCCTGGGTGGACGCGGTAAAGATCACGTGCCCCAAGTGTGGGGCGGAAGTGAGCCGTATCCCGGACGTTGGCAATCCCTGGCTTGACGCCGGCATCGTCAGCTTCAGCACCCTCCAATATCGGACCAACCCGGACTTCTGGAAACGCTGGTATCCGGCCGACTGGATCAGCGAGTCCTTCCCCGGCCAGTTCCGCAATTGGTTCTACAGTCTCCTGGCGATGGCGACCGTGTTGGAGAACTCTCCACCCTTCATGAACGTCTTCAGCTACGCGTTGCTCCTGGGTGAGGATGGCCGGGAGATGCACAAGTCGTGGGGAAATGCCATCGAGTTCAACGACGCCGCCGATCGGATGGGCGTGGACGTGATGCGCTGGCTGTACTGCCGCCAGAAGCCGGAGAACAACCTCCTCTTCGGTTTCGGCCGGGCCGACGAGGTGCGGCGGCAGTTCCTGATCCCGCTTTGGAACGTATATTCGTTCTTCGTGACCTACGCCAACATTGATGGCTGGAAACCCTCGGACCAGGGGGCGAAGACGGAGGACCGGACTGCGCTCGATATGTGGATCCTGGCGAGGCTGAACGACGTCGTGGCCCAGGTGACGGACCGCCTGGAGAACTACGATGCCTACGGCGCGACGATGGTGGTGGAGCCCTTCCTGGACGATCTGACCAACTGGTACGTGCGCCGCAGCCGGCGTCGCTTCTGGAAGAGCGAGCACGACGCAGACAAGAGTGCCGCCTACGAAACCCTGTACCAGGTCTTGACGACCTTGTGCCGCTTGCTGGCGCCGCTGGTGCCCTTCGTCACCGAGGCCATGTACCAGAACCTGGTGCGGTCGGTCGATCCGGATGCTGTCGCTAGCGTCCATCAGACCGATTGGCCCCAGGCGGACCTGGACGCCGTCGACGAGGAGCTGCTGGCACGTATGGCGTTGGCCCGGCAGGTGGTTGCGTTGGGCCACTCCGCTCGCAATAGCCAGAACATCAAGCTGCGCCAACCCCTGGCCCGCGCGCTCGTTCACCGGCAGGAGGGCGTCGAAGATCTTGACGAAGAACTGGTGGAGTTGGTGTGGGACGAGTTGAACGTGAAAGGGGTGGCTTTCGTCGAAGACGTGACTGAGTTGGTCACCTATCGCCTGCTCCCGGACAACAAGGTGCTTGGCCCACGCTTTGGAAAGCGGTTCCCGGCTGTGCGGGCGCAGCTTTCGGCCCTGGACCCGCTGGCGGCGGTGCGACGGCTGCAGGCAGGGCTCCCTCTGCAATTGGAAGTGGAGGGGGAACCGGTGGAACTGGCCCCCGACGAGGTCTTGGTGCGCGAGGAGCCCCGGGAGGGGCTGGCGGTGGCCTCTGAACGCGGGCTGACGGTCGCCATCGATACCGTCATCACGCCGGAACTCCGGGCCGAGGGACTGGCTCGGGAGGTGGTCCGGCGGGTGCAGAACTTGCGCAAGGATGCCGGTTTCAACCTGGACGACCGCATCGTCACCACCTACCAGGCCGAGGGGGAGCTGGCTGAGGCGATTGAAGCGTGTCGGTCGTTCATCGCCGAGGAGACGCTGAGCGTGGAGCTCGACGCCGGGGCGCCGGACGAGCAGACTGCCGTAGCCGACGATCAGGTAGATGGATATTCGCTCCGGTTGGGGATCCGCAAGGCCTGAACGGCCGTCCGTGTAGGGCAGGTTTCCATACCTGCCGCTATTGGACATCGATCTTGCCAATTTAGACCGTGTAGGGTAGAATACAAAGCCGTGGGCGGTGTTACATCCAGGAGGAACAAAGATGCCTTTTTCGTACGATAGGGTGAGGCAGGAACTGCTGGAGGAACAAGCAAAACTGCATGAGCAGTTGGAGCGGCTTGCGGCCACTGAGTACGATAGCGTTGGTTACAGCAATCACATGGCTGATGATGCGACCGATGCCTTTGAGCAGACTGTCGGCGTGGCGCTTCGGCGGAAAGTCGAGTCCACGTTGGAGGACGTCGATTGGGCGTTGGGCAAGTTCGAAAATGGCACCTATGGCCTCTGTGAGGTCTGTGGTGCCAGAATCGACCGCGCGCGCCTCGAGGCGCTGCCCCACGCGCGATTCTGTCTGGATTGTCAGTCGCGCCGGGAACGCAGTTCTGTGCGGATGGGGTCTCGTTGAATCGAAGAAAAAGATATACCTTGGTCTTGCCGTTTACGGCGGTGCTGGTCCTGCTCTTTGACCAGATCAGCAAGTACCTCGTAGCGGCCAGGTTACCAGTGGGCCAGTCGATTGAAATTGCACCTTGGCTGGCCCCTGTCGTTCGTATGACCCACGTGACCAACACGGGGGCAGCGTTTGGGCTTTTTCGCGGGGGTGGGAATTTCTTCATCGCCATCACCGTGATTGTGATCGTGGCGATCATCTTCTACTATCGCCAGATCCCGGCTGGGCAGTTTCTGATGCGTCTGGCGCTGGGACTTCAATTGGGCGGGGCCATCGGCAACCTGGTGGACCGGCTGCGCCAGGGGTTCGTGGTTGATTTCATTGACCTGAACTTCTGGCCGCTGCAAAATTGGGCGGTGTTCAATCTGGCGGACAGTTCCCTCGTCACCGGCGTGATCTTGCTGGCGCTGTTGATGTTTGGCGAGGGCTGGCGCGAGTGGGAGAACCAGCAGGTAGCAGGCGATGGCTGAGGATCGAGTCACGTCAGAGTCCGTTGTGTCGTTCACAATAGAACAGGGCGATAAGCGGCTGGACAAGGTCGTCTCGGTTCACGTGCAAGATCTGAGCCGAGCTGCGGCCCAGCGGCTGATCAAGACCGCGCTTGTCACCGTCAACGGACGGTCGAGCAGACCCAGCTACCGCGTGCAGGTGGGCGACGAAGTCGTCGTCCGTGTCCCGGCCGATGTGCCCGAGCAGGTCGTGCCGGAGGACATCCCGCTTGACATCATCCACGAGGATGATGCCTTGCTGGTCGTGAACAAACCGGCGGGGATGGTCGTCCATCCTGCGCTTGGGCACACCAGTGGCACCTTGGTCAATGCCGTGCTGGCCCATTGCCCCCAGATCGCTGACGTGGGCGGGCTTGAACGGGCCGGGATCGTCCACCGGCTGGACAAGGATACCTCCGGCTTGATTCTCATCGCCAAGGATGAGCCAACCCGGGCCGCGCTCCAGCGGCAGTTCAAACGTCGGCAGGTGTCCAAGACCTACCTGGCGCTGGTTGAGGGGCCTATGGAGCCCCGCGAGGGTGTCATCGAAGCGCCTGTGGGGCGTGACAAACGGCAGCGTAAGCGAATGGCTGTGGTGCGGCGTGGGCGGGAGGCACGGACGGTGTACCGGGCGATCGAGTACTTTGCCAACCACACGCTGCTGGAGGTGCATCCGCACACCGGTCGCACGCACCAGGTGCGCGTGCACCTGGCGTGGCTGGGCTACCCGATAGTGGGGGACACGGTCTATGGCCGTCGCCGGCAGCGGCTGCTCCGAAGCCGTCATTTCCTCCATGCCTCGCGGTTGTGCTTCACCCATCCCGCCACGGGGGAGGACGTTGAGTTCAAGGCCCCATTGCCGCCCAAACTGGCCGCTGTCCTTAAGCGGCTGCGCCGTTCCTGACGCTACGTAGGTGATGATTGGAGGTATCATGGAGGAACCTGCTATCGAAATCCTGGCTGAGAGCGAGAACTTCAGCCTGTGGCGGGCCGAGGAGCCCGATGGAGAGACGACCTATCATATGGAACTAGGCGCAGTCACGGTGCACTTCTTTCGCGAGGAGTGGGAGGAGTTCCTGGCGCTGATCGGAGAGATGGAGGAGCCCCATGCTCCAGCGGGCTAGGCCTACCCCGCAACTCCGTCAGTGGCTCGACCGGTTGGCCCCGGTCGTCGAGCAGGCGCGGGCGACGCTGTCCTGTGTCAAGCCTGGGAAGCTGGCGCTGCGCAGCGGCTGCGTGCAGGACGAGGACGGTAGTTTCCGTCTCACCTTCTTCTGGCAGGACTACGTGATCTCCGGCGATGATTTCGCCGTTCGCCAGGCCGATACCGGCAAGGAGCCTTCCTCCTTTTTCAAGAGCCTCATCCTGACCTATTTGGCTACGGCCGACGGTACGACCCCTTCCAGCCGGTGGGTCGGTTTCCGCGAGTTACCCGATGGGATGTTCTACGATCAGGCGTTTCAGGGGTATTCTGGGAGCCGGCTGGTGCGCGAGCTGCCAGGGGGCATCGAGGCTTTTCGCCGGGCCTGTGAGAAGCTAGGCGGCGTGCCATTGGACATAGGCAGCGCCGGTTACGCCTTCACCGTGCTGCCACGGATCCACGTCGCAATTGTGTATTGGGAGGGGGATGAGGAGTTCCCCTCTCAGGCGCGCGTTCTCTTCGAGGACACCGGCGCCAACTATATGCCTACGGATGGACTGGCCATCCTGGGCAGCCAACTGGTCGGGCGGGTTCTGAAGGCCGCGCGCTAGTGCCCAGGATGCCATCCAGGTAGCGGGCATCTGACGTAGTCTGGTCAGTTTCCTCCGCGTGGTCGTCCACTCGTGCTAGTCGACGTCCATCCGGGCCACGTCCACTGCCTGGGGCCCTTTGCTGCTCTGTTCGATGGTGAAGGTCACCCGCGTGCCGTCGGGGAAACGCGGCGTCTCCCCAGGCGCGATTCCGGTGCGATGGAAGAATATCTCATCCCCGTCCGGCTGGATGATGAAGCCGTAGCCTTTCTCGCCGTCGAACCACTTGACGCGGCCCTCGTGGGGACCAGGTCCAGTCGTCTTTTTCGCCTCACGCTTCTGTTCTGCCTGCGGCCTCGATGCGGGTGTGCTTCTCGATCCCGTGCGACGATTTTCGCGGGCCGCGGCTTGGCAGGAGGGACATAGCTCCGGTGGTGTGATTTCTTTCCCTCGCTCTGCCTGCCGGCGTTGCTCCTCAACCCGGAAGACGAACTGATTCCCGCACCTGGTGCAGATTGCCCAGGTATCCTGATAGACCATAGATAATCCTCCTCACTTGCAGCGTGTACCCTCGTGTCACGATTGCTCAACCACGCATCACAGTCCGCGCTTCCTGTATTGCGCAGCGCATAGTATTACTATACGTCATGCCTGCCTTTCTGTCAATCGCGGGTTGTCGGTCGGTATCTTCTCAATGAACCGGAAGCGCGGGGGGGTGCGGGCGGCCTCGCCGCCCGCACCCCCCCCCGCCATCTTCTCCCATTTATCGATACGGTTGCCGTTTGGAAGGTAGCGCGGTACAATCGGGCGCAAACGAGAGAGGGGAGGATTCAACGTCGTGGAGGAACTGAAGCAGGTCTACGAGGCAGCGCTGGGAGCCATCCAGCGTGGTGAGCCGGCAGCCGTGGCGACGGTGGTCGAGGCCCGGGGCTCGACGCCCCGCAAGGCTGGCGCCAAGATGCTGGTCTACGCCGATGGGCGCACGGTGGGCACCGTCGGTGGGGGACCGCTGGAAGCTCGCGTGATCGAGGAAGCGCGTGCCGCGATGGCAGATGGGCAGTCGCGCGAGTTGCACTATCATCCGCTGGATGAGGAGCGCGGTCAGGACATCTGCGGGGGCGATATGCGCCTGTTCATCGAGGTGCTCCTGTCCAGGCCAACGATGGTGATTGTGGGTGCGGGGCACATTGGGCAGGCCCTGGCCGAACTGGGGACGTTTCTGGGCTACCGCATCGCCGTGCTGGACGAACGGGCCGAGTTGGTCACGGCGGGCCGCTTTCCCCAGGCGGCCCTGCGTCTCACCGGCCCGCTGGATGAGCAGTTGGCCGCCATACCACTCACGGACCGGACCTACGTCGTGCTGGTGACTCCCCACCACTCGCGGGACGAGCGGGCGTTGGCAGTTCTGGCCGAACGGTCGGTGGCCTACGTTGGGCTGCTGGGTAGCAGCCGCCGCACACGGGCGACCTTCGAACGGGCGCGGGCGTTGGGCCTGCCGGAAGAATTCCTCGCCCGCGTCCACACGCCTGTTGGGCTGGACATCGGGGCGGAGACGCCACGCGAGATCGCTTTCAGCATCTTGGCTGAGGTCATCGCTGTCCAGAAGGGACGCAGTGAGTGATGGACGCCCCCGTCCCGGCGCGCGAAGTCCGGCGCAGCTTCGCGCTCGGAGTTTTCAACGGCGCAGCCTACGGTTTCGTCGAGGCGCTGATTGACCCACCGGTCGTCCTGACCTGGTTTGTGAGCCAGTTGACGACTTCCAACCTGTTGATCGGCCTGGTGGCGCCGATGGGGGATGCCGGATGGTTCTTGCCCCAGGTTTTCGTATCGGCCCGCATTCAGCGCCTGGATCGCAAAATGCCCAGCTACGTCTGGTCGGCGATCATCCGCACCCTGACCTGGCTCCTTCTGGCGGCGGCGGTCTGGTTCGTAAATGATCGAGCCCTTCTCCTGGTTGGCTTTTTTGTCCTGTACAACATCGCCCGCATCGCATCCGGATTGGGAGGCCTGGCCTTCTTCGACGTCGTGGCCAAGACGATCCCGGCCCGGCGGCGAGGAAGCTATTTTGCCTGGCGGCAGTTGTTGGGCGGTCTGCTCGGGCTGGGCGGCGGTTTGATCGTCAACGCGGTGCTCAATCACCCGCGCCTCGTCTTCCCCGATGGGCATGCGTTTCTCTTCGTTCTGTATACCGCGGGGATGTTACTGGGTATGGGGGCTTTCGCGCTGATTCGGGAACCCCCAGGCGCCGTCGTGGCCGAGCCGATGACGCTGCGCCAGCAGTTGCAGCGGTCTGGGCACTTGCTGCGTTTGGACGGCGTCTACCGGCGCTATATGGCCGCGCGACTGGCCCTGGGCCTGGCGAACATCGCTCTCCCGTTCTATGCGATCTACGCCAAGAACGTGCTGGGGGCCCCGGACGGGATGGCGGGTGTGTACGTGGCGACCCGCATTGGGGCCACGCTGCTGTTCAACCTCCCATGGGGCCGGTTGAGTGACCGGCGGGGGAACCAACTCGTGATGAGGCTGTTGAGTCTGGGAATCGGCGTGACGGCGTCGCTGGCCATGGTGCTCGCCGGGCTGGTCGAGGCCTTGCACCCTCAGGGTAGTTGGCTCCCCTACCTGGCTCTGCCGCTGTTTTTCCTGGATGGCGCGGTGCGGCCGGCCCATGCGCTGGTCGGGAGCAACTTCCTGCTTGAGTTAGCCCCCGAGGCCGAGCGGCCACTCTACCTGGGATTGTCCAACACGTTGGTGGGCATCGTCGTCCTGATCTCTGGCCTGGGTGGGCTGATTGTCGATGCCTTCGGGTTCACGGGCCTCCTCGTTGTCGCTCTGGCCCTTGCGGCGGCTGCGTACTTGTTTGCCACGGGACTGCCGGAGCCCCGGGCGGCGAAGACATAATCAATCTCTCAATATCGCCCGCGCCGCCACTAGCCCTGACGCCGATGCTTGCACCAGCCCGCGCGTGATGCCCGCCCCATCGCCGCAAGCATACAGCCCGCTTATCTCCGTCTGCAGGTCTGTCGTCAGGTGGAGCCGGTTGGAGTAGAACTTGGCCTCGACGCCGTACAGCAGCGTGTGACGTGAACATACACCCGGCATTACCTCGTCGAGCGCGTGCATCATCTCCAGGATGTTGACGATGTGGCGATAGGGCAGCACCAGGCCCAGGTCTCCTGGCGTGGCGCTCTGGAGCGTCGGGATGACGATGGAGCGGCTGAGTCGCTGCACGTTCGTCCGCCGGCCGGCCTCCAGGTCGCCCAACCGCTGCACCAGCACGCCGCCGCTCAGCAGATTCGCCAGCCGGGCGATCGACTTCCCATAAGCGACCGGGTCGTCAAATGGCTCGGTGAAGCTCTTGCTCACCAGCAGCGCGAAGTTGGTGTTGGCCGTCTTGCGGTCGGCGTAGGAATGGCCGTTGACCGTGGTCACACCGCTCGCGTACTCCAACGCCACCTCGCCGTAGGGGCAGACGCAGAACGTGCGCACCAGGTCGTCAAAGGCACGAGAGTAGTATAGGAACTTGAATTCGTACAGCAATCGGGTGACCGGCTCCGCCACGGTCGCAGGCAGTTCGACCCGCACCCCCAGGTCCACCGGGTTGCACGTCAGGCTGAGCCCCAGCTCCGCGCCGATACGCTTGAGCCATTCAGCCCCCTCGCGCCCGGGCGCTACAATCACCCGCGGCGATCTGACCACCTCCCCGTGCTCCGTCTCAATGCCCTCGACAGCCCCGCCGTTGACCAACACCCTGGCCACCGGTGTGCGCATATTCACGTGGACCCCTCTCTCCACCAGGACCTCGAACATGCGCGCCATAATATCGACACAGCGCTCTGTGCCGATGTGGCGAATCGGGACCGAGACGAGGCGGAGTCCGGCCAGTACCGCCTTCTTCTCCAGCATCTCAAATTCGTCGGTGCGCCCGCCGTACACGGCCTGGTTGGCGCCGTACGCCACGAACGTGCGGTCCACCTCGTCGATGAGTGCTTGCGCTTGTTGCTCCCCCAGCACCTGGTCCAGATGCCCGCCGGAGGCCGGTGACAGGGTCAGCTTGCCGTCGCTGAACGCCCCGGCTCCTCCCCAGCCGGTCATGATCGAGCACGGCTGGCAGTGGGCGCACCCCTTGCCCTCGCGGGCGGGGCATCGCCGCTTTTCGAGTCGTGGGCCTTTGTCGAAGATAGCCACCCGTAGGTCTGACTTGTCGCTCAATTCGAGTGCAGCGAAGATGCCGGCCGGCCCCGCTCCAACGATAATGACGTCATATTCGTTTTTGTCCATGGATATGCTCCAGTGCACGGGAGTCTTGGATACACCGGGATTGATTATGCCACCAAGGATCGAGTTTGTCCAGCGTCCAATGCCGTTTGTTTCTGCCCTTCATGTAGGGGCCAATCACTTGCGCTGTGTCGAAAAATGTGATATTATGTAAGTTAACCACGTAGGGAGGGGAATCGAATAGCCTCAGGTATCGGGCGCGCGGAGTTGTTATGATACCTTGTTTTGCGGGGGGGCGCACTTCGTCTGCATGATGGGTGCGCCTTTGTCTATCAGGTATGGGAAGGCTGAAGCACGTTTGGAATCTCTGGGGTGTTTCCAGGCGGGCGGTGGATTCTAGTCAGTCTCTCGTAGTTCCTTCACACAGTATGAACTGTGGGGTGGTAAGATGAGGCCGGCCTGGCTGTACAGACCAGTTCGGGAAACATTCCTTTGTGGCGCGAAAACAGATTCGTTGGATTGCTTGCTCAAGCTGTGGCGCAGCTCGAAACGTGCCCTTGTGAATGCCTCGTGACTCATTCGATGGTGAAATACGCACGTCCAGGCTCAATTCTGGAACACCGCCCTGCTTGGTAGCGGTGAGGGGGGGGATATGGGGAGGGCGATGTTCAAGCATAGGCAAAACGTAAATCTCCGCGGGGGAGGATCGCTTGCGTGTTCATTCAGTGTAGCCGCACTGTTCATTCTCCTCGTCAGTTCCCCCGCTTCCGCGCAGCCCACTGGTTATCAGGAATATTACGTCCTCGGCTATGAGGAGCAAGTATGGCGGGCGTTCCGCGCCATCTACGATGGCCCCAGTGGGCACATACCTGGCCGCATTTGCTCGACTGTCAGCCTCGTGGCCACCGCCGATTATCAGATGATCTACTACGATCATTGGGAGGATGGCTACGAGGCTGACCCGTTCAACCCGGTGCAACTCACCACTCAGGTCTTTGGCGACGGCGATGTGAGCAATGGAGGAACCGGAAGCGATATCCTGCTTGCCGGCGATGACGTCAATCTGACGAGCAATCAGAACGTTACCGGCCCGTTGGCTGTCACCGGTTACGTATCCGTTGACCCCAGGCGCAACCCGTCCGACGTGCGCTACGATGGCCGTGATCGCATCATCACCAGCGGCGGGCCGGTCGATCTGACCCACGCGATGTGGCCTCTGGACAATTCCTGGATCGGTGGGGCCTGGGAAATCTACTCCCGGCAGGCCTACGCTGATACCTACTCCTTTCGTCTGCCCGTTGGCGAGGATCTGTACGAATTCGGCGGTGGGGACACGGGCACCTACGGCGACTTTCGCGACGTCTATCTTCAACTGGGGGCCTTTCAGGATAACACCACCGTTCTGATTGACAATGGCACAGATGTCGTCAACTTGGTGCTCGACCGGGGCCAGATCTACTCCAGCATGGGCTACGTGAACTCTGACCCGGCTCCATCCATCACGATCAACGCTGGCACCGTTATCCGATCCAATAGACCTACCCAGGTGGGGCTGTTGACCGGCGCGGGCGGCACTGGTGGCTTCCAGGGCCGCTCCCTGATCATATTGCCGGACAAGATGTGGGGGCCGGACTACGTCGTGCCAGTGCCCAGCGGGGACCCTGGTCGCGAGGCCGAAGTCTATCTTTCCAACCCCAACGCGTTCCCGATCACGGTCCACGCGTATGACCGCGAAGCGCAGACGTCCTTTGTCATCAGTCCCACCTCTGCCATCAGTGCGACGGTTCCCTATTCTCAGAAAAGAGGCGGATACGTGCCAGCGGATACGGCTGCGCGCTTCACGTCTCCCGATGGCAGTTTTGGCGTCGTCGTCTGCGCCGATTCCTCCGACGTAGCCTATGCCTGGGGTTTCTCTGCTATTCCCTCCAAGTACCTCACCCAAGATTACTACGTCTCCTGGGCGCCTGGATCGTACAATACACCCCCGACAGAAAACGGATCGCCGGTATGGGTCTCGCCGGTGGCCGACGATACGACCTTCTATGTGGATTACAGCCCGGTGGATGGCACAGTGGATGAGATCTTCACGCTTGACGTGTTGGAGCAGCGCCGCATCTTTGACCCAGACCACGACAACACCGGCATGCACGTCTGGGCGACGGACGAGTTTGCCATCGCGTGGGGTGAGGATCCGCGCACGGCCGGAGGATCGAACCCATATCTGGACATGGGTTTCACGACGCTGCCTCTCCTGCAGCGTTGGCTGGATCCCGTGTTGACGATCGACAAGGTGGCTGAGCCGGCGACCGTGTCGCCTGACGGTGGTGTCGTGACGTTTACGCTGCTGACGCAGGCATTCAATGCCCCCCTCGGCAACGTAGACATCACCGACACCTTGCCCACGAATTGGACCTACGTGCCGGGCAGTACGGACGTCAGGTATCCCTCCGGTGGCACGGAGAGCCCGGAGCCCGCGATCGATGACCGGACTCTCTTCTGGGACCTCTCGGCTCATCTGGATCCCAACCAGGACCTGACCCTCAGCTTCCAGGCCCGCATCACGGATACCGAAGGCATCACGGTCAGCGTCAACCGGGGTGAGGCGGTTGGCACATACGAGGGTACCCAGGTGCTCTTCAATCCCAGCGACGAAGCTTCCGTCTACATCAGCGATCTCAACCTGGTCAAATCGGTCAGCACCCTCGAGGCCAAGATCGGTGAAACGCTGGTCTACACGCTCTCCTACGCCAACCTCAATGACGCTGTCTCGGCCACCGATGTGGTGCTGCGCGATGCGGCGCCCACCCAGCACGTCACCTTCATGTCCGCTTCGGATGGGGGTATGTATGATCCCGCCAGCGGCACAATCACCTGGACGCTTGGTACGCTGCAGCCGGGTGCCAGTGGTCGCGTCACCTTCGTCGTCCAGGTGAATGACTCGGTGGAAGATGGTACCGTCGTGGAGAACGTGGCGTACATCCGCAGCACCGAGGCGGCGGAGGGAGGCAGCAACACAGTGCGCACCACTGTGTCCGCCCCGGATGTCGAATTCACCAAACTGGGGCCGGCGGTCGCCGCGCGTGGGCAGGTGATCACCTATACCCTGTCCTATGAGAACGTCGGTGGAGCACGGGCCACCGGAGTGGAGATCCTGGATACGATTCCTGTATCCACCACCTACGTGGATGGAAGTCTGGCCCTTGACGTGGGCGGTGGATGGATCAGTTTGAGCGACGCAGCCGATGGCGATCCAGGGTCCTATATCTCGCCCACGCTGGTCATCACTCCGGGCGTCATCCCCGGCACCATCGCTCCTGGCGAAGCGGGCCAGGTTCGTTTCAACGTCCGCCTGGACGATGACCTACCACCCGGGTCGCTGATTCAGAACTGGGCTACGCTCCACCAGGATCGGGGCATTCCCCAGGAGTCCGACCTGGCGGTCACTCACGTCTCCAGCCTGGCGATCAGCAAGGCGGCTGAGCAGTCGGAGGTGGCGCCTGGTGGCGTGATCTCATACACGCTGACCTACGGAAATGTCTCGCTGATGAGTGACCAGACCCACATCTTCCTGCGCGACCCGATACCGGGGTATACCCGCTTGATCCCTGGCACGGCGTACGGCGGTGATCAGGTCGAGTACTCGTGGGACAACGGCGTTTCCTGGAGCACGACGCTGCCCGTCACGCCGACCACCCATATTCGCTGGTACGACGCGCAACTGCCCGCCGGCACGCATACGACCGCCGGTTTTGCGGTGCAGGTGAACGATACCTTGCCACCGAATACGATCATTCGCAACGTTGCGTACATCTCCAGCACGGAGACAGCCCAGCATTTGGGTGAGTGGATTCGGTCGAACCAGGCCGAGGTAGTGGCCTTGGGTACCCACCGTACCGTCATTACAGGCACGGTGTTTGGCGACACGGACGGGGATGGGGTGCAGGGCGGGGGTGAGCTGGGTATACCTGGTGTGCTCATCACGCTCGACGGAACCGTCACGACGACGACCGATCTGGATGGGGGCTACACCTTCCCCATCACAACGGCGGGCGTCCATACCGTCGTCGAGACGGATCCCAGTGTCTACGCTTCGATGATGCTCGGGGGGAAACGTGCGAACCTGGGCACTCTACCGAGCCTGCCCGAACTGACCCCTTTCACGATCAGAACCGACCCCCCCAGTTACTTCTCGACCACGCCCAACGAAGTGCACGTGGACGTAAAGTTGGGTAGAACCTACCAGGTAGACTTCGGCGACATGCTCATCAACTCGGGCCTGGCATCGATCCACGGCACCGTGTTCGACGATCGCGATGGCGATGGGGTGCAGGATGCGGAGGATGTGGGCATTGCTGGCGTGGTTGTGACGTTGGATAGGATCTTCACGACCACCACCAATCTCAACGGCGCCTACGTCTTTCCCGTTCGAACGGCGGGCATCCACATCGTCGTTGAGACGGATGCCGACGGATATTTCTCCACCACTCCCAATGATGCGCAGGTCAGCGTCATCCTGGGCAGCGGTCACCAGGTGGATTTCGGGGACGCGCCCTTGGGCTCCGAATTCGCTACCATTTATGGCACCGTGTTCGAGGATACCTCCGGGGACGGGAACCGTGGCGCGGGCGAACTGGGCATTCCAGGCGTGCGCATCACGCTCGACGGCGTTGTAACCGCCACGACCGATTTCAAGGGCGACTATGCCTTCTCCGTCGGGGAGGCCGGGTCACACACTGTCGTCGAGACCGATCCAGACGAGCACATCTCCACCACGCAGAACGAGGTGGAGGTCGATGTCACCCTGGGGGATAGCTACCGGCAGGATTTTGGCGATATGCCGCCGGAGGTGGTCAACTGTGACGCGGACATCTACGAGGAGGACGACGTCCCCTCGCAAGCGGCTCTGTTCGTCGTCGGCTCCACCCAGGCGCACCAGTTCTGTGACGATGCAACGGATTGGGTCAAGTTCTCTGCCCAGATGACCGAAGTCTACACGGTGACCACCTTCTCTTGGGGTCAGCGAGCCGACACGTTCCTGGCCCTGTTTGATGCCGACGGTCGCACGCTGCTGATGGCCAACGACGACTGCCCGGGAACGGCGGACTATTCCTCGCGTATCGTCTGGATGGCTCCACAGGATGGTATGTACTACGTGCGTGTCACCAATCGGTCTGGACTGACTGGCTACCGTACCGATTACGATCTGCTGATTGAGGGCGAACTGAAGCCCTGCCTCTACTTGCCGGTCGTCATACGCAATGCGGGTACCGGCACCGCGGCGAGCGCTCATACCACGGCCAGCGTGGTGAGTGCTCCACTTCATCCCGCTGGCGACATCGAACACGTTTGTCGTGACGACTACGAGATCGACGACTCCTGGGACCAGCTTGGCAGTAACAACGTCATACAGCCCGGGTTGGTGCAGATACACTCGTTTGACAGCGATCCGGCGCTCTACGCTGCGGACAAGGACTTCGTCTGGTTCGACGTCCCGGATCGGAAAGCGGTTTCTTTCACGATCGCGCCGGTCACCAATACCCAGACGCTGATGGAGCTGTACGACGAGCGTGGATTGTATTTGCCCGTGACCGGTACGACCCGGCTGGTGTGGACGTTCACCACCGGCGGCCGCTACTACATGAGTGTGATTCCACAGAATCACGTGACCTCCTTTGGCTGCGCCGAGGATGCCGGGTACAATCTCACCATGGAGATGCGGGATGGGTATATGATCTACGTGCCCGTGATCGCGAGGAACCGTTGAAGCCGCGCAGATGCCCACGCTCATTGTCGGTTTGATCTCCGATACCCACATCCCCCATCGTCTGAAGCGACTGCCAGGAGCCGTGCTCGATGCCTTGTCCGGTGTGGACCTGATCCTACACGCCGGCGATGTGGACAGCCCTGCGGCGCTGGGTCCGCTGCGGGACATCGCGCCTGTGTACGCCGTGCGGGGAAACGTCCACGTCCTGGATCTGTCGGATGGCGGCGCTATGTTCCCGCCCGTCGTCGAGCTCGATCTTGCTGGACAGCGTGTCGTGCTCGTCCACGGGCACCGGCCTGGCCTGCTCGGCTTCCTGCTCAAAGGGCTGGACGTGGCTGGTCAGTTGATCGGGCTCACGGACAACGGCAAGACCAACCGCCGTATTGCCCGCCGACTGGCGCGCCTGTACCCGGAGGCGGACGTCATTGTCTTCGGTCACACCCACCGCGCGCACGTCGAGCGGGTGGGGCGCCCGCTGCTGGTTAATCCGGGCGCGGTCTGTGCGGCCCGGGGAGAAAAGCCCACGCTGGCGCGGATGCGCTTGGATACAGAGGGGGCGCACGTCGAGATCATCTCCCTCTTGAACAGCGTGCGGCCAGGTTGATCGCCCGGGCCACCGGTGTCCCCAACGCCCAACCAAATCCCAACGTTCTGCAACCAAACTCAAAGCCAATTTCAACCCAATCCATATGCACGACTTGGGTTTCTGTATTATACTGTGGAAAAAGGGGGGTGTTGATGCAAAAACCAATCAGGATCGTGACCGATAGCACCAGCGATTTGCCGAAGGACGTTGCTGCCGGGTACGGCATCACGGTCGTGCCCGCCTACATCAACATTGGCAATAAGAGCTACGTGGACGGCGTCGATCTGACGCGGGAGGAGTTCTACGAAAGACTGCCCACGTACGAGACGCCTCCGACGACGTCGGCGCCTTCGCTGGGGACGTTTATCGAAGCCTACGAGCGATTGGCGGCGGAGGGGGCCGGCGAGGTTCTGTCCATCCACATATCCGCCACGTTGAGTGGAATTCTCAACGTGGCGCACGCAGCCGCACAGGCGACCGAGGCTGTGCGGGTGACCGTGTTCGACTCGAAGCAGTTGACACTCGGGACGGGCTTCCTCGCGCTGGCGGCGGCCAGAGCCGCTGCCCTCGGGCGCTCCGTAGGCGAGATCCTGGATATGCTCAAGGAAATGATCCAGCGGGTCTACTCCTTTGCTGCACTGGACACGCTTGAGTACCTGCGGCGCGGAGGCCGCTTGACTTCCCTTCAGTCCAGTGTGGGTACCCTGTTGAGGATCAAGCCCTTGCTGACCATGTACGACGGCGAGATGACTATGGAGAAAGTGCGCACCCGCAGGCGCGCGGCCGAGCGGATGATCAGACTGGTGCGCGATCTCGGCCCTTTGGAGCATTTGGCTCTGGTACACGCCCACGCGCTCGATCGCGTCGACCTGCTGCGGCAGACGGTGCGGGATCTCATCCCCCAGGGAGTCGAACCGTTCTGCGAAGAGGTGACGTCCGTCATCGGGGCCCACGTGGGGCCGGGCTCGGTGGGGCTTGTGTGCGTCCGGGCGCGTCCGGGGTAGCGCGATGCGAGAAGGGCTTCCTGCCATGGGCGTAGATCCCACGCAGTTTCTTTCGCCACCTTTCATCACGCCTGATCTGCCGGGCATCGGGGGGGAGATCAAGGTCCGGCCGGTCCACTTCGTGGTCGAGGAGATCCCGCTGTATGATCCGGCAGGGGATGGTGAGCACGTCTACGTGCGCCTGGTCCGCGAAGGGTGGACCACGCGCGCACTGGAGCGCCGGCTGGCGGAACTCTTCGACCTGCGAGACGTGGACGTAGGCAGCGCCGGACTGAAGGACAAACATGCGCGTGCCACCCAGACCTTCTCCCTGCTGTTGCGGGACCTGGACGAGGAGACGGTGGCCCAGCGCATTCGAGATGTCCTGCCGGTCGAGGTCCTCTGGGTCAGGCGCCATCGCAACAAGCTGAGGGTCGGCCATCTGCTCGGCAATCGCTTCCGCGTCGTCGTGGTCGACCCTGCCCCGCAGGCGTTGGCCCGTACGCTGCCCGTCGTTCAGTTCTTGCGGGCGCACGGGCTGCCCAATTACTACGGTGGACAGCGTTTCGGGGTGCGAGGGGACAACGCGAGGAAGGGACGAGAAGCGCTGTTCGGGCGTGGGCCGCGTAAGCGTTGGCTGAGGCGTTTCCTGCTGTCCGCCTACCAATCGGCCCTGTTCAACGTCTGGCTGGCCGAGCGCGTCGAGCGGGGCTGGTTCGAGCGCTTGTTGACCGGTGACGTGGCCAAGAAAACCGACACCGGAGGTCTGTTCGACGTCGTCGACGCGGCCGTCGAGCTGCCCCGGTTCCAACGGGGAGAGATCACCTACACCGGCCCGATCTACGGATCCCGCATGCGGTGGGCCGGCGGTGAGCCCGGGCAACTGGAGCGGCGCGTGATGGAGGATGCGGGCGTGACGTCCGAGATGCTGCACCGGGCGCGGTTGGACGGCAGCCGCCGTGTCGCCCGGTTGCTCCTCGACGACCTGAGCGTTGAACCCCACGCCGAGGGACTGCTGTTCACGTTCACCTTGCCCAAGGGGGCATACGCCACCACGCTGCTGCGGGAGTTCATGAAGCTCGACGTTTCAGGTGAGTGACCACAGCCCGGTAGCTCACAGTCGATCTGGAGGTGCAGATATGGCGACCATCGCTCTGTGGTGGGCGCGCCGGGATCTTCGTCTGGACGACAATCAAGCCTTGGACGCCGCCCTGGCCCGTGCCGACCAGGTCGTCCCCGTGTTTGTGCTCGACCCGGTGCTGCTTTCCGCGTCCGACGCCGGGGAGAAGCGCGTCGCTTTTCTCTTTGATGGGCTCCGGGCGCTGGACGCCGGCCTGCGCGCCCGGGGGAGCCGCCTGGTCGTCCGCAAGGGGGATCCGGTGGACGAGCTGGCCGATCTCCTGGCCGAGACCGGGGCCGATGCCGTCTTCGCTGAGGGGGACGTCTGGCCCTATGCCCGGCGCCGCGACGCGCGTGTGGCCGGCAGGCTGCCTCTGCACCTGACCGGCGGCTTGACCGTCCATCCCCCCGAGGCCGTCCTGAAGGCCGACGGCACCCCCTACACTGTGTTCACCCCCTACAGCCGCCGCTGGAAATCCCTGCCGCCCCCAGACCCGGCCGCGGTGCTTGATGCGCCGGAGCGGATCCCTTCGCCGCCGGACGTGCCCGGTCTGCCCATCCCGGACGAGCCGGCGCTGCCGCCGGGTGTGCCGTTCCCCCCCGGTGAGGCCGAGGCGCAGCGCCGCCTGGTCGCCTTCGCCGGCGGTGCGGACGCGCCCGTGTACGCCTATCGGGAGATGCGCAATCGCATGGACCTCGATGGCACGTCGCGCCTTTCCCCCTACCTGCGCTTCGGCATGGTCTCCGCCCGCCAGGCGGTGGTGGCGGCGCGGGCGGCGGCGGATTCCGCCCCCGGCCCTGAGGCCCGCAAAGGTGCGGATACCTGGCTCAACGAGTTGATCTGGCGCGAGTTCTTCCACGCCATCCTGGTCCATTTTCCCCACGTTCTGGAGCACAGCTTCCGCGCCGATCTGCGGGACGTCCGCTGGGAGAAGGACGAGGATGCTTTCGCCGCCTGGCGCGAGGGGCGCACCGGCTACCCGGTCGTCGACGCCGCGATGCGCGCGTTGGTCGAGACGGGCTGGATGCACAACCGCGCCCGCATGGTCGCCGCCTCGTTCCTGGTCAAGGACCTGCTGATCGACTGGCGCCGGGGGGAGCAGGTCTTCATGGAGCACCTGGTCGACGGCGACCCGGCGGCCAACAACGGCGGCTGGCAGTGGACGGCCGGCACCGGGACAGACGCCGCGCCCTACTTCCGGATCTTCAACCCGGTGTTGCAGGGCAAGAAGCACGATCCCCAGGGCGCGTACGTGCGCCGCTGGGTGCCGGAGCTGGCCCGCGTGCCCGACCGGTTCATCCACGAGCCCTGGAAGATGCCGCCCGACGTGGAGGCCGCGGCCGGCTGCGTGATCGGCGAGGACTATCCCGCCCCCATCGTCGATCACGCCTGGGCGCGCCAGCGGACGCTCGATGCCTACGCCCAGGCCCGGGAGCGCGGTCCCAGCTCGTAGGCCCGACTTCTTTTGGTTCGTAGTGACGGCTTCAGCCGTTTTCTTGTGAAGGAAAGGAGGACCCCCATGGCAACAACCATGATCTGGGGCGCCGGTGGTGGCATCGGCCGGGCTCTGGTCGCGCGGCTCGCGGCCGAGGGCTGGACCGTCGTGGCGCTCTCGCGCCGCCCTGCCGAGCTGGCCGATCTCGCCACCCACTCCATAGCGGTGGAACTATCCGACCCCCGCGCCGTGGAGCAGGCGGCCTCGACCGCCGGCGAGTTGGTCTCCGCGGTCGACCTGTGGATCTACGCCGCGGGTGACATCACCTCGGCGAAAGTGGCCCAGATGTCGCCCGCCGATTGGCGCCGTATCCTGGACGCCAACTTGAACGGCGCCTACCTGGCCACACATTTCAGCCTGCCGCTGCTCGCCGATGACGCCCATCTCGTGTTCCTGGGCGCCGTCAGCGAGCGCATGCGCCTCCCCGGCCTCTCCGCCTACGCAGCGGCCAAGGCCGGCCTGGAGGCCTTCGCCACCACGCTGGGCAAGGAAGAGCGCCGCCGCCGGGTGACCGTCCTGCGGCCCGCTGGCGTCGATACCCCCATCTGGCGGAAAGTCCCGTTCAAAATGCCCCACAAAGCGCTACCACCTGAGGCCGTAGCCGAGCAGGTCCTGGTCGCCTACCGCGAAGGCCACAAGGGTATACTTGACCTGTGATGGAGGATGGTTACAATGATGCTATCGAAACTCTTGCAGGGCACGCGGATCAGGCTGACGGCCTTGACCTCCGATGACTTGCCGGTGATAGCCCGCTGGTACGACGACGCCAGCTACCTCAGGATGTACGATGCGCGTCCTGCCTTGCCCAAGACAGAGCCCGAGCTGGCCCGCTGGCTGGAGGGGATACAGAAATCGGAGCGGGACTTGGTGTTCGCCATACGGGCTGTCGATCGGGATGACCTGATCGGCACACTTGGACTCGATGGCATCCTGTGGACACACGGCGTGTGTGGCATCGCCATCGCCATTGGGGATCAGGCCAACAGGGGAAAGGGCTACGGTTACGAGGCTGCTCAACTTGCTCTTGCGTTTGCCTTCGACGAACTGAACCTGCACCGCGTCCAGGCCACCGTGTTTAGCTACAACGAACGCTCCACCGCGTTGTTTGAGAAGCTGGGCTTCCTGCGCGAGGGTGTGTACCGGGAGTTCCTGCAACGCGATGGCCGGCGGCACGATATGTGGTTGTATGGGTTGCTGAACCGGGAGTGGCGAAAGAAAATGACGGGTGGGAAATGACAAATCAAAGATGACAAATGACAAAAGGTCAGGACTCCGGACTTCGGACTGCGAACTCTGAACTTCGCACTTCGAACTTTGGACGTCGAACCTTGAACTCACTGACCAGAAACTACGGACCAAACTATGCAACTTCTTCTTCGTGGAATCATCATTGGGTTTTCGATCGCCGCGCCGGTTGGACCGATCGGTGTGTTGTGCATCCGCCGTACGTTGGCCCAGGGCCGTGCGTCGGGGTTCTTCTCCGGTCTCGGGGCGGCCACGGCCGATGCGGTCTACGGCTCCATCGCCGGCTTCGGATTGACGTTGATCTCCGGCGTCCTGATCCGCGGGCAGTTCTGGCTCCGTCTCGTCGGCGGCCTGTTCCTGTGCTACCTGGGGGTCCGGACCTTCCTGGCCCGGCCGGCCGACGAGGCGGCCCCGGTCGGGCGGGAGGGCGGGCTCGCCGCTGCCTATGGTTCGACCTTCCTGCTCACACTCACCAATCCGATGACGATTTTGTCCTTTGCGGCCATCTTCGCCGGGGTGGGGGTGGCGGAAACGGGCGGTCGATACGGGTCCGCGGCATTGCTGGTCCTGGGCGTGTTCCTCGGTTCGGCGTTGTGGTGGTTGGGCCTCAGCGGCGTCGTCGGTCTGCTGCGCACGCGCTTCACGGCCCGCGCCCTGCGGTGGGTGAACAGGATCTCGGGCGTCACGATCCTGGGGTTTGGCTTGGTGGCAGTATTGAGCATTCTATGGAGGTATACCGGATGAAGATTGCCAAAGTAGTGGCACTGTTGGGGCTGCTCGCGATGACCGCGGTTTTGGTATACGGGTTCGTGATTGGCGATTTCGCAGCGGAGGGCAACGTTCTGCTCTCCATGCCCTGGGGCATCGTCTCCCTGGTGGATCTGTACGTCGGTTTTGTTCTCTTCTCGGGCTGGATCGTCTACCGCGAGAAGTCGCTCGTGCGCTCCGTCGTCTGGGTCGTCCTGATGATGGTGCTGGGCTTCTTCACGGCCAGCCTGTACACCTTGATCGCGCTCCAGACCAGCGGCGGGGATTGGAAGCGGTTCTGGATGGGGAAGCGCATGGAATGAACCATGGACGGCAATGACATCGCAGCCAGGTTCGTCGCCGAAGCCCGGTGGGACGCGTTGCCCGATCCGGTTCGACACACGGTTCGGATGTGCCTGTTTGATTGTCTGGGCGCCACCCTGGCCGGCACGCTGACCCGGGTCAGCCAGATCGCCGCCGAGTATGCCTCGTGCGCCTGGCGTGGGGACGGGGCCACCATCCTGCTGCACGGAAA
>Ga0180438_10002799_pt1 | contig 27598 bp, 28 predicted proteins | sample SS_ome_12_FD_132455 | JGI IMG/M metagenome (GOLD analysis project Ga0180438, IMG submission 132455) | Hypersaline lake sediment archaeal communities from the Salton Sea, California, USA - SS_3_D_2 metaG | ecosystem: Environmental > Aquatic > Non-marine Saline and Alkaline > Hypersaline >...
ATCTTTTCTGCCTATTTGCTGCACCACAAAAATAGTTCCTGTATTTAATGACTCTTCCAAAACTTCTGTCATTGTTTTTTTGCCATGAGCTTCTTTATCAGCATTACGAATGGTAAATTCATCAATTTTAACAAAGCCATCATCAAAATATTCAGTCTCAGGAGTAATGACACCTAAATCAAGACCAGCAGCCATTGTTACTGGTTTAAAAATTGAACCGGGCTCATAAGCTTCAAAAACTGCCCGATTATTATAAACGCTAACATCAGCTACCATATTATATTCATTGGGGTCAAAATCTGGATAAGAGCACATAGCAATAATCGCTCCACTAAACGGGTCCATGACTATAGCTGCTGCGCTTTCAGCCTCAATTATCTCAGCATGCTGATTTAATTGTGAACAAACTTCATATTGCACTGTTTTATCTAAGGTTAAAATAACATCTGCCCCGTCTTCTGCTCTTTCAAATTTTTTTTCACCAATAGAAATTAAAGTGCCAGAAATATCTTTTTCAGAAATTACTTCACCTTGCTTACCACCCAATTGTTCATCAAAATAACCTTCAATTCCGTATAATCCACGTTTAAAACCTTCTGCATCAAAACCAACAAACCCTAAAATATTAGCACCAATATTTTTTTCAGGGTAATAACGAAAAGTCTCTTTTGTGGAACGAATACCCTTTATCTCTAATCCTTTAATTCTCTCGGCCTGACTATCTTCAACTTTATGCATTAAAGGTTCGTATGGGTCATCTGTTTTTAACAATTTAGCTAATAATTCTTCTCTGATTTGTTCTTGTTTTTCTTCATCAGGTTGCAATATTGGCAATATTAAATCCAAAACCTCTTGCGGATCCTTATCCAAATATTTTGGTTGGGCATATACTAAATTATAATCCTTATTAATTGCCAAAGGGTAAAGACTATCTTCTTGGGTTAATTCCGATAAAACAAAATCCTTTAAATAAATTGAACCTCTCTCAGGAAATAATTTTTGATAAATTTCATGCTGATCAGAAGCTAAAGCATAATAAAAATCAAATTTTAAAACCTGAAAATCAAAAAGCTTAAAAACAATAAGCAGACCAAAAACAAAAAAAATCCAAACCATTAATTTAATCCTTGGTTCAAATGGTTTAGTGGCATGAAATTTCTTTTTTGTTTTCCAGCGAGTTAAATCCCACATGCTTTAATTTTAGCAAAAATTTTACTAAATAAAAAATCGCCCTAAACAATCAGAACGATTTTTTATATTATTTTATTCAACTGCTTTTCTTTTAGTACCTAATCCTTCTACAGCTTTTAAAACTTCTATTGGTATAGCAAATATAACAGTGTTGGACTGATCAGAAGAAAGATCATTAATTGAATGAAGAGTTCTTAAATGTAAGGCGCCTGGCTCTTTAGATAAAATTCCACTTGCTTTAGCCAAATTTTCTGCTGCCTGAACCTCACCCTGAGAATTGATAATAACCGCTCTTTTCTCACGTTCAGCTTCAGCTTGTTTAGCCATAGTTCTTTTCATTTCTTCTGGTAAAACAATATCTTTTAAATCAACTGAATCAACCTTAATCCCCCAGGGATCAGTTAATTTATCAACAATCTCTTTAATCCTTTCTGAAACCTGATCACGATTACTTAATAGCTCATCTAAATCAACCTCACCAGCCACATTTCTCATGGTTGTTTGCGCTAACTGTGAAACAGCGTAATAAAAATTTTCCACCTCAATAATTGCTTTAGCTGCATCAGACACTTTATAATAGATAACCGCATTAATTTGACAAGACACATTATCTTTGGTAATCGCTTCTTGATTAGGCACATCTACAGCTTTAACACGCATATCAACTTTTCTCATGGACTGAAAAATAGGTATAACTAAACGCCAACCTGGCATTTTAGTGCCCGAATATCTACCCATGGTAAACATAACCCCCCGTTCATACTGATTAATCTGCCTTAAAAAACTTAAAATCAAAATAACCAATACAACGATTATTGCTATATAACCCATAAATTTTTGATTAATTTATTAATTATTTTAAAAAATAAAATTAAATAACAGAACAATTATAAATCCTAAAAATAATGTTAACAAAGTGATTAATAATGTCAAGACCGCTTGATGATATTTTTTTTGTAAAGCCATAAAGGCTGGATAACCAAAAACTAATAACCCAGAAACAGCCGCACTAAAAACTAAGAGTAATAAAACTGTTAGCATAGACATACCCATATTAACCTCTTGCTGCATATATTTATCTATACTAATCATAATAATTACAACAAGTAAAACATAAGCGATTTCTGCTATACCAGCGGCAATACCTTTTTTATATATCTCACTTTTATCAGTCTTTTTTAAATGAAACATAAATTTATTTAATAGTTAATTAGTTATTTTGTTGATTGGTTAATTAGTCTTACTAAATAACAAATATTTACATATATACTAATTACACAACATTCGTATATTAGTATAAATTAGTAATTTCGTAAAAGTCATTCAAATTGAGAAGCATCAATTTCCACCCAATTCTCGCTAGCTTCATCCCATTTATTGGCTAAAAAAGTCCGCACTTTTTCAGTTTCAGACAAAACATAATCTACTTTTGTTTCTTGACCTGCCCTTTTAGAATAAATTGTTTTTTTATCCAAAACAACAGGTTTAACAATATATTCTAATCTCATTTTACCTAAAGGACCATTAAAAACCAAGGTTTCTTTAGTCCCACCTCCTTGATCTTGCGGTAAATCTAAAACTGTATTTTCTAATACTTCAAAATCATTGTTTGCCATTTGTTTAATTTGTTCCCATTTATCTTCAGTCATAATAATTATATTAATTACCTTTGGAAAATAGACAACCACAGTAATCTTGTTTATATAAATTCATTTGTTTAGCTAGCCAATCAGAAATTTGCGTACCAAATGATTTTTTAAAATCTTGCGCCCAAAATTTAACTCTATATTTAGATTCAGCTTCTCTGCCTATCTTAATTATTTGAAACGAATTTTTCTGTCTGCCCATTGTTAAAGTAGTAGAGAACCAGTCAAAACCATTTTTAGCAGCATATTCTGCCACTTTATTTAAACGATATTTAAAACACAATTGACAACGCGCGCCTTTTTCAGGTTCATTTTCATACCCTGAAACATAATTCAACCATTTTTTAGGTTGATATTCAGCCTCAATATATTTTATGTTTTTTCTTTTACAAAATTCTCTAATTTCAGCTAAACGCTGCAAATATTCTTCTTCAGGCCAAATATTTGAATTTAAAAAATAAACAGTTAAATCGAAGCTTTCTATTAACTGATTAATTACATAAATACTACAAGGAGCACAACAAACATGTAATAATAACTTTTCTGACATTTATCTTTTCTTTAATAACCAATTGGAAATCCAAGACACTAACCACATAATTAATGCGCCTAAAAAGGCGGCCTTAAAATCAGCCACTTCAAAGCCTTTTACAATTGTCGAGACAAACCAAAACAAAAAAGCATTAATGATAAAAGTAAACAAACCTAAAGTCAAAATATTTACTGGTAGAGTTAATAAAACAATTAAGGGTCTGATTATGGCATTAATTATACCCAAAACCAAAGCTGCAATAAGAGCTGCGTAAAAACCAGTAACAGCAATACCTGGCAAATAATAAGCCATTAATAAAATTGCTGCCGTATTAATTAACCAACGTAAGATTAAATACATATTTTTTATGATTAGTTATCTTTTCTTTATCTTAGCAAAAATTTTAAAATAAAAAAAGCACATCAGCTGATGTGCCCTTATTCTAGATATTTTTTATTTTTTAATTTTTCAGGCAGATAATCTTGTTGAGCGTCTTGGAGATTTGCATAATCAGGAGTATATTTATAATCTTTACCATAATTCATATCTTTCATCAATTTAGTCGGGGCATTCCGTAAATGTAAAGGCACTGGTTCATTGGGCAGTTCTTTTATATCCTGCTTAACTCTGCCCATTGCCACATACAACTTATTACTCTTAGGTGACTTAGCTAAATAAGCAACGGCTTGAGCTAATATCACATCGCATTCAGGATAACCCAAATAATGACAAGCCTGATAAGCTGTGGTTGCCTGAACTAAGGCTTGCTGATCAGCCAAACCAATATCTTCAGAAGCAAACCGGACTAAACGACGAGCAATATATAACGGATCTTCTCCTGACTCAATCATCCTGCCTAACCAGTATAAAGCAGCATTAACATCAGATCCTCTCATACTTTTATGTAAAGCTGAAATAATATTATAATGCTGTTCCCCTGCTTTATCATACAAATAACTTTTTTGTAAAGCTTCTTCAATTTCCTTTTTATTAATATTGATCGCACCATCTTTATCAGGTTTTGTGGCATTAACTGCAAATTCTAAAGCGTTTAAAACAGTCCGCGCGTCACCATTGGCCATTTGACTTAAAAATTCTTTAATCTCCTGATCCATCTGTACTTTAAAAGCCCCTAGCCCCTTATCCTTATCTTGCAAGGCATTATCAATTATTTTTTTTAATTGATCCTGTTCAAGTAATTCTAAAACAAAAACGCGACAGCGTGACAGCAAGGCTGAATTAACTTCAAAAGACGGATTTTCAGTTGTTGCACCAATTAAAGTTACTATTCCTTTTTCTACAAAAGGTAAAAGAGCATCTTGCTGGGACTTATTCCAGCGATGAATTTCATCAATAAATAAAATTGTGCGAAAATCTTTAAATTTTTTTCTTTCAACGGCTTGTTTAATAATCTCACGTAAATCTTTAACACCACTAGTTACAGCTGAAAAAGGCACAAAAACAGACTGGGTTTTTTGGGCAATTATTTTAGCCAAGGTTGTCTTGCCAGTACCAGGCGGACCCCATAAAATAATTGAGGGTAAATTATCCTGTTCAATGGCTTTACGCAATAAAGTATTTTCCCCGACAATCTGCTGTTGGCCGACAAATTCGGCAAAATTCAAAGGCCGCATCCGGTCAGCCAAGGGTGCTTTTAAATTTAAGTTTTTATCAAATAAATCCATAGTGCTTGTATCTTAGCAAAATATTTAAAATAAAAAAAGCAACACTTTATTTAGTGTTGCTTAATTTAAAGAGATTTACTAAATTATCCTATAAGCCAAATCAAGAATTTCTCCTTGACGATCAACTTGAAGAGAAATATTATTTTCATTTTTGAGGGATTCAAAAAGTTGGAAACCGATATTAATGTTATTTAAACTATTATTATTAACAGTCAAAATAACATCCCCGTTTACTAATCCCAATTGTTCAAAAATACTTCCTTCACGTATACGATAAATTCTAAATCCTTCAATCTGGCGCTCCTGCCCATTAGCTATGAAATTAGGAATAAGTCTGGCTTGAGCAACAATTGTTGACATATCAGCTAATGTTTCATCAATCAGATTCCTTTTTATTTCATAAATATTTTTCTCAATTTCATTTATTGAATTATCAACAGATACGAGTTCTCCCACCATTGATACAGCTGGAGCGGGTGTTATTTGCGCAGGTTCATTCAGTAAGCGCGAATGAGCTTTAACTTTTAACTTTTGCTCGGAGCCATCAAAAAGCGTTAGTATTATATGTTCACTTTCAATTAAAGACACCTTAGCCATGCAAATTTCGTCACCAATTCTCAATACTGCTGATTTTTGAGTATGATTATTAAAAACCGTTGCAAGATTTGCCTTAGACCCACGAGAAAAAAAGAAAATCCCTCGTAATTCAAGTGGTAAAATTTCTTTTCTTTTAGGAATAAGATTTGTTATCTCTTGAATTTTATCCTCTCTTTCAGGTCTACTAGCATTAAAAAGATCACGACTGACAATACTTTCAATTTCAGGCTCATATTGTTCTGCTATAGTTTGATTTATTTTCAATTTGGAATTGAATTTGGCTAAAACAATATGAGACTGAGTAATGTTATTATTGCCTGTTAAATATATTTTAACAGTATCACTAATAACATATACTAGGCTTAAAATTAGAACTAAATTGATTACCCAAATGTAATCATAAAGGAACGTAATAACCCTAGCTTTAATCCCATTTCCAAACATGTCAAGCTCCTTTCTTAATATTGAAAAGTACTTTTTGAATAAATAATTCAATTATATACAATAACAAAAAAATAATATTTTGTCAATAAAAAAACCCTGTACTACTTAGTCCAGGGTTTATTGCCATTTAAAGGTATTGGTAAAAAAAGACAGCCTTAACTCTAATTTTCCATTATGCATTTCCACTTTCTCTAATAAATCATTAGCCTCAGCCTGATCTTCCTGCTCAGTATTCTTATCCAAAAGCATATCTAAACATTCCTGACTATCAACAAAAGTAATTGGCAAAATACCTTTAACTGGTTGATTGGGCAATGTAATACCAAAAAGATCAAAATCATCTAACCCAATTGCTACAATTTTCGTTTGTTTTGGTCTATTAAACATGGCATCCTCCTTTTTTGAAAAAAACAAGGTCTGGCAACCTTGTTATGATAAAAAGTACATTCTTAGTTTTCTTAATATAATTATACCACAAAAATGTTAAAGACGCACCTTTGTGGGGTGCCGCCTTGTGGATTACGATTGGTAATCGTTATCCTGTTTCACCGATTATGGGGATATCCCACATGGCGAATTCTTGTGGTACAGGCTGAGGGGTAACCTCTGCCGGCACTAATTTCTCAACCAGTTTAATTCTTGTATCAGGCAGGATGATCCCGCCTTTACTTTTCCTGACATCACCATTAGGCTGAATCAACTCCATTATTTCACTCCTTTCTTAAAATTTAACATTATTTAACTATAACACAAAAAATTAAATTTGTCAATAGTGCAACAAAAAAAATAGCTATGCAATAGCTATTTAACTTATTATACTTTCGATTATTAAAGTATATACTACTTTATTTTTATTCAAACCATTTTAATAAATCTTTTAATGGCCAAGTATTGATCACATCTTTTTTCGTTGCCCAGCCCCTGCGCGCTGTGGCAATCCCATATTTTATTAATTCAAAATGTTTTAAAGCATGTGCATCAGAATTAATGGCAAATTTACAGCCATAGTCCAGTGCTTCTTTGATTAAAGTATCTTTCAAATCCAAACGCTGAGGAAATGAATTTATTTCTAAAGCGACTTTATATTTAGCACAGGCTTTAAAAATCTCAAGCCAATCAACCTCATAAGCCTGCCTTTGCCCAATTAATCTGCCTGAGGGATGGCCTAAAATATTAATACCTGAACTAATGGCAGTTAAAATTCGCTTAGTCATTTCTTTTTTAGGCTGATTAAAGGCTGAATGTACAGATCCAATAGTAAAATCTAACTTAGCAATTGTCTTTTTGCTAATGTCAAGTTGGCCATTTGCTTTAATATTTATTTCCGCACCTGTTAATAATCTAATATTTTTATATTTTTTATTAACTTTACTAATCTCAGCCTGATGTTTTAATAGCTCCTTATCATTTAGACCTGAGGCCACTCCTAAACCAGCCGTATGATCAGAAATACCTAAATATTCATATCTCATTTTTTGAGCTTTGGTAACTAACTCTTCAATAGTATTTGATCCATCGCTTTTATTAGTATGGCAATGTAAATCTCCTTGTAAATCAGTGTATTTTAATATTTTAGGCAATTTATTTTTTAAAGCCAGCTCAATTTCTCCTTGATCTTCACGTAATTCAGGTTCAATGTATTGCATGCCTAAAAAATTGTAAAATTTTTTTTCATCTGCAAAATGATGCTCTTTTTTCGTTTTTAAATCTGTAATTCCATACTCAGAAATTTTAATTTTTTGTTCAACTGCCCAGGTACGTAAGTGAACATTATGTTCTTTAGAGCCTGTAAAATGTTGTAATAATGAACCATAATCTTTAGTCGATAAAATCTCTAAATCAATCCTAACATTATTTTGATGTGTAACAGAAATTTTTGTATCACCTTTGGCTAAAACATTTTTAACAAAAGGCGCAACAGCAAAATAATTAATAACCTGCTTGGGTTTAGATGTGGCAATAATAATATCAATATCTCCGATTGTTTCTTTCATCCGCCTCAAAGAACCAACTACATCACATTTTTTTACTGCTTTATTCTTTGTAATATATTCAATAACCTGCTCAGCAATAGGTCCGGCAGTAGTTAAAAGCATTCGATTCCTTTCTTTAGTTCTAATACGATATTGCTTAATGCCCCGCAAAATATTTTTTTCAGACTGCTCTTTAAAATGCGGTAACTTTCTAATTTGCCCAGTTTTAGCAGCCTTACCTAGTTTGGGAATACTATCAATACCTAAATTTTTATATAATGCATAAGCGGTTTTTGCACCAATACCTGGTATTTCTGTTAAAATTAAGATTTTCTCAGGCACATCTTTAATTAATTTTTGATAAGCCTTAATTTTGCCTGTTTTAATATATTCTTCAATCTTTTCAGCAATATTCTGCCCTACCCCTGGTATTTGCTTTAAAGCTTTAATCCCACCTTTTTTATAAATATCTTTTAAATCTTTTGTTAAATTACCAATAATATCGGCTGCTCTTTCATAAGCCACGATCCGAAAACGATCATTGCCTTTGATTTCCAATATAATTGAAATATTGTTTAAAATTTTAGCTATTTTTTGATTTATCATATATCTTTAGTTTAGCAGTTTTTTAACAAAATAAAAAAGGACCGATAATATATCGGCCCTAAATAAGTTACCTCAATTTACCGACACTTCTTTGGATTGTCCATTCAAACAAATCCATTAATGCCTGTGCTGAGGCTAATAAAATATTTTCATGAACACCTACCGTATCCGCAGTACCAAAAGGTGTAGCTCCGGTTATAGAAACCCTTACTTTTGAAGCCGTACCTTTTTTACCATTATATTTCAAGATACGAACCCGGTAATTAACCAACTCAATCTCATTTAAAATAGGGAAAATCTTAGCTAAAGTTGGTTTAATAGCATTTTCAATAGCATGAACAGGGCCATCACTGCCATCATTCCAAACTCTTATTGGCTTTTGCTCACTGGGAATATTAACTTCAACTAAACATGAAGAAGAGTGCTCCCATATCCAACCATCAATTGTGCAAGTCAAAATTGATTTTGGTTCAATATAAGTTAATTTAAATGGCCACTGATAATCATCCTGCATGCGAAATGCCAACATAGCAAAGCTCGCAGGAGCAGATTCTAAATGATAACCATGTTCATCTTTTTTCTTAACTATTTGCAAAACTTTTTTAGCAAACTTTTTGACGGCTTCATCTTCTTCATTTAATTTTAAACCTTCTTCTTTCAAACCTTTCATAATGCCATTAGGACCAGCTATGCCCGAAATAGGAAAACGCCTTTTAGCTCCAACTAAATCCGGCGGAATATGTTCTTGTAAAGTTGGGTCTATTTCCGCACCTGCACGATGCGTACCAGCTTTATGCGTAAAAGCATTGGCTCCAACAAAAGGTTGATTAGGGGGCAACCAATCATTATGTTTTTCTGCGACATACTCTGCTAAAGCTTTAAGCCCCTTAATTTTCGTAATTCCCTCACATTTTATCCCCATTTTCAACATTAAAGTCGGTAATAAGCTAGTTAATTTAGGCATACCTACACGCTCACTATCACCATTAACAGCAACTTGAGCATATTTTGCTCCCAAATTAATAGCGAAAATTGTATTAGCCAAAGCTAAATCACCATCGTTATGCAAATGGACACCCCAGCCAATATCTTTTAACTCTGGCAAGGCCTCTTGAATAATCTCAGAGATTTGCCAGGTTAACATACCGCCATTTGTATCACATAAGATAATGGCATCTGCGCCAGCGTTTTTAGCGGTTAAAAGCACTTTAGCAGCATAGTCTCTATCTTCTAACCAGCCATCAAAAAAATGTTCTGCATCAAAAAAGACTAAACCACCACGCCTTTTAAGGTGTTTAACTGACTCTTCGATCATTCGTAAATTTTCCTTTAATGTTGTTTTAAGGACTTCTTGCACATGTCGTTTAGAAGTTTTGCCAAAAATAGCAAAGTTTTTCAAGCCTGTTTTAATCAAAGCTTTTAACCTTGGGCTGTCTTTAGCTTCAACATCTTTTTCCATTGTAGAACCAAACACAAAAACCTTATCAGCAAACTCTTTTTCCTTAACCTTCTGATAAAACAACATTACTTTTTCCCAAGCTAATTTTTCTTCCTCTTCTTCCAGCTCTTCTTCTGGTAATGGCCAGGGTGCTTCAATAAATGGCACACCAAATTTATCAAGCTTAGTGGCAATGTCAATCATATCAGCAGCCGTTAAAACCCCACCAGTCATTGACTGGTCTCCTTCTCGTAAAGTCGTGTCATAAATAAAGATCCCCTCTTGTCCTGTCATTAAGGCCTCCTTGTTTTTTCCTGCTAAATACCTAACAGGGTTAAATAAACTTCCCCTCTTATTTACTTGTTAATGTCCAGTTTTAAAAAAATCCAGCCCCCTGTAGAAGGCTGGATCTATATTATATTTTAACTGATTATTTAAACATAATTAAAGCCTTCTACCCTAAAAGGAAGAATAATAGTAATAATGCTAATAATGTTTCTGAAAGCTTTAAACATAAAAATTTATTCTTATTATAATTTAACAATAACTAAAAAAAATGTCAAGGTCTATAAACCTAATTCCTTGTCAATTTTTTCTTTGTCAAATCCAATTATAATTTTACCATTAATATCTAAAACAGGTACACCCATCTGCCCTGATTTAGCAATCATTTCCTGAGCTTTAGCTGAATCTGAAGCCACATCAATATCTTGATATTCGACTCCTTTTTCTGTAAAATAATCTTTTGTCTGTTTACAATAAGGACAAGTAGGTGTGCTATAAATTATAACTTTTTTTTGTGCCATAATTTTAATATTTAAATTTTATTTTTTCCTTGTTTTTCTTCTTTTAGACGGAATAAATGCTAAAATTCTCTCAAAATTATCTTTAATATTATAAATTTTTACTGCTATTAAAAAAGCAAAAAAAGAAATAGCAAAAAAACTTAATATAAACACAAATTGTAAAATTTCAGGATAAAATAATATGGCAACAGCTAAAATAAAGAATAATAAACCGATTATCACCAAATAATTAATAACCGATTGTAATTTCTTATTAATTAATTTTAAGACCTCTTTTGTGATCATATTTTTAGATAAATTATCAAATTATTCTAAATCACTTTCTTGATATGTTTGACCAGCACGCTCCTCTTCTTCAGCTTGCCATGCTTTGGAACCCTCAAGCATTTTCTCAGTTTGAGCAGGCGTAAAAACCTTACCCTTTGGCACAGTATGTCTTTTCTTATGAGCCTTAATCCTTTGTGCTTTTTCTCCGCCTCTCCTACCTAAAATTTGACCTATCTTACTCCTCATTTTTTCACGTATATATTTTGGGGATTTAGGAATACGCTCTTCATTAAAAACCATTTCACAGGCAGAGATAATACTCTCACCTTTTTTCCTTAATGCCGCCACTCGATCAGCTAAAGCATTAATATAATGCTCAGCTTGCTCTTGTTTTTTTTCAGAGACGACTTCTTTATTAATATTCTCTGGTGAAGGTGCCTGAGTTTGCTTTTCTTCAATCTTTTTACCCTTATCAAAATCAAATAATGGATATTCTTTATTCTCCATAAATTTAATATAAATCTTCTTTTTTCTCTTTGAAAAAGGCTATCCATTCCTCAAAAGCTTGTAATACTATTTTTAAAGGCGCTTCAATAATAAAATCTAAAATATAAATAAAAACATTTACTTTAGAAAAATTTAATGACAAAAATCGTCCAAATCTAATAAAAGGCAATACTAGAAAATCAATAATTTCATTAAAAATATTCTCCCTTTTTCTTAAGACAACAAGTTCTCGAGCAAAATTCCTAATTCGCAAACCAAAAAAACTAACAATACTTAAAAAGACTAAAAATAATATTATACTTAAATAACTAAAATCAATTAGATGTAAAAAATATATTATTAAAATAAAAGGAATCAAAAATATAATTAAATAAACAAGGTTAAACAAAATCCAAGTGAACAAATTCCTTTTCTTTGGCTCTCTAATATAAACAGTTTCACCAAGCTGACTAGATAATACATCTGTAATACCTTTAATCATCACTTGGGTATTTTTCTGCCCAGGAGCCCTAATAGTCATGGCTATAGCAATCATTAGTAAAGGCGGAAATGTGATGTTAACCATTATAGCCAGCCAATTAAAAGAATTTAAAATATAATAATCAAAAGGAATCTCAACTATCAAGGCCAATAGCATTTTAGTTAAAAAAACATATACTATTGCCCGCCAAATTTGTGTTTTTAATCTTTTTTTAGTCTCAGCATATTTATGCTGACAAACTTCCCTAATTTTAACTTCTAATAATTGCTGATCATTTATTAAATCTTTAGCCTTTTTAATATCCTGATAAATAATGTCCCTTAAAATAATTATCATCATGGCATAACGCCGACAAAATTTTAATAAACGATTAGCTAATTTATGATTTATTTGTCTGTTTAATTCATCTTTAATAATAAAAATATCATCAATGAATTTTGGTAAAAATAACTGATAATCATTTTTCCATTCTGGATACCATAATTTTAAAATAAAATATTCCAGCATTTCTCTGTCAGATTTAATTAAACTACGATTAACTGCAATAAAAAGCTGTAAATTTTTTTCTTCATCAGAACAATTTTTACTAATAATTTCCATTCTTTGCTGCATTTCATCGTACATAAAACGAACTAAAACTTTAGCTTTATTATCAGGCACAATTACTTCTTCAATTTCTACTGAAGCAATACTGATTATCCAATCATATAATTTTAAAGCTGCTTTTAAACCTTTTTGCTTTCTTACTCCAGAATACAAAAGGTCATATTTTTCAATTATTTGAGCTACTTCAATTATTTTAGTTTCTGGTATTAAATTATTGGGTAAATATTTTGCAGAAACTAACTCCTTAATCAAATTTTCTGCAATTTTATAATAATCATAACTTCCTAAAAACCTTCTTTTTAAAATTCTAAAAATCGCACTTTTGCGTAACAAGTGTTCTTCTTTATAATCAACAATAGTTCTAACCTTTTCATACATCAGAGCAATAGCACTAGTCATAACATTAACATTTACGACTTCCTCTCCTTCTCTCTTAATAATTTTATCTCGTTGATCAGCTATTAGTAATTTTTCTAATAAGACAGCTAATTTTTGCATATTTTAAATATTAGCAAATATTAATACTTTGTAAAGAAAAGGGTACTATCTAAGCACCCTTCCCTAATATAATAATAATTCTAGTATTGCAAAACAGTTTTCATGACCTTTGTTTCTTGGACTTTATGTTCAATTATCTTCTGAATGTTAAATGTGCCATATTTCGGTGCTTCCATAAAACCTTCCATTGCAGCTTCGGCAAACCAACCTGAATCCAGCCAGTCATAAAGCCATTGATGTGTGTACTGCGGATCCTCTTGATCTATGCCTGAAGCAATAGTAGTTAACCATTTACGATTAAAAAATTCTTGTGAACCAATTGGCGGAGCCATAACTATTGGCAAACCTAAGGCAGTATAAAATGACAATTCACTAGGCTTTGTCCATAAAATATCAGTAGTCCTTAAAACTCGATTAAACCTTTTAAAATATTGCTCTTTATTAGGCGCATGTACTGTTGTAATGTTTTTACCCAGATAATTACCTAGACCTAAATGTCTAACTTGTCCTTTAAAATAGCTATTTACCTCATTGCGAATACCAGCGACCAAATTGACACGAACCTGCTTTTTTAAAATTTTTCTTTTTAAACTTTTAATTATTTCAATACCAAGTTCTCTTTGTGCTCCTGCGCCACCAACTGCAAAAGTAATTGTTAATGGATGATGTTTTGTTTTTGGAAAACATTTTTTGCCAATCTGCTCACAAATAGTATCTTTATAACGGCTAATATATTTCTTTTTAGGATCCAGGTTATATAATCTTCTGCCCAAATCTAATTTTAATGTTTTTAAATCTGCGCCCCCAAGATTTTCATTGGGTAATGGGAAGCCTGTTAAAAATATTTTCTCTGGCCGTACACCATAAAGCTGCAATCTTTGCGCTACACGATAATTAGGAGCAAAATAGTTTATTCTGCTTTGAGCCGGATTTATTGGCACCCAAGTCCGGCTAATATCAGTGTCAGTTGCTAAACAATATATTTCTTCACTATATTTGTAATATTCAGCCATAAAAGATGTCACAAAAAAAGTAGAAATCATAGGTAAAGGTTTTTGCTCTAATTTTGTGATCAAATGTTTACCCCAACCTCTTTTAATAAAAGTTAAAAAATACTTTAATTGCATGTTTGGGTCTGATAAATCCCTTTTGGGATAAAAACTTGGAATTTTTTGAAATTTATCAAAAAAATCCCAGACTTTTTGACCAATTATTGGAGTTTTTTTAAACTTTGATAACCATTCATATAATTCGCGGCTTTCATGCCAAAAATCACGATCACTCTTTGGTATACCTGCATAATTATTAGCGTTTATGACTTTATTTTTATAAGCTAAGATATGCAAAGGATCTGCAGCCCGTTGATGACCATAGCCCATATCAACTGCCACCACATAAGCTTTTTGACCTTCCCTGCTATTATTTTTTTTAGATTTTGCCATTTATTTTGTGTTAATATTTAATTTTTATAATGTCCCTGAGGGAATTTTATTTAAGTCATTATTTGTTATACCTAAACTCAAAAACCTCATAATTTCATAAGCAGCTGCCCCATCAGTCATATAATAACGTTTACCGTCTTTTGGGTTTATATACCAAGCTTCACCATGAGCTTGAACCTGCAACATAATTCTGCCTTTTAAACGGTTAGCAAAACTAGTATCAATCGGTAAACGAACACCGCCCTTGGACAAAGGATCAAAACCATTTTTAACTTCAGTACCATCATCATAGCCATCGCCATCTGTATCCATAATATTTCTATCAGTGCCCAAACCATCTTCCATTTTATCTGACAAGCCATCGCCATCAACATCGGCCTCATTAAATCGTTCATCAATACCCACTGGTATTTTCCTTAAATCTGCATCTGTAATACCTAAGCCAAATTCCCTTAACATTTCATAAGCTACATCACCATCTTTCATGTAATATCGCCGTTTAGTCTCAAAATCCACATACCATGCTTCACCATTTTCTTCTACTTGTAATAAGATGTAACCCCTTAATCTATCTACTATAGACTGGTCAGGCGACGGTTGTTGAGTTTCTCCTTTTTTTACAACAAACCGCTGCTCAGGATCTATTAAATAATCATCAGTAATAAACAAATCTAATTCCTGATATTTATTATTTTCAATGTAAAGCGGTTTGCCATATTCTTGATTTTCAAATCTAACTAAAAATAAATAAGGTTCTGGTGCCAGAATCATATCAGCACTACCACCAACATCAAAGGCTCTTTGTATTACTTTTTTGTTGCGATAGAATAGGCCTTGAGCATCCTCTAGCATTGTCCAAGCTTCTACTGATAAATTGCTCGGTGATACTTCCTTGACATTAACCCGTGTAAAATTTGTTGTTAATGTATACCGTTTCCTATCCAAATCATTAATACTAATATCCCAAAAAGCGATATTTCTATTTGTTGAATCTTTAACTACAGCAGCATAAGTACCTGCGGGATATTCAAACCTAACCAGACCATTCAAATCTGTTTGTTCTCCTTTTAATTTGCTACCTAAAGTGTATTCTCCTTTCAAATTAACTGATTGTTCGTATAATTCAGCATTTTTATTAACAAAACGCTGATCTGAAGCATCGCGAATATCTAAAATTAAATCAGAGAAAACATACTCAACAAGAGTTGTCTTATTTAAACTTACTTGAATTCCCCATTTAACAAAAGTGCCTTCAGCTATTTTCGATTCAAAAACAAAATATTCATTCCCCTGACCATCAATACTTTTTGTTTTGTCTGCAACATACAAAGAAACTTGCCCCTCCTCAGAAGTATTTAAAGCTGTAACAAAATCTTCTCGTTCTTTTATTGGATTACCATCAACATCTCTCCTTTGAGTATAAACATTAAAAGATTGATTTTTCTTTAAGTTACCCTCAGGATCACGCAGAATAAATTTAATGCTGCTTAAATTAATTGTTATTGAACGAGAAGTGCCACAATTTAATGATAATTCATTATAAAACCAAAATGCCCCGACATCCTTATTTTTATGCCACATTTTTATAGCATAAAAACCAACGTCCTCATGAGTCATACGAAAACTAACCTTACCTTCACCAATTAATGGATCTATCTTCCCGCTAGCGACTTGATTACCTGGTTTTGGTTGACCATAAACATCAGCTATTTGTTTAAAAATAGCAAAACTAATATCTGGAATAAACTTACCTTCAGAATCTCTGGCACTGATTGTCACTTCCACAGGATCACAAGGCTCCTCTTGTGCATGTGCCTGATTACAACCGATAAAACAACTAAATAAAATAATCGCAAAAATTAATAAAATATAACTTTTACTTATAGATAAAAATTTCATAATAATATTTGTTAATTTTTTATTTTTATATTTGTTTATATTATAACAAAAAAAAGCCCGAAAAACGAGCTTATTTCTGTGTATAATCTATAAATGGTTTTATAATCTCTAGAGGATAAATTTTACCTGCTAAATAATTTTCAATTACAGTAATAATCTGTTGGCTCCGCAACTTATCTTTCATTTGTTTTGTTTCATCCAAACTAAACCACTGGGCATCCATAATCTCATCCTTGGGGTAATTTAGTTTATCAGACAATGGCTTTGCTGCAAATATTAATTTCACCGAATTAATTGTTTTATTATCTAAAATCTTAAAACTAGAATAAACGCCTAAAAAACCTGTTATTTCTAAATCTAAACCAGTTTCCTCAATTGCTTCTCTTTTAGCTCCTTCAATTATATTTTCTTTTAAATCTAACCAACCAGCTGGCTGATTCCATTTGCCCCGTTCAACGCTCCCTTCCTGAACTAATAAAAATTTTCCATCTTTTTCTATTAAACAACCAACGACCACAAATGGTTGAGTATATATTTTTTCTTTAATTGGAATTCTCTGCATATTCTAAGTTGCTTGTTGCTTTTTAGTATAAAACAAATATCCTGCTAAAGCAGCTAAAACAATTAAAATTATATACCAAAAAGCAATTAAAATACTGCTTAAAACTGTAAAAATAATACCAATTAATAAACAAACAATAAATAAACCGTTTTTACCAATATTACCTAAAACAGGAATTGCATCTAAAATTAATAAAAATGGTCCTAATAATGAATACAAGCCAAAACCAAATAAAACTGCAGTTAATATTTTTAAAATCCACCAAGTAGTCTTTTCACCCTGTTCTAATGAAGAGACTAATTGTTCATTTGCTTTATTAGTAAAAATAAAAGGTTCGCCACTAGAAATTTGATTATTACTAATTTCACCTACTACAATAAATGAACCTTGAGGCAACAAAGCTTCAATTGATTCACGTTCTTCTGCCTCTTCCATAGAATAAATCGTGGTTAGACTTAACATTTTTTTGGCGCTTGCAGGATTAATAGTAATTTTTTCATCTAAAACAATCTCTGCCCATTTTTCTTCATCAGTTTTGGTTACCCATTCCGGCCTCTCTACTTGCTTTTCAATTGTTTGCTCAATATCTTGACCATCCCGTTCAATTACTTTGGTTTCATATTCTGTGACCATCACCATTTCTAATTCTTCTCTGCTGTAATTATAATACAAAACATCTTTATCTTCTTTTGGGGTTTTAATTGTAGCTGAAGTCACATTGCCTTGGACTTTAACTAAACCGCCTTGTTCGATTGCCTGATCAACTGATAACACAGGTAAATCAGCCACTAAATCTGCTGATTTTTCAAATTTTTCAGACTGCCAAACAACAACAAAAGAAATAATAATTAAAAGTAAACCTAAACCAATGCCGCCTAAACGGCTGGAGATTTGCGATTTAACTTTTCGGCCAAAACGAGCCACACCACTTGAACTGCCTAAAACCTTTTCTGAAACCACTCTTTCTGAAATAACTCTTTCTTTCATTTCTTCTTGTGGTTGTTCTTGCTCTTCTTGTTGTTCAGTATTTTTTTGTTCTTCCATAAAAAATTTGTTATTAGTTAAAAGGTAACAATGCTGGTTTCGTTAAGCGGTTAGGTTATAAGTAATATACATAACCGATTAACGCTAAACTAAACGAACTTCATTACCCTATACCGATAAACGATATTTATTTACCAAGTCTTATTAATTACAGGTACTTGACCATAAAGACCACCATAGTGTAGTACTGTCCAAAGTTTACCAGAATCACCACTACCTTCAAAGTAATAACCTACACCCACATGGGTCAAATGATCATGCATTATAGTCTGATAATGAATGCCATTATAACTTTCTTCTGACATATAAAAATCAAACAAGCTATCCATAGAACTCATTATACTTTCATTAATACCTTGAGAACGGTTATAATTACCACCGCCAATATTTTCATATAACCAACCCCAGCTTTCTCTAAATTCTATTTTAAAATTCTGCCAAACCCATTCCCTGGCAATCATATTAACTGGCTGGCGAGTATGAGTCATTTGCTGCTGAATATACATTTGTTCAGCCCAAACAGAAGCAGTATCAACCATACGCTGGTCTGAAATAATTGCAGGCTTGCCCCGTGTAGTTCTCTCAAAATTAATGCGATCTAAAACATATTGATTTAAGGCAACATAATTAAAACCAGCTGGCACTGAGCCTTTCTGAAACAACCCAGTACCGGCTATTTGAGGCCCACTGGAAACAAACCTTGCCGCTTCATAATCTGTAGATGCAGGCAATAATGTCAAACCTAAAGATGAAGAGGTGTTGGTTGTTGTATTCGTTATATCGGCTGTAGAAGAAGTAGTATTAGTCGTATTTGAGGTAGTATAAGGTTTTATTTCTAATTCATCGGCAGCAAGTTTACTTAAATCAGTATTTGTTATACCTAAACCTAAAAAACGCATAATTTCATAAGCTGCTGCACCGTCTTTCATATAAATCATTCGGCAAGTTTTAGGATAAACATACCAAGCCTCGCCATGCTGCTGTACTTGCAGTAAAATTTTACCTTTTAGTTTGTTAGCCAAGGAATTATAAGAACAAATACTACTAGAACTGTTCATTTCTGTAGTATTAGCTACAGAAGGAATCTTAGCCAAATCAGCATCAGTTATCCCAAGACCAAAAGTACGCATCATCTCATAAGCTGTCGGACCGTCTTTCATGTAATAACGTTTAAAACTGGCTGGGTCAACATACCAGGCCTCACCATTATCTTGTACTTGAAGTAAAATATATCCCTTAGTATGGGCTAAAGAAGACGAACTGTAACTAGGGTCAGTCACTGGCTGAGGCTCTGGAGTGGTAGTTGGAGTTGAACTAGTTATTGGTTTTGATGTGGCTTTAAAAAATTGTTCACCTGACCAACCAATTTTACCACGAGGACTAATTACCTTATACCAGCCATCAGTCCGATGTGTTACTTGAACAACTTCGCCGGCTTGCAAAGTATCAATAATTTCTCCGGTTGCAACACAAGCCTCGTCTCTTACCCAAACAGCACTAACGACTTCCAAGACCACATTATGCTCATAAACCGGATCACAACCGCAACAACCAGCTTGGGCTGAATTTACTGATAATAAAAAGGCTATTATCAGCCCTGTCGCACAAAACAATATAAATAATTTTTTCATAAATTTATAGTTAATATTTATTTATGCAATCTTTTAATAAATTTATCTTTAAATAAACGAAAAGCAGGTCGATTTTCTTTAAGATAAATATACGGGGAAGCAAGCAAATTCTGGCACTTAAGACATTTCAAATAATCAATTTCTTTAATATTTTTTTTATGCAAATCAATTAATTCAACTGGCGCTATAATTCTGTCAAAATATAATCTTAATAAATTCCCTGGCCCGTCTTTTTGATACACCAAAACTTTATGACTGCAGTTACTACAAATAATATCATATAATCTAGAATTACCTACACGTGCATGTTTAAATTTATCTCTTCTTAATTTTAAAACCATAATTATTTCTTGTACTTTAATCATACTATTTTATATTTAAAATTACAATAAAAAATATATTATTTTCATTATTTACAAAGCCTTGACAAAATTCCTATTTCCCTTAATAATAATTAAATAAATGTTCCTTTGCAAACAAGCCCGCTCTAGGGCGGACAAGGAGGATTAAAATGAAAGTATCGACAAAAGTTCAAAAAAAAATCACAAAATACAGGCCTCAAGGTGGCCTTGAGCAAACAGCTAAAATCATTCTTTCTTTAGTAGGAGTTAATCATCCGCAAGTTAAAATCCACAAGGAAAGAGTGGCGCTTCTAGCTGAGGCTGTAGCAAAAAAACTGAGAAAAGATGCCAAAGCAGCCTTTTTTGCTGGGTTACTTCATGACACTGGTAAAGTAACTGAAGATGGTATACTATTTGATGGACATAATATTAATCAATCAGAATATGAAAGAGTTAAAAAGCACGTTGAAGAAGGCTATGAAGCACTAAAAGACCACCATCTTTTTATTGCCTTTTGTGCTGGCTATCATCATAATATGTGTTATGGTGGTTATGGGCTAACAGCAAAAGCTCTCCCGTCATATTGGCACATGGGTACGGTCAAAAAAGTCTTGGAAATCTCTGCCATTATCAGCATCTGTGACTTTATTGATGCTTTTACTCATCGAGAAACGAAAATTAAAGATGGTTCTGATAAAAAAGCCCCTGATCTCAAAGGCATGCTCTATGCCAAATACCCTGATGATCATATGATTATTGATATTGCCTTGCAAATGAATAAAGAACTAGGCTTAGCTCAAGCTGCCTAAAACAAAAAAGGCTCCAACCGGAGCCTTTTTTTATTTTTGCTTTTTAATTTTTTATTTAATTAAAAGCCCCCGCCAATAAATGACGGGGGCAAGTGTGCCAAAGGTTTAAGATCAAAGTAAGTCAGACATGTCTGATACAGCTCATTCCCCCAAGACAATGGAGTAGCTAGCCTCTTTCCTCAGAAGACTGCGTAAAGGGACGCCTCCCTAAATCTTCTTTGTACTTCACTAACATGGATTTTTTACTGTATCCTGTCTTAACAAGATCCTTAATTTGGTGAAAAAAATCACCGGCCTCGTTATGAATCCTGTCCTTTGATCCTGGCCAGCCCTTTGACAACCTTTTTATATCGTCTTTACGATATAGGCAACTTATCATATTCAAAAATAATTGTCAACAAATTAAAAGCCCCCATCAATTAATGACGGGGGCAAGTGCTGTCAAAGGCTATACTCATAGTAGTTTGTAACCTGCCTGTAATGGCTTTTCCCCAAGGCAATGGGAAAGTCAGTCTCTAGCAATCTAGAGTCGCGCTATGGGATGGAAACCCACATACTCTAAATCCCTTTTTACTGACATTGAACTTACCATATCTGTTACAAACAGAAACTATTCCTCCGGAGCCCTAAGTTCTTTTCCTATGATCTGCACAGGCCTTTTGACAACCTTTTTATATCGTTTTTATGATATTATGAGATTAACATAGCATAATTTAACTGTCAATAGCCATATAATTTACCCTTGATTTTTATACAAATTTATGCTAAACTAATTTTATAATTTTCAAAAACCACCTGATTGATAATTGTTAATTGATTATTGATAATTAATCCTTGGGGGTGTGGTGAAGTGGTATCACAAGGGTCTCCAAAACCCTTGTCGTGGGTTCGATTCCTACCACCCCTGCAAAACAAAAAGCACTCATTTTATATGAGTGTTTTTTGTTTTTATCATTTATCTTATTCTGTTGTCTGTCCGTCAAAATCAGCTTCATTAGCCTCTGCTTCTTCTTTTGTTGCCCGAACTATCCCGTCTTTATGATGAGCCGGTGAATAAATAGTATAAAGTTTTAAGTCTTCATTATCAGATACATTAATAACATTATGCTCAGCACCACTTGGCACAACAATAGCAGAACCGTCACTGACCTCGTATTCATTACCATCAATAATTACTTTGCCCTGACCTTGTTCAAATCGAAAAAACTGATCGTTGTCATTATGAACTTCCATGCCAATTTCTTCACCAGGTTTTAAACTCATTAAAACCAGCTGGCTGTGTTTAGCAGTGTAAAGCACTTTGCGAAAATTATCATTAGCTAAAGTGTCTTTTTCAATGTTAGTGTTAAATCCTTTCATGAATTTTTAAATTAATTTTTAGTAAGTATCTTCATTTTATAAAATTATTCGTTATTTGGCAAATTAAATTAAAATTAATAAAAAAGCGAAAATTATTTCCGCTTTTTTAAATTTTGCCATTCTCTTAATTCCTGATTTAATTCTTTGAGCATAGCTTTTTGTTTAGCTATTCCAGCCTCCAACTGTTTCCTCTTTCTAGCGCCAATTGGTGCATTTTGTAAATGGTTTTCATCAGCTTTTATAGCTTCTCTTAAATATTTTATTTCACTGTAAATACCTGGACGTGGTGGCATTATTTACCTCCTAAAATTATTTTTGAGCTGGAGGCCAATCAACCTCCTGATATTCACCTTGGGCATGAATTTTATCAAGCAATTGATGCTCCTGCACAAAAAATCTACGTAAAGCTGATCCATGTGTAACTACCACCACTCTGACTACGGGTCTTTCTGTGCCATATTGCTGATCAATCTCTGCCAAACACTGCTCAAAACGCTGCATAACTTGTTGAACAGACTCACCGCCAATATCAGTAAAATCAAAATGCAATTCACTCGTCCGATATTTGTCATCAGGATATTGAGCAATAGCCTCATCTTTTAACATACCTGCTATTTGCCCAACATCTACTTCTCGTAAAGCTGCAGTAAAAATTGGCTTTAAACCAATCTGACTAGCAATTATTTCTGCTACTTTTCTTGTTCTTTGCAAATCTGAACTAAAAATTGCCTGAATATTACTTAATTGTGCAATTTGGGAAGCTAGGCTTTCTGCTTGGGATACTCCAAGTTCATTTAAAGGAACATTGTTTTGACCAGTATACTTTCTTTGAGCATTATCATCAGTCTGAGTATGTCGCACCAAAACAAACTTAACTGCCATTTAATATTTCCCTCCTTTTTATTTTGTTTAATTAACTTAAATTATTTTATATGTTTTGTCAAACAAAAAACAGAAATTCATTCCGTTTTATAATTTATTAACTCTTAACCAATAATCTTTTTATCTTTTTAAAAAATAAATATCAATTGCAATTATTAAAACTGCTAATCCATAAAATATAATACCCATAATAAGCACAAAATTAAAACCATAAATAATAGAAAGATACATAGCAACAACAGTAGCTAAAACTGACAAAGCACCATTAACTGCCCAACCCCATGGGATTAACTCATTTAACTTATATTGATCAAGCCAACGAAAACCTAAGGGCATCATCACGCCCATAAACAAGGCCACAATACCAGACACACCAGCAGCAATCAAAACTTTTAACCAAAGCTGGACACCAATAGTCATATTTATAAACATTGAATAAGTCAAAATTATAGAAATCAAAATAATCGCTATGCCAATTGAAGTAAAGAGAAAAGTTAAGAGAGATGCTTTTTTAAATTTTTTAGAAATTAAACTACCAAGACCAGCAAAAACAAGTATTGCAGCTAAGACAACAGAATAAGAATAAATAGGTTGTTCTAGATATAAAATAAATTTTTGAACTAAAACAATTTCCACAAACATGAAAGCTATACCCAAAGCTGCAAAATATAAAACTAGCAAAAACATTCTCACTTTACTTACTGATAAATCTTTAACTTTTTTCTTTATTAGAAAAGGCAAAATTAAACTTAAAATAGTAAATATTGAAACTATAAAAAACACTGATTTTAATCCCCCATCATTATTATTTTTTCTAGCGCCAAAATCAATTGTAATGGTATTACCATCACCAAAGAAAAAGAAAGGCCGGTTATCATATGTTGCTTCTTTTTTAGTATTAATAGAGGAATCATTTGCTGCATAGGCTGAAAGATAGGAATAATAAAACCCTTGTCCTTCTGTAAAAGGTGAATAGCGGATTACAAAGCCATGTTCTTTTGCCACTAATGATATTGCCTCCACTTCTTTAGCAGAAAACGGATTTTTTTTAAACATATAACAATTTTGTGCCGAAATCTTATCTGGTTCCCCGACAACAACGATATTTTTGCTTGGATCTTTCACTCCATATTTTTTACTAGCCTCAATAAACAAAGGTATAAGTCGCTTTCCGTCAAATTCCCAACGAACTATATTAAGATAACCATCCTCTTTTAATCTATCAAAATAATCTCTAAAAGCTTCGACAGTGTATAAATAATTTTCAACTAAAGCTAAATTTCCGCCAATTGTAGATGCCCAGGTATCAACAAGTGGTATATCAATAACATCATAATAAGATTGGTCTTTATTTATAAAGCTCCTACCTTCTGAAACAACAATATCCACTCCTTCTCTACCGTAAATATTACCTGAATAGTCTTTTAAAATCCCCTTCATGATATCATTAACAATAATTGGATTAATATCAACTCCTTTAACTTTATAACCATTTAGTACCGCGGAATAAACATCTAACCCTCCTCCTGGACCAATAATAAAACTACTCCCAGCTTCTTTGACTTGAAAAGGAAAAGTCTGAATCATTTTAAAAATTTTTTTCATTGATTCATCATCACCTAGATATTTATAAACCGGTGTAGCCGCCGAACCATCAATAAGAATCACTAGTCTCTCGGCAACCATAGCATCTTCTAAATTTTCCCAAGTTTTATTTTCCTCTTTAAAAGAAACTATACCTATATGAGAAAAAGAATTAGTTTTCTCTACAAAAACTTTATCATATGCTGCTGGGTGATATTTTGCATGAAGTATATTAAATGTGAAAAAGTGCGAAAATTGATTTATTATTATTAACACTACTAATATCAATACAATTAAAATTCCAATAATAATTTTTTTACGTGAAAAATTATATAGCAATGCTACCGCAATACTACAAATAAAAATTATCAATAACACATTTTCTATGGAAAAAAAAGAAAGAAGCAGAATTGCGCCCAGCACACCTAATCCAGCTCCAAGCAAATCAAAAAAATACACTGTATTTATTTTCTTAGTCCGATATTTAAAAACTAAAGTAAGACAGATATTGGCAAGAGCAAACGGTAAAGTTGAAACCAAATAAAACAAAATTATTAAAAAATAATTACTGAGAAAACTTGTCCCATTAATCATAAAAGTAATTAAAACAAATAATATAATGGACAAAGCAAACATTATACTAAATAATCCTAAATGCGATTTAAAATTTTCCCTGTTAAAAAAATCTGGTATAAAATATACACAGATTCCTCCAATTGAAACACCAAAAAGAGCTATTGAAATCCCAAGAAATGATAAATCAGAAAGAAAAACTATTGAAAAAAGTCTAATTAAAACTAACTCAAACATTAATAAAGTTAAGGAAATAAAAAAAATCCCAATTGTTATAATTCGATCTGTCATAATATTTTAAGTATATCATTTTTTCTAATTATTATAAATCTAGTAAAAATTAAAATAAATAATCACTATTAAAAGTTAAAACAAATAAAGCAGATTAACATTTCTTAATTTTTCTGTTATAATCAATAATATTAAATAGCGTATTTTAAAGCTCTATCAATGCTTTGGACAATCATTACTTATATTCTTTTTTTATTTGGCTTCTTTGCGTTAATCAAAGGAGCTGATCTTTTAGTTGACGGTGCATCTTCAATAGCCAAAAGACATCATATTTCACCTTTTGTTATTGGTATTACTATTGTGGCTTTTGGCACGTCTATGCCAGAACTTTTAGTTAATATTTTTTCCAGTGCGCAAGGTGCGGCTGAACTTGCCATTGGTAATGTAATTGGTTCTAATATCTCCAATGTCTTATTAGTTTTGGGTGTAGCTGCTTTTATTTATCCTTTAACTCTAGAAAAAGGGACTGTTTGGAAAGCCATCCCGTTAAGTCTCTTAGCAACCATTTTAATTTTAGTAATGGCTAATGACACTTTAATAGATGGCAGAAATTTCTCAGAATTAAGCCGAATTGACGGTCTAGTTTTAATTGGCTTTTTCATAATCTTTTTGTATTATACCTTTGGTATAGGTAAAATTGCTGGCGAAGATCAAAAAATAGAAACAATGCCAACAACTCAAGCCATAACTTATATTGTCATTGGTTTAGCTGGTTTATTGCTTGGAGGTAAATGGATTGTAGACGGAGCAATTTTTATTGCCAACCAATTAGGTATTAGTCAAGCTTTAATTGGTTTAACAATCGTGGCTATTGGCACTTCTTTACCAGAATTAGTTACTTCTGCAGTAGCTGCTTTAAAACAAAAAGCCGACATTGCAGTTGGTAATGTGGTAGGATCTAATATTTTTAATATCTTATGGGTACTTTCAGTCAGTGCCACAATAAAACCTTTACGTTATTCAATTACATTAAATTTTGATATTATCATCCTTATTCTCGTATCATTAGTTTTATTTATGTTCATGTTTGTGGGAAAAAGACGTATCTTAGAAAAATGGCAAGGTTTCTTTTTTGTCTTCTGTTATTTATTATATATTGTATATCTAATTTATCGCGGTTAATGTTTTTAGACATAAAAAAAATCACTCGGATAATTTCCCGAGTGATTTTTATTTATATTTTATCTATCTAAGAATTGTTCATATTCTAACTCATATATGTGCATTATTGTAAAAGCTAAAGCCACAACTAGCGGACCAAAAATAATCCCCCACATTCCCATGAGTACAATGCCGCCAAAAATACTAAAAAATATAATTAAAGGATGAACTTGAGCTTTGTTTTTCATTAAATATGGCCTTAATAAATTATCAATCAAGCTAATTACAATTGCTCCCCATAAAAGCATAAAAATACCCTGCCATATTTTACCAATAATTAATAAATATATTGCTGCTGGCAGCCATACTAAAGCTGTACCAACATAAGGCAAAAATGAAAAAACAAAAATTAAAATACTTAAAATCAATACTGGTAAACCAACAAAATAAAAAGCCAAGCCAGCCACAAATGACTGAGCTAATGAAGTAAGAAAAGTAGCAACTATAGCTGAATAACTAACATCACGAAATTTCATCCATATTAATTTATCATATTTATTTGATAAAGGCGTTAAATGCATTATTCGGCGTAACAAACTTCTGCCATCGTGAAACATAAAATACATAGTAAATAATACAATTAATAAACTAGTAATAAATTTTGTCGTTCCCTTAACCAATGAAGTGGCACCAGGGATAATATAATTTTTTATTGTATTAACAGAATCAATAACAAACTTTTGCACATCAAAAACATCCTTGTCAATATAATTATTTAATTTTTGCCAAACCTGAACATCAAA
>Ga0180438_10002800_pt1 | contig 27597 bp, 20 predicted proteins | sample SS_ome_12_FD_132455 | JGI IMG/M metagenome (GOLD analysis project Ga0180438, IMG submission 132455) | Hypersaline lake sediment archaeal communities from the Salton Sea, California, USA - SS_3_D_2 metaG | ecosystem: Environmental > Aquatic > Non-marine Saline and Alkaline > Hypersaline >...
ATCTTCTCTCGATCCGGCGTGCTACGCCTCCGTCTCCGCCAGCGAGGCCAGGTCGGGCTTCCGGGCGGCGAGGGTCTCGTCGAGCTGGGCGACCGGCGTGGTCTTCGGGCACGCGGTCACCTCCTCGGGGGCCTCGCGGGCCTGCCGGGCGATCTCGATCATCGCGGCGATGAAGGCGTCGAGCGTCTCCATCGACTCGGTCTCGGTCGGCTCGATCATCATCGCTTCGGGCACGGTCAGCGGGAAGTAGACCGTCATCGGGTGGATGCCGCGGTCGATCAGGGCCTTGGCCACGTTCAGCGCCCGCACGGACCGCTCGGCCTGGCGCGAGGCGGAGAAGACACATTCGTGCATGCAGATCCGATCGTACGGCAGCTCGTAGTGCCCGCGCAGCTTCGCCAGCACGTAGTTGGCGTTCAGCACGGCGTTGTCGGAGACGCGCAGCAGCCCCTCGCGCCCGAGCATCAGGATGTAGGCGTACGCCCGCAGCACGATCGCGAAGTTGCCGTAGAACGGCGCGACGTAGCCGATCGACCTCGGCCGGTCGTAGTCGAGGTAGTACGACCCGTCGCCGCGCTCGCGGACGATCGACGTGGGCAGGAAGTCCACCAGCCGCTCGACCACGCCGACCGGCCCGGCGCCGGGCCCGCCGCCGCCGTGCGGGGTCGCGAAGGTCTTGTGCAGGTTCAGGTGGACGATGTCGAACCCCATATCGCCCGGCCGGCATCGGCCGAGCAGGGGGTTCAGGTTGGCACCGTCGTAGTACATCAGCCCGTCGACGCTGTGGATCAGGTCCGCGATCTGGCGGATCCGCGAGTTGAACAGCCCCAGCGTGTTCGGGCAGGTGAGCATCATGCCCGCCACGCCGTCGTCGGTCGCCGCGCGCAGGGCAGCCAGGTCCATCACGCCGTCGGCGTCGGAGGCGACGGACTTGACGTCGTAGCCGGCGATCGCCGCGCTGGCCGGGTTCGTGCCGTGGGCGCTGTCGGGGATGAGGATCGTCGTCTTCTCGTTGCCCCGCCGCTCGTGGTAGGCGGCGATGATCATCGCGCCGGTCAGCTCCCCGTGTGCCCCCGCCAGCGGCTGCATCGTGAACGCCGCCATCCCGCAGATCTCCGACAGCAGACGGTCCATCTCCTTCAGCACCGCCAACGCCCCCTGCACCATCATCTCGCCGCCCGGAAGCTGGGGGATCAGCGGGTGCAGGTCGGCGAAGCCCGGGCAGGCGGCGACGGCCTCGGTGGCCTTCGGGTTGTACTTCATCGTGCACGAGCCCAGCGGGTAGAAGCCCGAATCTATCCCGAAGTTCCGCCGGCTCAGCGCGGTGAAGTGACGGACGACGTCCAGCTCCGACAGCTCGGGCAGCTCGGCCGGCCTGCTCCGCAGCAGTGAACCGGGCAGCGGCACGTTGGCGTCGGCCTCGCCGCCCGCGCCGGCGTTCCTCACCGCTCGGCGGCCGGGGACCGACTTCTCGAAAATCAGCTTCACAGGATCACCTCCAGCGTGTGGGCCAGGAAGTCCATCTCCTCCTTCGTCCGCTTCTCCGTGACGGCGACCAGCAGGCAGTTGCCCATCTCGGGGAAGTACCGCCCCAGCGGGAACCCCGCCGCCAGCGACCGGTTGAACAGCCCGCGAATGACCTTGTCCGCCGTGATCGGCAGGTTCACGACAAACTCGTTGAAGTACCACCGGCGCGGGAAGCGCATCGTCACCCCGCCGACGGCCAGAAGACGCTTCTGAAGGTAGTCCGCCTTCGCCGCGCAGATCCGCGCCAGCTCCACCAGCCCCCCCTTGCCCAGCAGGCTCATGTACACCAACGCCCGCAACGCGCAGAGCCCCTGGTTCGTGCAGATGTTGCTCGTCGCCTTCGCGCGGCGGATGTGCTGCTCGCGGGCCTGGAGCGTCAGCACGAAGCCCTCCCTCCCCTGCGAGTCGACCGTCCGCCCGGCGATGCGGCCGGGCATCTTGCGAACGTACTTCCGCCGCGTCGCCATGAAGCCCAGGTACGGCCCGCCGAACGACAGCGGCATGCCGAGGCTCTGACCCTCGCCGACGACGATGTCCGCGCCCATCCGCCCGGGCGTCTTCAACAGCCCCAGCGAGATCGGATAGCACGAGGCGATCAGCAGCCCGCCGCGCTCGTGGACCAGCTCGGCCAGGTCCGTCACGTCGTCGATGCAGCCGAAGAAGTTCGGGTTCTGCACGATCACCGCCGCCGTGTCGTCGCCGACGTGCTCGGCGATCGCCGAGCGGTCCGGCAGCCCGTTCGACGGGGCCGTCTCCACCAACGCGATGCCCAGGTTGCTCGTGTACGACCGGACCATCTTGCGGTAGATGGGGCTGACCGTCTCGTCGACGACGACCTTGCTCCGCCCGGTGATCCGCAGGGCCATCATGATCGCCTCGTAGACCGCCGTCCCGCCGTCGTAGAGCGAGGCGTTGGCCACCTCCATGTCGGTCAGGCGGCAGATCGCCGACTGGTACTCGTAGATCGCCTGGAGCGTCCCCTGCGAGATCTCCGGCTGATACGGCGTGTAGGCCGTGTAGAACTCGCTGCGGGAGACGATCGCGTCGAGGGCGGCCGGGATGAAGTGATCGTAGAACCCCCCGCCCAGGAAGCCGACCAGCCCGGTGGCGTTGTGCTCGGCCAGCGCGGCCAGCTTCGCGCGGACCTCCTGCTCGCCCAGCCCCGGCTCGACGTCGAGCGGCCCGCAGCGCAGCTCCGGCGGAATATCGGCGAACAGCTCCTCGACGTCGGCGACGCCGATCGCCGCCAGCATCTGTCGGCGCTGCTCGTCGGTATTGGCGATGAACGGCATCACTGCTCCTCTTCGGCGGCCAGAAACGCCGCGTACCCCGCCGCGTCCATCAGCGAGGCGATCTCAGACGGGTCGGCCAGCTCGAGCTTGTAGATCCACCCCTCGCCGAACGGCGAGGTGTTGACCAGGCCCGGATCGTCCTCCAGCGCCTCGTTGGCCGCCACGACCTTCCCGCCGGCCGGGGCGTAGATGCTGACGGCCGCCTTCGCCGACTCGATCGCGCAGGCCTCCTCGCCTTTCGTCAGCTCCGCCCCCTCCACCGGCAGCTCCACGAACGTCACGTCGCCGAGGGCGTCCTGGGCGTGGTCGGTGATCCCCACCACCCCCGCGCCGCCCTCGACGCGGATCCACTCGTGCTCACGGGTATACCTCAAGTCTTCCGGAATCATGGGGCTTACTCCATCATAGGGGGTCGTTCGTCCTGCACGTGCCGCCACGGTACAGCGGCCTGTCGCACACCACCACGGCCAACTCGCATCGGCCCGTGTCCACCGCGAGCTGCCGTCCGGCCTCGGCAAAGGGGGCCTCGACGTAGCCCATGCCGATCGACACGCCCAGGCTCGGCGAGAAGGCCCCGCTGGTCACCGCGCCCACCGCGCGCCCGTCGCAGCGGATCTCGTTGCCCGGATTCGTGCGGCGGCGCGACTCGGCGCGGTACGCCACCAGCCGGCGAGCCGGGGCCGTCTCGGCCAGCACCCGCAGGCGGTCCGAGCCGATAAACGGGCGGTCGGGCACGGCGAACGCCGCGAGGCCCGCCTCGATCGGGTTGCGGTCCTCAGTCAGCTCGTGGCCGTACAGCGGATAGCCCATCTCCAGCCGCAGCGAATCCCGCGCCCCCAGCCCGGCCGGCCTGACCGCCGGGCTCGACAGCAGTTCGTCGAAGATCGTCCGCAGATCGTCGCCCGCCGCCATGATCTCGTAGCCCAACTCGCCCGTGTACCCGGTTCGGCTGATGAGGCACGCCCGCCCGCAGCACTGCCCGCGCGCGACGCCGAAGTACGCCATCCCCGCCGGATCGACGTCCGCCAGCCCCGCCAGCACCTTCGCCGAGTCCGCCCCCTGGAGGTCCACCTTCCCCCACCCCGCCGCCGAGAGGTCCACCAGCTCCACGTCGCCCCGCAGATGCCCCTCGATCCACCGAAGGTCCGTCTCCGCCCGCCCCGCGTTGACCACCAGCAGCAGCTCGTCCGCGCCCAGCCGCATCAGGATCGTGTCGTCCAGGACGCCCGCGTCTTCGTTCAGCAGAAAGCCGTACCGGCACCGCCCGACGCGCAGCGCCTCGGCGTCCTGCGTGCCGATCAGTCCGAGCCGGCCGGCCGCGTCGGACCCGCGCAACATGAACTGCCCCATATGGCTCGTGTCGAACACGACGGCGGCCGCCCGGCAGTGCCGGTGCTCGGCCAGGACGCCCTCGTACTGCACCGGCAGCCGCCACCCGCCGAAGTCCACCATCCGCCCCCCCAACGCCACGTGCCGATCGTGCAGGGCCGTCTTCTTTGCCATCTCATGCATCCCATGCATCCCTGCCAACTGCCCTCCTGCCCGACCGCCTCACGCCCCGCAGGCCTCGCGAACCTTCGCGAAGGCGTCCATCGCCTGGTCGATGTCGCCGGGGGTGTGGGCGGCGGAAATCTGCACCCGAATCCGCGCCTTGCCCTTCGGCACGACCGGATAGCTGAAGCCGATCACGTAGATCCCCTCCTCCAGCATCATCGACGCCATCCGCGTCGCCAGCCGCGCCTCGCCCAGCATGATCGGAACAATCGGGTGATCCCCGGCCGGGATGTCGAAGCCTCGCTCGGCCATCCCCGACCGGAAGTACTTCGTGTTCGCCTCCAGCCGGTCGCGAAGCTCGGTCGAGTCGGTGAGGATCTTCAGCACCGCCAGCGTCGTCGCCGCGATCGCGGGCGCCAGCGTGTTGCTGAACAGGTAAGGCCGGCTCCGCTGGCGGAGCAGGTCGACGATCTCCTTCCGCCCGCTCGTGTACCCGCCCGACGCGCCGCCGAGGGCCTTGCCGAACGTCCCCGTCAGCACGTCCACCCGGTCCATCACGCCGCAGTACTCGTGCGTGCCCCGCCCCCGCTGGCCCACGAAACCCGTCGCGTGCGAATCGTCGACCATCACGGCCGCGTCGTGCTTGTCCGCCAGATCGCAGAGGCCCGCGAGGTCCGCGATCGTCCCGTCCATCGAGAACACGCCGTCGGTGGCGATCATCCGCACGCCCGCGCCGGCCGCCTCGGCCAACCTCGCCTCCAGGTCCGCCATGTCGCGGTTCCTGAACCGCAGCCGCTGGGCCTTGCACAGGCGGATGCCGTCGATGATGCTCGCGTGGTTCAGCTCGTCGGAGATCACCGCGTCGCCGGGCCCCAGCAGTGTCTCGAACAGCCCGCCGTTGGCGTCGAAGCAAGAGCTGTAGAGGATCGTGTCCTCCGTGCCGAGAAACTCGCTGACCGCCGCCTCGAGCTGTTTGTGCAGCTCTTGCGTGCCGCAGATGAACCGCACGCTGGACAGGCCGAAACCCCACCGCTCGTAGCTCTCCCGCGCCGCGGCGATCACCCGCGGGTCGCTGGCCAGCCCGAGGTAGTTGTTCGCGCAGAAGTTGAGCACCTCGCGGCCGCCGACCACGGCGATCCGCGCCCCCTGCGGCCCGGCGATCAGCCGCTCCTCCTTGTACAGCCCGCCCTCGCGAATCTCGCTCAACAGCCCCGTCATCTTTTGTCTCATGGATTGATACATGTGTGGGTCCCGGAACAAGTTGGAGGTTAGAGGTTAGAGGTTGGAGACAACAGCTCCGCGCTGTCCCGCGTTTCTCCGCCGTCTCGCGCTTCGTCTGCAAAGTCCGATGATGAGCGAAGCGAATCGTCGGGTATCTTCGCGCAGGATAGCAGGCAATGGTCCCCGGGGGACACCGGGGCGACCCGTCGCTCCGCTCGGCTGACGGATTAACGAGTCAACGGATTGCAGATTAACGAGTCGACGGATCACCGGTCCGCCCAGTGCAGCACGACTTTGCCCGACCGGGCCGACCGCATCACTTCGAAGGCCTCCTCGAACTCGGTGTAGTGAAATCGGTGCGTGATTACCGGCGTGATGTCCAGCCCGCCCTGGATCATCACCGTCATCTTGTACCACGTCTCGTACATCTCGCGGCCGTAGATGCCCTTGATCGTCAGGCTGTTCCACACGATCTCGTCCCAGGCCACTTCCGTCTTCGGCAGGATGCCCAGCATGGCGATCTTCCCGCCGTGGCACATGTTGTCGAGCATCGACCGGAACGCCGCCGGGCTGCCCGACATCTCCATCCCCACGTCGAAGCCCTCCTTCATGCCCAACTGCCCCTGGGCGTCCTCGATGCTCTCGGTGCGCACGTCCAACGCCACCGTCGCGCCCATCTTCCGCGCCAGGTCCAGCCGGTACGGGTTCACGTCGGTCACTACGACGTACCGCGCCCCGGCGTGACGCGCGATCGCCGCGGCCATGCACCCGATCGGCCCGGCCCCGGTGATCAAAACGTCCTCGCCCAGCACGTCGAACGACAACGCCGTGTGCGTCGCGTTGCCCAGCGGATCGAAGCAACTGGTCACCTCCAGCGGCACGGCCGGGTCCGCCGCCCACACGTTCGTCACCGGGATCGTCAGATACTCCGCGTACGCCCCGTCCCGATTGACCCCCACGCTGCTCGTGTTCGGGCACAGGTGCCGCCGGCCCGCCAGGCAGTTGCGGCACCGCCCGCAGACCAGATGGCCCTCCCCGCTGACCAGGTCGCCCTCGTGGAAGTCGTGCACGTTCTCGCCGAAGCTCTCGATGACGCCGACGAACTCGTGGCCGATGACGGTCGGGACGTGAATCGTCTTCTGCGCCCACTCGTCCCAGTTCCAAATATGCACGTCCGTCCCGCAGATGCTCGTCTTGAGGATGCGGATCCGCACGTCGTTCTTGCCGACCGGCGGCTCGGGAACATCCTGCAACCACAGCCCCTCCGCCGCCTTCGCCTTCACCAATGCCTTCATCCGCACGTTCTCCGACTCACCGGGTCATCGTGGCGCGCCACTCTATGCGCCCCGCCCCGCCCCGTCAAGCCAACGAAAACGGGGACTGGCTCCGCGGCGCAGCGAAGGTGGCTGCCCCCCTCTGCGAGCCGGGATACGCGGAGCGTGCAGGAGCCCATGCCCGCCAACGGGCACGGCGGCGTCGTGTCGACGCCGCAGGCGCTGTCCGCTCACGGCGCCGCCTACAACCTGTGGAGGATGTTCCAGGTGCTCCACGTGCCCGGGTGGACGGTCACCGTCGCCCAGTGCCCGTCGCCGCGCCGGGCGGTCAGGTAGAGCTTGCCCCTGATCTGTGCGACGACGGTGTAGACTCCCGGCGGCAGCGCGACGCGGTAGTTGCCCTGCTTGTCGCTGCGGACCGTCTTGACCAAGGCGGGGTGTCTTGGATTCGGCTTGGCAAACGGCTTCAGCGGGCCCCGGAAGACGTGCACGGGCACCGACAGCGGACCCGGTTTCATGGGCGGGCCGCCCGGGCCCGGGGCCAGACGCGGCTTCAGCGGGCCGAGCACCGGTCTGCCCGCGCCCTTCACCGCCAGCACCTTGCCCGTCACTCCCTGCGCGTCGGCGCCGATCTGCCACGGCTGGACGACGTCGAAGATGCCCTCGAACTTCTTGATCGGCTCTTTGCCCTTCTCCCACGGGCGGCGGTAGCCCAGCCAGACGTGGCCGCGGCCGAGCTGGACGGCCTCGAACGTCGCAAGAAACTCGCCGCCCGACCCGACCAGCATCGGCTTGGCCGGCGCAGCCTTGTAGACGACCTTCCCCTCCTGCCGCACCGCCTCGCCGTCGGTTCGGAGCACCGCCCACGAGTAGCCCGTCGTGATGTTGCCCCTCAGGCGGACGTGGATCTTCTGCCCGACGGCCACACGCTGCACCTTCGCGCTGTCGCCCAACCTCAGCTCCAGCGGCGCCGGCGGCGGGAGGGGCTTGACCTTTGGCGTCCGCAGCAGCCGGCCTTTGTTCAGTTCCAGCGGCCGGTCGTACGCCCGCTTCGTCAGCCACCCGCTGCCGCCGAAAAGATGCTGCTTCGGCCCGAAGAACTGCATCAGCCCCCAAGGCGTGCGGATGCGGTCGTACTCAGCCGCCTTCGCCGCCGCCTCGACCGGCCGCCCGCCGAGAAGCAGCACGCCACGCCGCCCCTCGCTGCGGCTGCCGGCCGCGCGGATCGTGTACACGTACTTCCACTGTCCCGAGACATACTCCCCGCTCTTGCCCGTATCGATCCTCTTCGCCGCCGCCCCCAACGCAGAACCGGCCACGCCCACCACCAACGCCGCCAACACGCCTCGCCTCATCGCCGTTCTCCTTCTCGCGTTGCGCATGGCTTGCCCGCCGCCCACTTGGACGCCCCACAGGGCCGGCGGTTCGCGCATCCACCGCCGGCACGCCGCGCCCCGGCCGCGGCGCTACCGTTGGTAGATCGGCAACTGGCGGTAGGATACGCTCATGGCCAGCACGCCCATGGCGGTGGAGTAGCACGTGCAGACGCTGCGCCGCGGCCAGGAGCCGTCGGGCTGCTGGAACTTCAGCATCGTCTCGTACAGGAAGGCCCCGAACTGCTCCCAGTACCGCCCGCCGAGCTGGAACATCCCCTGCGAACAGTAGTACAGCCCGTAGTAGAAGTGCGACCCGCCGAACCGCATCCTGACCGCTCGCTGTCTGGCCAGCACGGCGCGGCGCTTCGCCAGCTCCCCGTACCGCTGCGCCAACTGCGTGTGCTTCTCGGCCAGCCGGCGGACCGTCGAGGCCGGCTGGCCGCTGCGCTTCGCCTCGTCGGCGCGCTGCTTGGCCGCCGCGACGACCCTCGCGAACTGCTGGTTCTGCTGCTCGGCACGAGCCTCCCACACCTTGGCGTTGGTCCGTGAGACCCCGATCGTCGCCAGAACGTACTCGCCCGCCGCCACCGCCTCCTTGTCGGCGTGATGGCCGCACAGCTCGAGGCACAACAGCGCCGTCCCCGTCCGCGCCAGCCCCGCCGGCCCGCCGGGCTGGTAGGCGAACCCCCCCCCGCCGACCCGGCAGCGGCGGATGAAACCGATGGCCTCGCGGACGGCCTCGGTCGGCACGGCCGCCCCGCTGTTGCGGGCCGACCGCAGCGACATGATCGACCAGCCCGAGCAGGAGATGTCGCTGTCGGTGCTCGTGTGTTGATATCGCCACCCCCCGCGGTGCATCGACGACTTCCTGACCTGCTGGGCGGCGAGGATCAGCCGAAGGGCCTTCGACAACGCCGCGTCCACCCGCGCCTGCCGCGACGGGTCCACCATCCCCGAAATCTCCGACAGCATCAGCGTGGAGATGCCGTGGCTGTACATCGGCCCGCGCGTCTGGCGCTGACCGACCAGCAGCCCGTTGGGCTGCTGCGAGGCCAGCACGTAGTCCACCGCCCGGTCGATGACCCGTCCGTAGGGCCCGGCCCCCGGGGTGTGGCCCTTGGCGAGGAAGGCCATCACTGACAGCGACGTGACGGCCGTCGCGCTGCTTGGGTTGGCGTGAATCGATCCGTCGGCGCCCTGCCGCCTGGCCAGGTACGCCAGCGCCCGGTCGATCGACGCCGCCACCGGCTTGTCGTACTTGGCCAGCGCCGCCGAGATCTCGTCGCCTCGCGCCCCCCCGGCTGCCAGGCCGACGGCCAGCACGGCGGCCGCCGTCGCCTTCGTCATGCCGCCCCCGGTTGGCCGCGAAGTTGAGATCCGGGCGATCAACACATGCCATTAAACGCCTCTCGCCTGCGAATATCCCCTGCATTCCCGCAGCGAATTGGCTACCATCCACGCGGGAAGGAGATTCCACATGCCCGGCAGGAACACACCGTCCGCCGGCGGGGCAAGGCGGGCGAAGGCGAGGTCGGCGAAGAGCTGGCAGGGACGACTGACCGCCGACGCCGACGCCGCCACCGCCGAGTTCGTCGCGTCGCTCGACGTCGACCGCGCCCTGTGGCGGTACGACGTGGTCGGCTCGATCGCCCATGCGCAGATGCTCCGCGAGGTCGGCCTGATCGGTCGGGGCGACTTTGCGGCCGTCCGGAAGGGGCTGCTCGCCGTCGCGGAAGACATCGAGGCCGGGCGGCTCGAGATGCCCGTCGAGCTCGAGGACATCCACATGGTCATCGAGAAGGCCCTGATCGACCGGATCGGCCCGCCGGGCGCGAAGCTGCACACCGGGCGCAGCCGAAACGACCAGGTCGCCCTCGACCTGCGCCTCTGGGCCCGCGACGCCGTCGACAACCTCCGCGACGCCGTCGCCGCCTTCCAGCGCGCCCTCGTCGGGCTGGCCGAACGGCACCGCCGCCTCGTCATGCCCGCCTACACCCACCTCCAGCGAGCCCAGCCGACACTGGCCGGGCACGCCGTGCTCGCCTACGTCGAGATGCTTCAGCGCGACGCCGACCGGCTCGCCTCGGCCCGCGGGCGGATCAACGTCTGCCCGCTCGGCTGCGGGGCGGTGGCCGGCACGTCGCTGCCGCTGGACCGCGCAAGGACGGCCGAACTGCTCGGGTTCGCGAAGATCGCGCGCAACAGCATCGACGCGACCTGCGACCGCGACTTCCTCGCCGAGCTGTGCTTCGCCTGCGCGATGCTCGGCGTGCACCTGTCGCGCTGGGCGGAGGACTGGATCATCTATGCGAGCACGGAGTTCGGCCTCGTCGAGCTGCACGACGCCTACTGCACGTCGAGTTCGATGATGCCGCAGAAGAAGAACCCCGACACGCTGGAGCTGATCCGCGGCAAGGCGGCCGGGGCCATCGCGCAGCTCGTCGGAATGCTCGCGCTGCTGAAGGGCCTGCCGACCGCCTACAACCGCGACCTCCAGGACGACAAGCGCTTCGCCTTCGCCGCCGTCGGCTCGACCGTGCAGGCACTGACCGTCGCTGCCGGCATCGCCGCCACGACGAAGTTCGACGAGACCCGCATCGCCGCGACCCTCGACGCCGGCTACCTCGACGCGACCGCGCTAGCGGAGTATCTCGTCGGCAAGGGCATCCCGTTCCGCGACGCCCACCACGCCGTCGGCCGACTCGTCGGACGCGCCGACGCCGCCGGACTGCCGCTGACCGAACTGCCCCTCGCCGAGCTCCGCGAGGCCTCCGACCGCATCGACGAGGATGTCTACAAGCACCTCGGCGCCGCCAACGTCGTCAAACGCTACGCCCCCGACGGCGCGGCCGGAACCAGACAGCTCCGCAAGCAACTTGCCTTCTGGCGAAGAAAGCTCGGCTGAGAACACCGTAGACCCAACCATGTCCAACGCCGCCCGCCCAACGCCCGAGCCCACACCTGCCCGGGGCCGGCCCGCAGTCCCAGGGGGACGCCAGGAGAATGGGGACGGTTACCTATCACTACAGCGCCGCATAGGCCCAGGCCCGAAGGGCCGATGCGAAGTTGGCCGGAGGCGCAGCCTCCGGAAACGGCCCGGTGATACCTATTGCCCCGCAGGTCCAACGGATGCCGGCTGCCAGAGCGACGGCATCCCAGCGGTACCCCTTCGGGGCCCTGCCTGTAAACGAATGCCTTCCGGAGGCTTGCGCCTCCGGCTAACCTCCGACGGCCCTTCGGGCCTGCAAGCAAGTGGCGCTGTAGTACTGTTTCTCGCTCCGGAAATAGGTAACCGTCCCTGTTCTTGCCCTCAACCAACCACCAGACCTGCGCCCCCCGAGGACGGCTCCGGAGCCCCGAAGGACGGCTCCGGAGCCCCGAAGGGGCGGGAGGAAATAGCCGGGGGCGCAAGCCCCCGGATGAGGCTCCTTGCTGTCAGAAGAGCCCCGGAGGGGCGGCAGAGGACGGGCGGGGGCGCAAGCCCCCGACACCAGGCGTCCTTCCCCAACATGTCGTCGGCGCCACGGAAACAGATCTCCTACGCCGCTGTGCTTCTGGCCACCATCGCCGCCGTCGTGTCCGCTGCGGTCCCCGCCGGCCGCTCGCCGACGCCCGCCGCTCGCGCGCAGGTCGAAGCCGACTGGCTCGAGCAGCTCAACGCCCGCCGCCGGCACGCTCGCAAGTCCCGACCCGTCACCACGGCCGCCGACGCCGCCGGCGCCTGCGACGGCGTCAAGAACGGCCGCTACGGCTTCCACACCGCACAGGAGAAACAGCCCTGGTGGCAGGTCGACCTCGGCCGCCCCCGGCCGATCGCCCGTATCGTCGTCTACAACCGCCTCGACTACGCCCCGGGCCTGCACAACGCCGACGGCCTGACCATCCTGACCAGCGACGACGGCAAGCGGTGGACGCTCCGCCACGACAACCGCGGCCGCCACTTCGGCGGGGTCGGGCGCGGCAAGCCCCTCACCGTCGCCTTCCCCCCCGACAGCGTCCGCGGCCGCTTCGTCCGCATCCGGCTCCGCTCGCCGAAGCCCGTGTGGTTCCACCTCGACGAGGTCGAAGTCTTCGGCCCCGCCGAGACGGAGAAGAACCTCGCCCTCCGTCGCCCCGCCGATCAGAGCAGCCTCAGCCAGTGGTCCACGTCGAAGCTGCGGGACCCGCCCGCGCGTCCGCCAACGTACCCGACGGTTGACGTCCTCCGCCGCGGCCGGCTCCTCGCGGCCGATCTCCGCGAGGCCGGCCTCGACACGCGCACGCACGTCCGCGAACTCGACGCCGCCGCTGCTCGGCTGAAGGCCCTGCCCGCCGGCGCGCCCGACCGGCGGCGCCGCCTCTGGCTGGACGCCCGCTGGGCCGTCCGCCGCCTCGCGATGGCCAATCCCCTGCTCGGCTTCGATCGCCTCCTGCTGGTCAAGCGCTTCACGCAGGAAACCTACCCCGACGTCTGCCTCAACCACATGCCCTGGGTCTCGCGCCCCGGCGGGGACCTGTGCATCCTCTCGCCCCCGCGGCCCGACGGCCGCGTTCAGCCGCTGCTGAAAGGTGCCCTCGGCCCGGGCCACGTCCACGGGATGGACCTCCACTGGGACGCCAAACGCATCGTCTTCGGCTACGCCAAGGCTCGCAGCGACCAGCCGCCCGCCGGCTGGCTCGATCGCCGCAACAGCTACCGCCTCCGCCGAACCGAAGAGCCCATCCATCTCTTCGAGATCGGCACCAATAGCGAAGGCCTCCGCCAACTGACGCGAGGCCAATGGAGCGACCTCGACCCGACCTACCTGCCCGACGGCCGGATCGCCTTCGTCTCAGAACGCTGCGGATACTCGCTCCAGTGCAACGAATTCGACAAGGACGAGACGAGCTGCAACCTCTACGTGATGGACGCCGACGGCCGAAACATCCGCCGCCTGAGCGTCACGAAGGACGGTGACTACCTGCCGCACACGCTGGACGACGGCACGATCGGCTACACGCGTTGGGAGTACCAGGAGCGCGGCTGGGCCCACGTCCAGTCGATCTGGACGATCCGCCCGGACGGCACGCGCCCGGACGCCTTGTTCAAACAGCACCTCAACGATCCGTGGGCCCTGGAGGACATCCGATCGATCCCGGGCACCGCTACGCTCGTCGCCATCGCCACCGGCCATCACACCCTCGCCGCCGGGCCCGTCGTTCTGATCGACCCGTCCGTCGGCATGAACGCGGCGGCCGGCATCGGCATCGTCACGCCCGGCGTTCGCCCGCCGGAGGGCGGCATGAGCGGGCGGGCCGTGCGGCAAGGCGGCGTCGCCGACGGGGGGGGGCACTACATGACGCCCTGGCCGCTGTCACGGAAGCACTTCCTGGCCGCCTACACGTACGGCAAGCAGAACGATCGGGCCGGCTACGGGCTGTACCTGATCGACGTGTTCGGCACGAAGGAGCTGATCTACCGCGACGAGGCCATCTCGTGCTTCGTGCCGATTCCACTTCGGCCGCGGCGGCGCCCGCCGATCCTGCCGGACACGACCGACGCGAACAAGCCCTACGCCACGTGCGCCGTCTCCGACGCCGCGGCGGGCGCCGACGGCATCGCGCCCGAGTCGGTTCGATACATCCGCATCTGCCAACGCATGCCCTGGCCCTACGACAACGAGCGGGGCGGCCTGCGCTACGCCGAGAAGGCCCGCCCGAACAACTGGACGCCCGCCCGGGTGCTCGGCACCGTGCCCGTCGAGCGCGACGGCAGCGCGTGTTTTGACGTGCCCGTCGACACGCCCGTCTACTTCCAGCTCCTCGACGAGAACCAGATGGAGCTGAGGCGGATGCGGTCGTTCATCAGCTTCCAGCCGGGCGAGGTGCGGGCCTGCTCCGGCTGCCACGAGACCCGCGCCCGCACGGCCGTCACCGCCGAAGGCACGCTTGCGCTGCGCCGCGGGCCGTCGAAGCCGACGCTGCCGCCGTGGGGCGACCGCGTCGTCAGCTTCCTCCGCGACGTCCAGCCCGTTTTCGACCGCCACTGCACGCGATGCCACGCCGGGCTGAGACCCGCCGGCGGGATTGACCTGTCCGGCGGCCTGACCGCTCGGCACAATCGCGCCTTCGACACGATCATCGCCCGGAAGCTCGTCGCCTGCTCGAACGTCAACGAAGACGCCCGCGTCACGGCCCCGCTGGCGTTCGGCTCGCACAGGAGCAAGCTCGTCGCCGCCCTCCGCCAACCGGCCCACATCCGTCGCCTCGAGTTGCCCGAGGCCGACCGGCTCCGCCTCGTCACGTGGATTGACCTGAACGCCCCCTACCACGACCGTTTCGTCAACAAGCGCCCGGCGCGGCGGCCCTACGACCTGTCCGCCGACGCCGCGCTCGCCGGGAAGATCGCCGACGTCCACGCTCGCCGCTGCGCTGCGTGCCACAAGCCGGCCGAGATCTCGCGCCTCGACTGGATCGACCTGGCCCGCCCCGCCGCCAGCCGATTCCTCACCGCCTCCCTCGCCCTGTCGAACGGCAAGGCCCGCAAGTGCGACCGCGCCGTCTACGCCGACCAGAACGACCCGGACTACCGCAAGCTCCTGGAGACCGTCCAGGCCGCCGTCGCCAAGGCCTGGTCACACCCCCGCCGCGATCTGGTCTCCCTCAAACGCCCGACCCCGAGCGCCCCATGAAAGAGATCCCCTTTCTTTGCTGGATTCGCTCCCAAAGCGTCTTCGACCCGTTCGCCGTGCCGGTCGGGCCGGGCGACGACATGGCCCTCGTCCGCCCCGTCACCGACGACTTGCTGGTCACCACAGACCAACTGCTCGACGGGGTCCACATTGTCCTGGCCGATCACGGCCCGCAGGCGGCAGGCCGGAAGGCCATGGCCCGCGGCCTCTCCGACGTCGCCGCCATGGCCGCCGAGCCCGTCGCCGCCGTCGCAACGCTCGCCCTGCCCCCCGGCTTCGCCCGCGCCGACGCCGAAGCCGTCTACCTCGGCCTGCGGGCGGCGGCAGAGCCGTTCGACTGCCCCCTCGTCGGCGGCGACGTGGGAAGCTGGGGCGGGCCGCTGGCGATCACCGTCACCGTCTTCGCCCGCCCGGGCCTCCGCGAGCCGATCCTGCGGAGCGGGGCGAAGGTCGGCGACGCCGTCTGCGTCACCGGGGCACTCGGCGGCGCCTGGCGAACGACGCGCCACCTGACGTTCACACCCCGAGTCGCCGAAGCGCTTGCCCTCGCCGACGCCTTTGACGTGCACGCCATGATCGACTTGTCCGACGGGCTGTCGGTCGACCTCGCACATCTCGCCGAGGCCTCCGGCCTCGCCGCCGAACTGCTCGCCGACGCCCTCCCCATACACGCCGACGCGAAGGGGCTCGAGGACCCCCTCGCCGCCGCGCTGGGCGACGGGGAGGACTACGAGCTGCTTTTTACCCTCTCGCCCGACCAGGCCGACCGCCTGCTCGCCATCCAGCCCCTTGTCGTCCCCGTCACCCGCATCGGCACGATCGTCGAAGCCGCCGCCGGCCTGACGCTCATCGGCGCCGACGGCCGGCGCCAGCCGCTCGAGCCGACCGGATGGGAGCACCAAACGTGACCGCCCCCGAGAGCTTCCAGACCCGCGGCCCCGCCGCCACCGCCGCGCTGGGACGCCGCCTCGCCCGCCGCCTTCGCCGCGGCGACTGCGTCGCGCTGATCGGCGAGTTGGGCGCGGGGAAGACGGCGTTGGTCCGCGGCCTGGCCGGCGGGCTGGGGCTGGCCGACGGCCGCCTCGTCTCGAGCCCCTCCTATGTCCTCGTCCAGGAATATCCCGCCGACGTGACGGTCTACCACCTCGACCTGTACCGCCTGGCCGACCCGTCGGCGGAGCTGGGCGACCTCGGCCTCGACGAGATGCTCGCCGACGGTATCGCCCTGATCGAATGGGCCGACCGCGCCGCCGACGCCCTGCCCCGCCCCCGCTGGGAAATCCGAATCGACATCACCGGGGCAGACAAGCGCACCTTCACCGTCCGGCGCGTGGGGTGAGAGGCGAGAGGTGAGAGGTTAGAGTAACGGCAAGGAAGAAGATGAAGGCTCCATGCTCAACTCTCAATCCTCAATGCTCAAATTGAAGAGAAGAGACAGCGTCGACGGCGAACCACTTGAGAATTGAGCATTGAGAATTGCCGTTCTCTTCCTCGATGGAGCCGCTATCTCATGCCCGCCAAGCCCAACCTGAAGCGCTACGCCCTGTTCGGCTGGGACTACGAGCTGATCTGCCCGCTCGGGGACGGAAACATGGGGACGCTACCCGCGTTTCCGTCGGCGCGGACGTCAAGGGGATGAGGGCGTCATCCCTCCTATCCGCCCAGATAAGGCAACGGTCAGGAGCCCTCCGTCCAAAGAGATAAACCTGGGTAGCGTCCCCATGTTTGGTGCTCCGTCGCGCGTGAATGGACGGGTGTCATGCTCTGGCGCTTCGCGAGGCGGAGCGGGTGAGCATGCTCGAGGGCAGCATGGCGAGCTCCCTGGTTTGCAGGGCGCCTCCGGCTCTTGCCGCTACTCTTACCTCTCACCTCTCACCTTGGCCCCTGCCCCCTCACCTCCAGCCTCTGCCCCCCCCGCCCGGCGGGCGAGCCGCCCGACCACCGCCGCGGTCAGCTTCGCCGCGTTGCCCGCGGCGATCTGCATGAATCGGCGGATGTCGCGGTGGACGTTTTCGTCGGCCTTGTCGCTGAGCCCGCGGATCACGAGGAACGGCAGGCGCTGCTGGTGGCAGATCTGCGCGACGGCGGCGCCCTCCATCTCCACCGCGTCGGCGCCCAGGCGCTTGCGCAGCGAGGCCCGCTTTTGCCCCGAGGCGACGAACACGTCGCCCGTGGCGATCACGCCGGTGGTCACCTGCGGCCGGCGCTGGCCTTCGGGCGTCTTGATCGGGTCGAAGCTGACGCCTTTCGCCACCTGCCCGGCCGCCTCGACCAGCCGCTTGGCCGACTCGAGGAACACCGGGTTCCGCGAGCCGTCGACGGGGCTGCGCACGCCGCGGGCCTTCAGCCCGTTGGCCGTGTAGTTGCCCAGATCGTGCTGGACCAGCTTCCGCCCGATCACCACGTCGCATGGCTGCAACTGCGGATTGACCCCGCCGGCGATCCCCGTGAACACCACCTCCGCCGGCCGAAAATGATCCAGCAGCAGCGTCGTCACCATCGCCGCGTTGACCTTCCCCACGCCCGTCTTCGCCAGCACGACACGCCGCCCCCTCAGCCGCCCGCAAATGAACGTCACCCCCAGCAGCCGCCGCGTCTGCCGGTCGGCCAGCTCCTTCGCGATCGGGGCGGTCTCCGAACCCATTGCCCCCAGAATCCCCGTAACCGGCTCCCGCTGCTGCTCGCCGGGCGGGGCAGCCACAGCCGACACAGCCAACACGGCCAACGCCGAAAACGCCGCCGCGGAGGGACAAACTGCCCCCCCACCTCTGCCTGTCGATGCCCTGTTCATCATCCCGCTGACCTCTCTGGTTCCGCCTTCGTCCCATGTCAGTGGCCCGAGAGAGCAAGTGCAGCGCTTGCCCCGCTCCCCGGCCGCCCAAGTCTACCTTGATCGAGGGGCAGGGCGGAAGGCACTGATCTGGCGGCCACGCCCGTGCTATACTCGGCGTCACGGCTGGCGGCCGGCGCGGGCGAGGCATCTCTGGATGGATGCGATCCGGCAAGGCCGTCGCGGCGACGCCTTCTCCGCGTGCCGGGCCTCGCGCCGGCGGAGCAAAACGAAGACCTGACCCCAAGAGGAGTCCCATCATGGCTAGACACATCCAGGCGCTGCTGACAATCCCGAACCTATGGTTCGGCGGCTTGTTCGCGGCCGCCGCGGTGTGCGCGTGCTGCCAGGCCGGCGCGGCGGAGAGGGGGAAGGGCTTCCGCGCCGGTGCCCACGCCGTCGACGTGACACCGAAGACGCTGCCGGTGATCGTCAACGGCGGAATGCGGGAGCGGACGGCCTCGAAGGTGGTCGATCCCCTGCACGCCCGATGCCTCGTGCTGGACGACGGCACGACGGCCATCGCGATTGCGCTGGTGGACAACTGCGTGATCCCCCGGTCGATCCTGGACAAGGCCAAGGCCCTGGCGGCTAAGGCCACGGGCATCCCCACCGAGCGGATGTTGATCGCCGCCACGCACGCGCATTCCTGTCCGGCCGTCGCGGGTGTGCTCGGCAGCGACGTCCAGGCCGACTACGCCGCCTGGCTGCCCGGGCGGATCGCAAAGGGCATCGAGCAGGCGCACAAGCGGCTGGCGCCCGCCCGCGTCGGATGGGCCGTCGGGAGCGACCCGAACAACGTCTTCTGCCGCCGGTTCCTGATGAAGCCCGGCACGGCCAGGACGTGCGAGTTCACCGGCAAGACCAACGACCGGGCGCAGATGAACCCGGGGCACCAGAACCCCAACCTGCTCGAGCGCACCGGGCCGAGGGACACCGACGTCTCCGTGCTGTCGCTCCAGAGCCCAGACGGCAGGCCCATCGCCCTGTTGGGCAACTACTCGACGCACTACGTCGGCGCCCCGCCCGTCTCGGCTGACTACTTCGCCGTCTTCGCCGACGAGATCGGCAAGCTCATCGGAGCCGGCGACGGCTTCGTGGGCATCCTCTCCAACGGCACGAGCGGCGATCAGAACTGTCTGGACTTCGTCAACCCGCGGCGCAAGTTCGATCGCTTCACTGTCGGCCGCGACGTGGCCCGGGCCGCCTTCCAGGCCTACAAGACCATCGAGTACCACGACCGGGCCCCGATCGTGATGGCGGAGAAGCTCCTGACGCTCGAGATCCGCATGCCCGACAAGACGGAACTCGCCAAGGCGAGGCAGTACCTGGCCCCCTTCAAGGGCCGCAAGCCGCAGACCATCCAGGAAGTGTACGCCCGCGAGACCGTTGTGCTCAGCCAATCGCCCCCCACGCGCGAACTGAAGCTCCAGGCGATTCGGATCGGATCGCTCGGAATCGCCGCCATGCCGAACGAGGTGTTCGCCTCTACCGGGCTGACGATCAAGAGAAGCAGCCCGCTGAAGCCCACCTTCAGCATCGAGCTGGCCAACGGGTACGACGGCTACATCCCCCCGCCCGAGCAGCACAAACTGGGCGGGTACACCACTTGGCGCGCCCGCAGCAGTTGCCTCGAGGAGCAGGCCGAGCCGAAGATCACCGCCGCCGTGCTCGACCTGCTGCGGCAGGTCGCCAAAGCGCGGCCGTCGGCCAGGCCCGCCGCGGAGAGGTGACCGTCGCTCTGAGGACGCGGTCTTGAATCAGATCTGACCGGACCGGATGAGCAGTGAGAGACTCCCCGATGCTGAATCGTCGCGAGTTCCTGGTCGCTGCGGGGGCGGCTGCGGCCGCGCCGATGGCGGGCGGGGCGGCGCCGGAGGCCGGGGCGAAGACGTTTCGCCTGTGGGCCACAGGCTGTGCGCACGTGGGCACCGACAAGCGCCACAAGCGCGAGAGCCTCGCCGAGGCCATTCGGCAATCCGAGCAGGGCGACGGCGGGTTCGAGTGGGATATCGCGCTGCACGTCGGAGACATGTCGGGCACGCAGGGCCTGCCGGACGGCCGGGAGGGACGGGAGGCCGTTCGGCAATTTGACGCCCTTCGGAAACACCGCCGCGAGCAGTTCTACTGCCTGGCCGGCAACCACGATGCCGACCCGGGCTGCCGCTGGTTCCGCACGTGGATCGACCCGACGGGCGAGAACACGGAGCAGTCCGGCCTCAACGCCGCCCGGCGGCCGTATCCCATCACCGGCTCGTGGGAGCGGTATTCCTTCCGTGTGGGCAACCTGCTGTTCCTCATGATGAGCGACCGGAACGACCTGGAGCTTCCCGTCGGCCGCGGGCGGGCCGGGGCTCGCGGAGGCTATCCCGCGGGGGCCCTCACCGGCCAGACGTTCGAGTGGTGGAAGAGGATGGTCGAGGCGAACAAGGACGCCGTCATCATCTCCGCGCATCACCAAATGCTGCGAGAGACGACGGTGGGCAGCGGCTTGTGGGAGGGCACGGGCCGGCCGGGCAGAAACGGGCAGGTCCCCAAGGGCGTCAAACGCGGGAAGTACAGTTTCCGCTACCACGGGTACTTCCCGAAGGGCGCACCACAGGGCGCGTCGTACCTGTACTTCGTCGACGGCAAAGGGGACGCACAGGCCTTCGAAGGCTACCTCGCCAGACACCCCAACGCCATCGACCTGTGGATCGGCGGACACACGCACAGCTACCCGGACGACCGGCTCAACGGGCGGACGCACGTGGAGCGGAAGTGGGACGTCAACTTCATCAACTGCGCCGCCCTGACGCGCCACCACGCCGGGCGGTGCCCCATGAGCCGCCTGCTGACGTTCACCGAAGGCAGCGACACGGCCCGCGTGCAGCTCTACCTGCACACGAGCCGGTTCGCGCCGAAAGGCTTCTGCGAGAAGTTCGGCCGGACGCTCAAGCTCAGCAAGCCGTTCAGACCGCCCACGGGCTGCGGTAGTCGCGAGTCAGCCACTTCGCCTCGCCCGTGCCGTCCGTGAAGGCGAACTTCGCCGGGTCCCACTTGATCTTCCGGCCGTGGTAATAGGCCAGGTTCATCAGGTGGCAGCAGATCACGGAGCGCCCGCCCACCTGCTCGCTGGTGATGGGCTTCTTCCGGCTCTTCACGCAGGCCATGAAGTCGCTGATGTGGTTCTGGCTGACGTAGAGCTTGGTCTTCGCATCCTTCAGGAACGCGTCCTCGGCCTTCTTCAGCTCCGCGGCTCTCGAGACCCGCCGGCCGCCGCCGACGTTGGAGGCGATCGTCTTGCCCTCGCGCTGGAAGGCGAATCTCCCGCGGTTGACCCGGACCTCTCCCTCCGTGCCGTAGAAGTGCACGCCGAAGCCGTTCTTGTGCTCCACGACGACGCCGTTGGCGTAGACGAGCTTTGCCCCTCGCCTGTCTGTCCTCTTGGCCGGGGGGAGGATCTCCACCGGGCCGCTGTCGTCGGCGCCGAGGCCCCACTGGGCGATGTCGAGATGGTGCGCGCCCCAGTCGGTGACGCTGCCTCCGCCGAACTCGCGGTAGCGCCGCCAGTGGGGAAAGTGGTTGTGCATCCCGCGCGGGCTGAGTGTGGAATTGTACGGCCGCATCGCCGCCGGGCCCACCCACATGTCCCAGTCGAGCCCGGGCTCCATCTTCTCTTCTTTCAGGTCGCACGGCCGGCCCGGATCGCCGAAGCTGCACTCGACGCGCTGGAGCTTGCCGATCGCCCCGTTGCGCACCAGTTCGCAGGCCACGCGGAACTCCTTCATGGACCGCTGCATCGAGCCGGTCTGGAGGACGCGCTTGTTGGCGTCCACGGCCCGGATCTCCTCGATGGCCTCGTGGATGTTGTGCGTCAGCGGCTTCTCGCAGTAGACGTCCTTCTTGGCGCGCAGGGCCGCCAGCGTGATCGGCGCGTGCCAATGGTCCGGTGTGGCGATGCAGACGGCGTCGATGTCGTCGCGCTCGATGATCTTTCGGAAGTCGCTGTAGGCGGCACATCCGCCCGACGTCCCGGCCTTGTGCCCGTAGCGCGCGTCGACCCGCTTCTTGGCGTCCAGCCGGCGGGTCGTGTCCACCTCGCAGACCGCCAGCACGCGCGTCTGGTGTCCCAGGAAGGCCCCCAGCAGGCCCCGCGACTGCTTGCCCATGCCGATGAAGCCCATCGTCACACGCGAGTTGGCCTCCGTCTTCGCCGCCAGGGCGCCCGACGACAGGATGTACGGAGCCGCCACTGCCGACGCGGCAGCCTGCTTCAGAAAAGAACGCCGTGAACTACGCATACCTCGCCTCTCGATTGATCCCGCCCCTTCCAGGTAGACTGCGGCCCACGACGATCGTGGGCAGCTTCGACGATTCTACGCAGCGCCAACGCTTTGGCAAGGCCGTTCTCGATCCTCGCGAACCTCTGTGCCTGACGAGCTCAGAACGCTCTCGGGAACTCCGGCCGGACCATGTGCGTCTATCAGACCAGCACCAACGGCCAGTTGCCTCGGGGAAGAAAGGCGGGCGGAGATGGCGAGACGGCGGTTTGTGCTTTGGGTGGCAGCGGCGCTGGCGGGCGGCGTATGGGCTGATGGTCGCGTCGGCGAGTCCGGCACGTGGGCGGGGCCGGCCGGGGCGGCCGGCGCGCGGCGATCCGCTCAGCCGGCCATACCCGCGGCCTGCCGTCAACAACTGGCCCGGCGGGGCATCGAGCCGACGGCGGCGGGGATCCGGCAGTACCTGGCGTCCTGGGTGCCCGGCAACGTCGATCCGGACCGTATCGCGAGGCTGATCGAGCAACTGAGCGATGACCGTTACCAGACGCGCGAGCGGGCGACGCTGGATCTGATGTCGGCGTGGCCGGGCTCGAAGCAGGCCGTCCTGAAGGCCATGGCCTCGCGCGACCCCGAGGTCCGCATTCGCGCGGCGAGGGTCCGCAGCGCGAGCTCGACGCGACCGGCCAGCCTGGCCCTGGCCGTGAGGGCCGTCGAGCACGCGCAATTCGAGGGGATGGTCCCCCCGCTGCTGGACGTGTTGCCGCATTGGCCCGATGACTCGGCCCGGCGGCGGATCTGGTCGGCGATCGCCGCCCTCGCGAGGCCCGGCGACGCCGAGACGTTCGTCAAGGCGCTCGGCAGCGACTCCGACGCCGTCAGGATCGCCGCGGCCGTCGGGCTGCTCCGGCTCGGCAGACGCGAGGCCCTGGCGAGGCTGGCGCCGGCCGCCGCCAACGCGGCCGATCCGGTTCGTCTGGCAATGGCGCGTCTGACGTGCTTCGCGGGCCGGCGCGAATCGGTGTCGGCCTTGTGTCGGCTGCTCAAGTCGCCCGACGCCGAAGTCCGCTCCGCCGCGGCGCTGACGCTGTACGACCTGACCGACAAGCCGATGCCCTTCCTCGCCTACGACCAGGCCGCCTCCGCCCCCCAGGCCGACCGATGGGCACAATGGCTGGCCAGCAGCCCGCCACACCTTCCCCCCCGGTTCCCACATCCCTCATCGCACTGGCCACGGAACGTCGCCCTGGACAAGGCCGTCACCTCCGCCGTTGCCGAGTCCCCGAAGTACTGCCTCAGCCTCGGCCTTCAGGCGTCGCGACTGACCGACGGCCTGCTGACCACCGCGTCGGCCCCGGGATCGCTCCATATCGACTACACCATCGACCTCCGCCGCACTGTCGACGGGCTCGATCTCTCGCCGCGGCTGCCGCGGGGATATCGAATCAGCCGCATCGTCGTCCACTGGAAACACTTCGGCGGAACCCGGCCGAACAAGAAGGGCGGCGTCTTCCACTATGCCAAGTGGTACGAGCTGATGCATCAGCCGGCCGGTTCGACGCAGTGGCAGCGCATCCACCGCTGCCCCGTGACCCCCGAGAAGGAGCCCGAGAACCTCTCGCGCCGCCCTCTGATCCTCAAGTACGTCGCCGACAGACGCCAGACGATGATCGCCGGCCTCGACCTCCGCCACGTCGCCAAACTCCGACTGACCTCCAACGGGCACAACTGGATGGGCGTATTCGAGTTGGAAGCCTTCGGCGTCCCGGACGCCGCCCGCCCGCTGCCTCGCTGGCCAAAGGGAACAAGCTCCGACGAGAAGTAAAGAATCAAGACCTGACCCCTCGCTACCGGACCGGCACGCCTTTCTTGACGCCCAGCCCCGTGTACTCCGGGTCTTCGATGTTCCGGATGGCCGCGCCCGCGCACCGCCTGACCTCTGCGTCGCTGTCCTTCGTGGCCTTACGCAACGCCGGCAGTGCCGCCGGGTCGGTGATCCACCCCAGCGCCAGGGCAATGGCCCGCTTGACGGAGACGCTCTTCTCGGCCCCCAACGCCTCGGCGAGTCCTGCGGTGGCTGCGTCGCTCCCGATGTGGCCGAGGGCGTAGGCCGCATTGGATCGGACAGTGGCACTGCCGTCCGATTTGACGACGCGCAGCAGCTCCGGGATGGCGTAGCTGGCGCGCAGGTTGCCCAGCGCCCGCGACGCCTTTGAGCGCACAATGGCAGCCGGATCCTTCAGCGCCCGGATCAGGAATCGCCCCGCCTCGGCCCAGCCCGTGTTGCCCAGCGCTTCGGCGCCGATTGCCCGGGAGGTCGAGTCAGGATAGTGCGTCGCGACGTACCCGAGGAACTTCAGGGCGCCGGGAGAAAGGGTTTTGCAGCTCTTCTCCCAGACCTTTCGTTTGTCCAGCCAGCCTGACGTTCTCCTGCTTCCGACCATTATGGCGTGCAGATACTCCCCCGTGTACCTGCCCATCAGGGACAGCACGATGGCAGTCTCCTTCCGGGAGGCCCCGTGCCTTGGCGCCGGCTGGGCGGCAAGGGCCCTGTTGATCGGATCGCCCGGCCGCGGCGGCAGGATTTCCAGATGCACCTGTCCGCTGCTCAGCCCGCCGGACCACCGCGTGGGCTTTGGCGTGTAATGCCCGTAGAACTGATCGGTGTGGGTCAGCCGGTACTTGCCCGGTCGGGCGAAGAGCGTTCCGGGGGTCGGGGCCTTCAGGAGGCCCACAGGCCAAACGGTGAGCTTGAAGGTGTACAGCGTGACCGAGTCGCCCGGGGCCAGGCCGACCGTCTGATGCCGGAAGGACGAGCCTGCGGAAACAGGCTGCCATAGATATCCGTATTGCCCGTTCGCGTCGAGTACCTTCAGGCCCCGCGTGAAGCTCCCCGGCACGCCGTAGGTCAGGTGGATCGTCTGCTTGCCGACGTTGCGAACGACAAACTCAAACGACAATGCCTCGCCGATGCGACAGCTTCGCCCGCCAGGTCGGATCGCCGCCTGTAGGCCGTCGGCTGCGCGGCCCCACGCCGACGGGACCCATCCCTGCCGCGCCATGCGCGCGAGGGTCTCGCTGCTCCGTGCAGTCCGGACCCGCGCGAGCACCTGAAGGGCTCCCTCCAGTCGCCTCCACCGGGCCGTGCCGGGAGGCGGCTTGGCCCAGTTCCTCACGATCTGCTCGATGCGAGCACGGGCCTCCACGGAGAGCTTCCGCAGCTTCAAACGTTCCTCCAGGGCCGCCACGGCCGCCCCCCCAAGTCGCGTCAGCTCGTCGTATGCCTTCTTGCGAACGGCGTACTTGGCGTCGTCCAGCTCGGCGACGAGCTGCGCCACACGGCTCGCATCGGCAGGCGGAGGATAGAAACGCCCGGCCAGGAACGTCACCGCACGGTCCCCCAGCGCGACCATGGCCTTGGCGGTCTTCTCCGCCTCGACGCGATCGGCAGAGCCGAGGGCGGCCCACAGGCGCTGAAGCCGCGCTGCCGTCGGCTCGTCGGCCTGATCCGCGTTGACGGCTGGTTGGTCGGCAGGGGCTTTCGCCGACGTGTCGGCGGCTTCTATCGGCGCGGCGCGGGCGCAGATGGTCAAACCGGCGGCGGCGAGGGCAACGATGGCGACAACCCCCGCCGGCCAGCGGACGCCGCCGACCGAATCGCGGTCCGGCAGGCCGGACAGCGCACGGGCGGGCAGCAGGGCCACGGGCCGAGGCCGGCCCGCAGCGATCGGCAAGGCCACGCGCATGGATTCCGGCAGCGGCACCCGTTGACGAATTCGCAGCCGCCGAGCCGGCGAGTTCGACAACAGCTCAGCCAGGCACACGCTCATCGCTGCTCCTCCTCGAGTTCGTCGAGAAGCTGTATGATCCCCGCCCGACCGCTCTTGCTTCTAGACGCACGTCCCCGCCAGGGGTTCCGTTCATTACACTACACGGCAATCCTGGTGAAGCCCGAGATGCCGGCGAGCCTTGCCGAGGGAGGCTCCGTCGGCTCCACTGTGCCGCGAGCCCGGCGGCTGAATGATCGAGGTCGCAGCGGATCGAACACGACGAGCAACGCCCTCGCCCGTCTTTGTGTGATAGGCCCGCCTGGCAGCCTACGGTAGTTCGGTATGCCCGGTGCTGACCATCGCGCCGCGCCGGTCGGTCACGCTGAGGTAGTAGACCAGCGGGCGATCAGCGGGCAGTCTGGCTGAGACCGTTCCATCAGCCAGTCTCGCCTCGGCCGATTCCCACTTGCGGCGCTTCCACGGTCCGGTTCCGGCCGTGTAGTGCAGGCGGCCCTTCACGACCGGGACCTTTGCCGCGACCGAAGCGCTGGCCTTGCCGTCGGCCGTCTCCATCCTGCTCAGCTTCGGCAAGGGATCGCCGCTGTTGAGCGCGGCGTCAACGTAGATGCCGATTTCCTTGGGAGCCCAGCCTTGGGGATGCCCGTGTGGCATGCGAACAGCGATCCTCACGTCGGCTCGGCCGGGCACGGAGCGGTAGCTCTTCTTGTAGCTGTCGAGTGGATACGCGAAGTCGTTCGTGCCGTTGACGAAGAGGATGGGGCATCGAACGCCGGGCAAGTACCGCGAGGGATCGAAGTAGGCGACCCAGCGCTTCGTCTGTTCGGGCCCAAGGCGGGCGAACTCGTTGAGCCAGCAACTGTTCTCGTGCAGGAACCCGCATCCGTATACGGGCACGGCCACCTTGAACCGGCCGTCGAGGCCCGCGACGATGCACGTGAGATAGCCCCCCCAACTGATGCCCGTCAGCCCGGTCCGCTTGGGATCGACCTCTTTGCGAGCGGCCAGCAGCGAATGCCCGCGAATGACGGCCGCCACCGCGTGGTAGGTCCACACCCGCCGCGCCTCCTCGTCGGTGGTGAAGCGGCGGAACTTCTCGGGATGCCCTTGGGCGGGCATCCCGTCGGGAAGCCGCTTCCTCTTCGGCCCGCAGCCGCCGAGATCCATCGCGATCGCCGCGTAGCCCCTCTTGGCCCAGAGGCTCGCCCACTTGGCAAACGCCGTGCCCCCGCCGCCGTGGACCAGGACCATCCCGGCAAACGGTCCCTCGCCGGACTCGGGCCGCGCATAGTAAGCGAAGATGCGGGTTGGCTTTCCCGCCAGCGGTTCTCCTTCGTAGTAGACCTCGCGGACCCCTCCCGACTCATCGCCCCAACTCGCCTCCGGCGTCTTCGCCAGGCTCTTCAGATCCCACGGGCCCGTGAAGCGCTGCTCCTTCTTCTCGGCCCGCGTCGCCGCAGACGCAGCCCCGAGCAGGACAGCCCCGCACGTCACAAAGACAGCAAGCAAGCGTTCTTTCACAGCAGATCTCCACGGTTGCACCGCCCACGCCCCGACCGGCACGGCCGCCCTGGCCGGGACTCGCCGCTTGCCATGATCCCGGATCCGATCCAGGCAGGCGAACTGCTCACGATAGGGCAGCCGGGCCTCGCGGTCAATCGCCCGGTCAGGCCCTCCGCCGTGGCGACCGGAGTGCGGAAGGTACGGCCCGGCAGGAAGCGAAAGCTCAACAGCAGATTCATCACGACAGAAGTCGCCCTCCGCAAAAAGTAAAAAATCAAGACCTGACCCCATCTCCCGACCTGACCCCATCTCCCGACCTACGGCGACGAAGCGTCGTTCCACCGCCAACCTCCACACTAACACTGGCCACGTTCGGCAGCCGC
>Ga0180438_10002801_pt1 | contig 27574 bp, 27 predicted proteins | sample SS_ome_12_FD_132455 | JGI IMG/M metagenome (GOLD analysis project Ga0180438, IMG submission 132455) | Hypersaline lake sediment archaeal communities from the Salton Sea, California, USA - SS_3_D_2 metaG | ecosystem: Environmental > Aquatic > Non-marine Saline and Alkaline > Hypersaline >...
ATCTTGACAAAATGAGCGATGAAACGATTGTCCGCACGAAACGTCTTTGGGGAAGGCAGCAGACCGGCAGTGCTGCGCAAAGCCCGCAGCGTGACCTGGCCGCCAGCCGTGGAGTCCATCAAAAAGAAGACAGACCCCTCCACCAACAGCGTTTTCGCCAGCCAGTCGAGGGTTGTATCGGCCAGGCAATCCAGATCCAAAATGAGGGCGATCTGCTGGCTGTAGGCACGCAGCGCCTTCTGAACATCGTAGCGGTGACCGAGAAGCGCGCGGTCAAGCACCCTGCGCAGGTGGGGCCTCAGAATTACGTCTATGGCGGTTGCGACCAGGACGACGGCAAGCAGCACCCAGCCTACCGACACCGGGGCCCGGATACCCCAGTACGTGTCCCACACACGGATGGTGACCAGCACGGCGACGGTGTAAAAGATGGCTGTGAGCCCCCAGAGGATCGCGAACCGGAGCCCTTGAAACGTCAGCCTCCGGATGTCGGGCAGATCATAGCGCAGAACGGCAAAGGCAGCCAGGGCCAACCCCAACCACCGTGCAGTCAGACCCACGTACACATGAGGAACACCACCGGTCAGGACCAGCGCGTCGCCTACGGCAAAGGCCAGGATGGAGGCATGGAGATAGCGCACCCGGTTGCGATGCTTGGAGCCGGTTGCGCTGCGATAGGCCACAATCGAGGCCCACCAGATCGTCCCACTCACATAGAGCCAGGCCAGCACCCAGAAGATCGTGGATAGATCGATAGGGCCTATCCAGCGAGCCAGCGGAAAGGGCGCCACATAGAGGGGGAGGATGTCGGAGATGAACGCTGCCAGCGAGAGCGGGATCACGCCACCCAGCCGAAGCCGGCGGCGCGAGCGAACTCGCAGAAACAGCTCGGCGAATTCGGCCGTCACCAGGGCGAGAACCACCAGGCCGATCTGGGCCGTCCTCTGCCACACATAGGACCACCAGGCTCCGGAAAAGAGGATGCCCAAAAGGCCCAGGATCAGGGTCCACCACGCTGCCAGGACCAACAGCACTTCCAGGTACCGCTGTACCCGCCCGCGCCCATCCCGGTGGCGAAAGGCCATGACCAGCAACAGGCCGTAGCCCACCAGCAGGCTTGTGTAGGCCGCGATCTGAACAGAGAACCACATAGCGCTGAAATTATAACACAACTTGTGTCCGATGAGAAAACACTACTCTCCGCGTCACGGCTCACAGGTCGCGCTGCAAGATCGCATTCCCCTCCTTGGCCAATTGCTTGATCCGCTGCAACGCCTGCACATAGTCCTCGCCCAACAGATAGGGATAGACGGTGTTGTTGTGCATGAGGGGGTCCGCGCCAGCAGGGAGAGCGGCGTCCCCGTCCGGTGTGCCTGGGATCGGCGAAAAAAGGGCCAGCTTGGCCTGCATGCCCAGTTGGTGTACAAACCGGACTGTGTTTTCCACCTCAGAAAGGGGCTGGCCGGGCAATCCGGCGAGGATATAGGCTCCCAGCGCCTGCGCATCAAAACCGGCCACCTGCAGGTATTCGACCGCTTGTGTAAAGGCGCCGGTCGTGATCTTGTCTCCCGTGGCACGCTGCCGGGCCGCGTCGACCGTTTCCAAGGACAGTCGTATCGTGGCAAACCCAGCCCTGCGCATGAGGGTGGCCAGGCCGGCCGAAATCTCGCCTGCATGCAGGCCGTTGGGCGTGTGGAATCGAAGCGAAAGGCCCCGTGCCAGAACCCCCTCCAGGACCGGCCCCAGATGGCGCCCGGCGTCCACCAGGAGTGCATCGTCGTAGAAGGAGAAGTCGCGGATGCCGCGCCGGGTACAGGCAGCGATCTCACCCACGACAGCGGATGGCGACCGCCGGACAAAGTTGGGCTGGAGGCGGTGACTGGCACAGTAGGTACAACGGTACGGGCACCCCCAAGACGTGACCAGGCCAGCGTAGGGACGTGAGACGAGCTCGTGGGCCGGCGGCGGCCAGGAGTGGGGCCCGGCATCGCGATCAGGGCCGGCATCGTGGCCGGTCACCTCGCCAGCAAATTGCAGGGCGGCGGCGACGCCGGGACCCGTGATCACCCGATCAGCACCCGTGTGTTGCCGGGCGTGATCGGGACAGAGCGTGGCATATACGCCGCCCACGGCCACGGGCACGGCGCCGAACCACGAACGCACCCGCCGGATGGCCTCGACGACACCTGGATACCAGTAGGTCATGCCCGAAGCGACCAGGACCAGGTCCGGGGCCGGGGCAGCGGCCAACGCCGCGTCGAACTGTTCGAGCGGCAGGCCATAGCGCCCGTAACGCCGGGGGATGGCGGCCAGGGAGGCGGGCTTGTCCACGACCGTTTTCAGGAACTTGCCAGAACCGTCCGGACGCGGCCGAGGCGCGCCGGGATGGTGGGCCAGGCAGTCGAGGACGGTCACGCCGTACCCCCTTTGACGCAATGCGGCGGCGACCGTCAATAGCCCCAGGGGCTCGACCCAAAGGTTGTGCGCCGCAAAGTCATAGATCCAGGGGTTGACCAGCAGAACCTGTCCCTTGACGTCCATAGGACCATTATACCGCCAGGCGGCTTGGGCTGCAAGCCGGTTCTGGCGCGGACATTCGAAGTAAGAGACAGTTGTGGGGCATCCAACCTACGCTCAAGCTGGAACGCCAGTTCCGGCGGTCCACTGGGGCGGAACTGGCGATCCACCCCGAGCGCAAGGAGCCCGTACTCTCGCAGGACAGACGGTGGTTTTGACTCCGTAGCGATCCCTGTCCGCCGGAACATCCCAAGAACCAAATCATCTCATTTCAGGCTTTTCCAGCACGTTTGCAGCACTCATGGAGAAAGCTGAAGTGATCCCACCCCATGGGGTGGGAGTTTTTTGTGTGATTCAATAGTGGGATCGGGATCGGGCCGCCTGGTTTTCTGTGACGCGCGGCGATGCACGGTGATTGTGAATGTGCACGGCGGGGGAGCCCCGCCCGTTGAGACGGTTTGGGCACGGCCCGCCTACCACCAGTATAGCACAAATGTTCTATCCCTGCAAACTTAAGTTGAGGAGTTGCCCTTCCGCACAGAAGACACACAAGCAGGCATCGTCTTGTCCACGAGCGAGAGCACCCAAGATTCGGGATTGTAATTCAAGGCCTTTTGGTGTATAATGGCATCCAATCCGAGTGGCACTGTTCATCCCTCTTGCACCGTCGCGTCAGGGTGCCACTTGGATACACACCGCGGTTTATTCGTAGGATTACCCGATTCGCTGTGTTCTGCCACACTATACGCTGAAGTCGCAAGCCACATGGGGAGGGTAAGATGCAGAGGGATGACCCTCAGCCAGGGCACTTGTACTACCTCGACTTTGAACTGGAGATTGGGGAAGGCAAGGGGCGGGAATATCCCGTGGCCGTTATCCGCTCGCCGGCAGGGGACGCACGGGAGACCATGCACTTCCCGTTCGACGAACTGGCCCTGGAAAATCACCTCGTTAAGCTGGATAATGCTCTGCTGCGCTCCGGTGGACAGCGTAGACGGATACCCTCCGAGGAGGAACAAGCTGTCCGGACATTCGGCCAGGCGCTGTTTGATGCCCTCCTGAGTGGCGAGATACGCGATTGCTACAACGAGAGCCGGCTGGAAGCGGCGCGACAGCGCAAAGGGTTGCGTTTGAAGCTTCGCATTCATCCACCGGAAATGAATGCGCTGCCCTGGGAGTTCCTGTACGACCCACGCCGGGCTGAATATGTTTGCCTCTCCCTTCAGACACCTATCGTCTGATATCTGGAGGCCCCCTACCCTGTGCAGCCTCTCACTGTCATGTTGCCAATGCGGATCCTATGCATGGTCGCCGACCCTGTTGACCAACGCTCCTTGGGAATCGACCGGGAGAAAGAGCGAGTAAAGCGGGCTCTTCGGGATCTGCAAAGCCGTGGCCTCGTGGAATTGGAATGGCTGCCGGGACAGACCCGACCTGACCTTCACGAAGCAATGTGGCGTGGCCCCTGGCACATCTTTCACTTCCTTGGTCACGGCGGATTCGATGTCAGCACCGACGAGGGGTTCCTGGTGCTGGCTGACGGTGAAGGCCGTACCAGTTGTCTAAGCGCCACCGGACTGAGCCTCCTGTTGGCTGACCACGCTGACCTGCGTCTGGTGCTCCTCAACGCATGTGAGGGAGCGCGAGGGAGTGAGCGTGATGCATTCTCCAGCTCTGCTGCAACCCTCGTGCGCCGCGGCATCCCCGCGGTCGTGGCCATGCAGCGCGAAATCACGGACCGAGCAGCAATCGAGTTTGTCCGCGCTTTCTACCGGGCGCTGGCTCATGGAATACCAGTAGACAGGGCTGTGGTAGAAGCGCGTAAGGCCATCAGCCTGGAGGTGAACAACACGGTGGAGTGGGGAACGCCGGTTCTGTACATGCGCTCCCCGGACGGCGTTCTTTTCCAGATTGCTGAAGCAGAACGGGTGCAGGGACCAGCACCAAGTATCCCGGAAGTGCCCAAGGCTCCCGCCGAAGATCATGAGGAAGGGGAACGCGTACCGCGGCCGACACCGAGAGTATCCGAACTGACTGCGGCACCCTCCATAGAGGATGTGAAGCTGGAGCGAACCCATGCCACCGGGCTCAGTTCGTTGGTGCTTCGGACAAGCATCGCTGGGGCCATCGCTGGGCCCATCGCTTCGGCCATCGCTGGCCCTATGTTAGTGATTATGGAAAACGCCAACGCTGATCCTTCCTTCCCATTGATTAGCGGGGCTATCGCCATCTTTTTTTTCGTGGTCGGGGTGATCATCAGAAGGACTCTTCACCGGGCGCAACCATTCATCCAACGGAAGCAAGTGTTGGGGGTGACCATCAGCGTAGGCATCAGCGTGATCATTGGCTGGTTCGTCGGCGTGATCTTCGTTGTCGTCCTCGGTGGTCCCTTCTTCAGTTTCAGCATGGCAGCCTTCATGCTCAGCATCGGTGGGGCCATCGGTGGGGCCATCGGTGGGGCTATCGGTGGGCTCATCAGCAGCCGGATGATGTTCCGCAAGACCAGGTAGGCACATCACGATTCAAAATTCTCGCCGCGTGTCGGGGCGAGATTGTCTCCAAGATACCTCGTTCTATGATCTCGTCGGCTATCTCTCTGGCAGTCCAATGGCTGATAGGTCGCCCTGAGTCTTCAGGATCCTCACAGGCCATGGCTTCTATCTGGCAGCGCTGGTCTGCTGTGGTCTGCGGTGATACTCCTGGTCGAGGGAGATCTTCCAACCGCTCTTCGACGCTCAAGTCGTCTAGAGAAAAGGCCCTCAAGGTCAACCAACATCTACGGCATAGCCGAGGTGTATCCGCATGGATCCCAGAGTCTTGGGCAGTTTGGGCATTGTTCTTGCCTTCAGCAGCGCTCAAAGTGATCCGACCTCGCAATGCGATCTATTGGGATGTGTTGTGACGTCGGACCAGCTTCTCGAGAGCTTGGCGTTCTTCATCTGTCAGTTTGATTTCAGGAGGTTTTGGACCAGGCACAGTATTCACCTTTGCTTTCAGAGTGGGCATACTACACCCAAATTCGCTCCTGAAGTTAGGCCTTTGGCCTATTTAGGCCCGAATGCACTAGATGATTTAGAGACTGGACCTTGCATTTAGCGGCAGCCATCCCGTTGCTAGCTGTTGTCGGTGCAGGAGCTACCCGCTCTGCACAACGTCTCCAAGGCTCAGCCTCTGAGATTTTCCTCAGGAAAATCCTCTTTCAGGAATGGGATAGATGCGGTCGCCTTGCACGTTGGGCGCTTGCCCTAGAATGCAAACGAAGGTACAATGTATGAAGCGCTCTCCCAAGCTTTGCAGGGTAAGCCGTCGTCCGCTAGTTGGCGAGAGTCAATTGGGACGCACCCCGAAAGCTGTACCAGTTCGACGTGTGCTAGGTATGAGACTCGGGCCTGGCCAGGGTCACAGCCTCCAGGAGGGTGGATCGTGACAAAGGATGACGGTAGTCGCAATCGGGTCACTAAATGGATGCGCTGGATTGCCCGAATCTGGAGCCTTCCGCTCATGGGTTGCGCACTACTCATGCTTGTCGGCTATGCGTGGAGCTGGCTGACAGCAAGTGTAGCAGACCCATATGCGGTAGAGGACTATCCCCCTACAGAAGCCCTACCTCCGATCTTTATGTTTCTGAGCATCGTGGGATTGGGTATTGCTTGGCGTTGGGAGCGATTGGGAGGGATGATTGTCATTGTTTTCCAACTGGCAGCGCTCCCGTTGCTTTTCATTCATAGTCCGCTCACTCGCGATTTTCCCCGTTTGGCGGTTCCTTATCTTCTGTCGATGATAGTAGCGATTCCTGGAGTATTGTTCCTGGTCTGTGGGTGGCGATCAAAATAGGCAGCAATCCCTGCGAAAGATCTCCTTACTGCGAATCGGAGTTCTAGCGATTCCCACGGCTGTCTGGTTGGGCTAAAAGCTGCCCTCGACTGGTGCAGGTGTATCTGCATCACTACCCGAAGGAGCTAATGCTGCGGAACCATGTGTAGGCTTGGATGCATAGCTTCGGTTCGCCGTTGGGCGTATGGGTCGGTTGACAAGAAACAGACATTGGGGCATAATAACACCAGTTGGTGTGAGCAGAGGTTGAGACAGGCGGCATCCGTCGACGGAGGGTTCGCTTGGATACTGCAGCAATTCTAGATTTGCTCAAACGGGCGGTGGATGAGCGCCAAATCAAGATATCGCTCCATGCAGCGGAGGAAGCGCTTGCCGATGAGATAACCAGGCCCGAGATAGAAGCGGCAATGCTCAGCGCCGAACTGCTGGAGGATTATCCTGATTGGTGGCTTGGGCCATCGTGCCTGGTCCACGGGCAGACGGATTCGGGACGTGATCTTCACATCGTCGTATCGTATTCGGGCCTGCCCGTTACGATCATCACGGTATATGAGCCACTTCCACCAAAATGGATCGCGCCCACCCAGCGAGGAGGTAGTAGGTGATGAAATGCATTGTTCAGGGATGCCCCGGCGAGATGGAAGAGCGCCGGATTATACACACTTTCATTCGTGGCGAGAAGCCGATCGTAGTGGAGGATTTGCCAGCTTGGGTCTGCCCGGTATGCGGATACACAGTGCTGGATCTTGAGGTGCTGGATAGCCTCTTCGCATTCGACCCGGAGACAGAAGAACCGGTGCGACAAGCACCCGTGTTTCGCCTATCCCTGGCTCCAACGACCTAGCACCGCCGAGGACTACCGCCAGCTGAACGATATCGAGAACAAAGCCGCAATACACAATGGCAGCTTTGTTTTCTTCAGAACCGAGAATATGAAAGAGACACTTCGTGAATACGATGTAGTGCGGGTCGTCGCCCTGAAGACCCAGCAGCGTCACTACACAGGGTCTGCGGGAGTCGTCCGGTCACCAGCGGTAGGCGATATCGCTACTATCTGCCACGAGTACGCTCCGCAAGATAAGACCCCAACAGCGGCAGTTGAGTGCGTCGCCTCAGACGGTCGCACCGTCTGGCTGGCAGACTTTGAGCGCGAGGAACTCGAACTTGTGGAGCGCCCACAAGGCGACAGATAGGATGGATGTATAACCAACCCATCAAGCGGAGCGTTTTGGGCCGGGGCGTCCCAGAACGTCTGCTGATGGGCGGCGTTGGACCTGTGGATTAGAGGTCCAATACGCATGATTCGAACGCAATTCGTTCCTTCTCAAGTATTCGACTGATTGCCTCCGGATTCACAACCAGCATCCGGGCCGTCAGATTGATGAGGTTCTGTCGGCGGAGGTGGCCGACTGGATGGCGCTGATGCGGACGGTGGAGACTAAGCTGCTGAAGGACGACTGGTTCGCGAGCCTTGTATCTATGGCCCCAAGTACTCCCACGTCCCACAACCGTCGAAACTCACCTCGTAGTCTGTCTCCCGTACACTGACCGTGCCCCCTGCACTTCCGAAGTGATTGTCAAGTGTGTTCTGCTTGCCGTCAAGACGTGCCCAATAGCAGTTGTCCCCTGTACCCGTTGAGCGCCACTTCCCTGCCGCAATCTCGACACCGACGGTATAGAAGCCATCTCCCTTTGGGGAGGTGGCGTCTGGGAGGAGTGCCTTCTCGACATTCTGGACGTACTCCCACTTGCCGCAACCGTCGAATTCCACTTCAAAATCGGCTGGCCTGACATTGACCGTGCCGCCGGCGAGTCCAAAGTGATTGTCCAGAATTGGGTGTTGCTGTTGGCTTGGGGGTTGACGTTGGCGTGGGTGTGATTGTGGGCGTGGCAGTATCTGTCGGCGTCGGTGTAGTGGTTGGGGTAGTAGAGGGGGTGGGACTGTTCAAAGGCGTGGGCGTTGGTGTGAGCACGAGAGCGCCAACACAACGCTGCCCACCGCGCCGATCAGAACACCGGACGGACATACGAATATAGCGATCAGAAAGAACACTACCTCCAAGAATGCCAGCACCTGGCTCAGTCCCACAACAGCTGAAGCCACTTCAGCCAGGGCGTAGAATCCATTGTGTAAGACAACGGCGAGGGGGAATCCGACCAGGGATGCGACGAGGAGAATCAAGAAGCTCCTCACCCGGCGCCAGCGGTGGGCAAACGCGGCGATCCAGGCGGAAACGGCCAGGTAGACAAGCGCCAGTCCAGGCGGATTGTCGGCAATGCCAATGACGAGACCTGCTGCGAGGAAAGCACAGCCTACCGCGATTAGGGCAAGCGTCGTCCAGCGAAGTTTGTTCGTATCTTTTCGGAGAGAGTTCTGCATGTGAACAACCTCCAGAAGCCTGACACAGCCAAGGACCGGTCTACGGGGCTGTGGAGCATCTCTCGGCAGTACGGCTCCGTGGCGCCCGTTCCCGCTCAGCCACTGTTTGGGCTTCCGCTACCACAAAGAGTCCGATGCATACTACGATAATCGAGACAACGGGGGCCCCAAGCTTGGGGCTCTACGGTCGGCGGGCTGTTATGCTACAACGGAGTTGCCGCGGGCACCGTTGCTGTCCGACCCCTGGTCGGCGCGGTCATGCCTCGGGCTGGGCTACAGCCGCGAGGCATCCTCTTTTTAGGACACGAACATTATACCATGGTTCGGGGAGGAGAGCAAAGACACAGGGTAGGTGCAGGAATTTGGTGCCCCATGCCGTTCCGTGATACAATTGACGGCCATGAGTTGTGCAGAGAAAGACCCGCCCAAGATCGCAGCGGTGGTGCTGGCCGCCGGCGGCTCGAGGCGGATGGGGCAGACGAAACAGCTCCTGCCGATCGGCGGGCAGCCGATGGTGCGCCGCGTGACCGAGGCGGTCTGTGCAGCGGGATTGGCCCAGGTGGTGGTGGTGGTGGGCGCCGAGGCCGGGGCCGTGGGGCAGGCGCTGGCCGGGCTGGCGGTGGACCTCGTCGTCAACGAGGCCTGGGCGGAGGGGATGAGCACGTCGGTACGGGCAGGGCTCCACGCCCTGGAGCCGGAGGTCCGGGCGGTGCTGATCGTGCTCGCCGACCAGCCAGCCCTGACCCCCCGTCTCATCCAGGCATTGGTCCGCTGCTACGCCACCACGGAAGCGCCCATCGTCGTCCCCTTTTACCAGGGACGCCGCGGCAACCCTGTGCTCTTTGATCGCTCCCTCTTTGCCGAGCTGCTGGCCGTGGAGGGAGATCAGGGCGGCCGGGTGCTCATCTCCCGCTACGCGGACCAGGTGGAACAGGTACAGATTGAGGATCCAGCGGTGATCGTGGACGTAGACACGCGCCGTGACTATGAGGCTGTCAAGGAACTGGATCAAACATGAACCCAACACAGACGGCGAGTGAAGAGGCTGTGGTCAGGCGGGCGGCCCTGATCGCGGTCAGCTTGGCCTCGTTCCTCACCCCCTTTATGGATTCGGCCACGAACGTGGCCCTGCCGTCCATCAGCCAAGAACTGGCAATGGATGCCGTTTCGTTGAGCTGGATCCGGACCGCCTACCTGCTGGCCGCGGTCATGTTCCTCGTACCTTTTGGCAAGATCGCCGACATCTATGGCCGGAAAAAGATATTCGCCATCGGCGCGGCCATTTTCATCCTTGCGGCGCTGTTGACCGGCCTTTCCACTTCAGGCGCCATGTTGATCGGTGCCAGGGTGGTACAAGGCATTGGCAGCGCCATGATCTTTGGTACGGGGGTGGCGATCTTGACCTCGGTGTTCCCGCCTGGCGAGCGGGGACGCGTCCTGGGCATTAACGTAGCGGCGGTGTACCTGGGTCTCTCCCTGGGGCCCACCATCGGCGGCTTTTTGACCGAGGCATTGGGATGGCGCAGTATTTTCTTCCTCACCGTGATGCTGGGCTTGATCGTCATCACCTTTACCGTATGGCAAATGAAGGGAGAATGGGCCGAGGCGCGGGGGGAGCGTTTTGACCTGGTTGGCTCGATCATCTATGCTCTGGCCCTCCTGGCACTGACGATCGGCGTCTCCTCCCTACGAGATGCACTGGGCCTGGGCGCAGGGCTGTTTGTCGCCGGAGCCGCCGGCCTGGCCCTTTTTGTCGCGTGGGAACTGAGAGCGGCGTATCCGGTGTTGAACATCAAGCTCCTGACCAGCAACCGGCCGTTTGCCTTCTCCAACCTGGCGGCCCTCATCAACTATGGCGCCACGGCGGCGGTGGCTTTTCTGATGAGCCTCTATCTGCAATACATCAAGGGGTTGACGCCCAAGGAGGCAGGGTTGGTGCTGATCGCCCAACCCATTGTCCAGTTCGTGTTCTCACCGCTGGCCGGCAGGCTGTCCGACCGGATCGAGCCGCGGATCGTCGCCTCGGCCGGGATGACCCTCACCGCCCTCGGCCTGGGTCTCCTGGTTCTGGTGGGACCCGACACGCCCCTGTGGGCCATCGTCCTCCGCCTGGCCCTCCTGGGGTTCGGCTTTGCCCTGTTCTCCTCACCCAACATGAATGCCATCATGGGCTCCGTCGCCAGGCGATTCTATGGCGTGGCGTCGGGCATGCTGGGTACGATGCGCCTCACGGGCCAAATGCTGAGCCAGGTCATGGCGACGCTGCTCTTTGCCCTGTTTATCGGCCGGGTCGAGATCACACCGCAGTATTATCCTGCGTTCCTGCTGAGTATGCAGACCGCCTTTGGCATATCGGCCGTTCTATGTGTCATTGGCATCTTTGCTTCGCTTGCCCGAGGCAATATCCGGGAAGAGAGATGACGAGAAAAGAGACTCTACGCGACCTCCGCAATCTGATCATCGACATGGACGGCGTGCTCTACCGGGGCACCGAAGTCATCCCCGGCACAAAGGGCTTTTTGGATTTCCTGCGCGAGCAGGGGATAGGTTTCGTGCTGGCCACGAACAACTCCACGCGCACGCCCCAGCAGTTCGTGGACAAACTGTCGCGCATGGGGGTGACGGCCCACGCCGACGAGGTTTTGACCTCTTCATTGGCGACGGTCGGCTACCTGGCGAGGATCGCACCCCCCGGTGCGAGGGTCTTTATGGTCGGCCAGGATGGTCTGCAGACGGCGCTCCGGGAGGCTGGGTTTGAGCTGGTGGAGCAAGATGCCGACTATGTGGTTGCCGGCATGGATTTTGGCATCTGCTACGAGCGCCTGGCCGAGGCGGCGATGCAGATCCGCGCTGGGGCCAGGTTCATCGGCACCAACCCCGACCGGACCTTTCCCTCCGAGCGAGGCATCGTGCCCGGCGCAGGTTCGCTGCTGGCCTTCCTGGAAGCGGCGACCAGCGTGACTCCGGTCATCATTGGCAAGCCGGAAACGAACATGATGGAGCAGGCGCTGAGGCGAATGGGCGCCCAAAAGGAGACCACTGCCGTCGTCGGCGACCGGCTGGAAACCGACATCCTGGCGGGACAGCGGACCGGGCTGCTCACCATCCTGGTCCTGAGCGGCATCACCGACAAGGCGCTGCTCGCCACATCGGAGATCCAGCCAGATCTGACCTTTGACGACGTAGGCCACCTGCATGCGATCTGGAAGGAGGCATTGGGTGGCTGAGCGCGTCGCGCTATACGATCTTAGCCACAGGCAACTGACCGAGCTGCTGATGGACTGGGGCGAGCCTCCCTTTCGCGCCGACCAGGTATGGCAGTGGCTGTATCGGTCACTGGCCGGTGACTACGAGTCCATGGGCAACTTGCCGGCGGCCCTTCGCGCCCGGTTGGCTGCGGAAGCCGACCTTACGCTGCTGACGCCTGTAGCCGAACAGGTGTCGGCGACAGGCCAGACGCACAAAGTGTTGTTCCGGCTGCGCGACGGCAACACGGTTGAGAGTGTGTTGATGCACTACCACGACCGGCGGACGGCCTGCATCTCGACCCAGGTGGGCTGCGGCATGGGATGTAACTTTTGTGCTACTGGCCAGGGCGGGCTGTCGCGCAACCTGTCGGCCGGGGAGATCGTCGCCCAAGTGGTCCATTTCGCCAGAAAGATCCGGGAAACCGCGATTGAGCAGGCAGAGGCGTCGGGAACCCGGGCTCCGCTGGAGATCCACCCCGTCACGAACGTCGTCCTGATGGGCATGGGCGAGCCGCTGGCCAACTTGAAGGCAACCTGGCAGGCCATCGAAACCCTGACCGACGAACGGGGTTATAACCTGGGAGCGCGGCGCATTACCCTATCGACGGTGGGGCTGGCGCCCGGCATCCGGCGCCTGGCCGAGGAGAGCCTGCCCATCAACCTGGCGGTATCGCTCCACGCGGCCGACGATGAGCTGCGAAACCAACTGGTACCGATCAATCGACGCTACCCGCTGAGCGAACTGATGGACGCCGTCCACGGATACGCTGAGAGCACCCGGCGACGGGTCACCATCGAATACGCGCTCATCGCAGAGGTCAACGACACCCCTCAGCAGGCTCAGAAACTGGCAGAGCTGCTGCACGGGCTGTTATGTCACGTTAACTTGATCCCGTTGAATCCGACACCCGGTTCCAGCCTGCGGCCCTCACCCCGCGAGCGAGTAGATGCTTTCCGCGACGAGCTGGACCAAGCGGGCACCCCGGCGACGGTGCGGATGCGGCGCGGCATTGACATCGAAGCTGGGTGCGGCCAACTGCGCCAGCGCCAGACCGACAACGCCATTCAGTGAGTACTTGCATTTTTGCCCGAAACCGGGTATGATAGCCCTATTGGAGAGGGACATGGGCAGACTCAAGATTGCACCGTCCATCCTATCCGCCGATTTCGGCCAACTGGCCCAGCAGGTGGCGGAAGCTGAGGCCGCCGGGGCCGATTACATCCACGTCGATGTCATGGACGGGCACTTTGTACCCAATATCACCATCGGCCCTCCGGTTGTGAAGGCGGTGCACCAGGCCACCCGACTCCCGCTCGACGTACACCTTATGATCGAGGCGCCAGAGCGCTATCTGGCCGATTTTTGTGAGGCTGGGGCGGGTATTCTGACCGTGCACGTGGAGACCTGCCCCCACTTGCACCGGACGGTGCAAGCGATCAAGGAACTGGGCTGCCGCGCCGGGGTGACGCTAAATCCATCCACGCCAGCGGCGAGCCTCCAGGAGATCCTGCCTTACGTGGACCTGGTCCTGGTCATGACGGTCAACCCGGGCTTTGGAGGCCAAGCGTTCATCGAGAGTATGCTGCCCAAGATCCGGCGTGTCCGGGCCATGTTGGACCAGATAGGCTCCCAGGCCGAACTGGAAGTGGATGGGGGGATCGATCCTGGAACCGCACCGCTTGCCGTCCAAGCTGGCGCGAACGTGCTCGTTGCAGGATCGGCTATCTTTGGGGCAGAGGAGGGGATCGCAAAGGCAATTGCGGCTCTACGTGACGCGGTGCACCGAACAGAGCTGGTGGCAGGATGAAAGGCCATAGAAAAAGCCAGCCCTGCCCACTGGTGACAGCGCTGGCCCGTTCAGGCAGAGAATGCCGGATCGAATCGTCAAACCCGGTTCATGGTCCGCAGGCAACGCGTGCAGACCTTCATCCGCTGGGGCCGGCCTTCCTTATAGACGGTGACCTTCTGGATGTTTGGCTTCCACTGGCGCTTGGTTCGCACGTTCGAGTGGCTAACACTGTGCCCAAAGGATGGTGTTTTGCCGCAGATTTCACACTTGGCCATGATTGCACCTCTCCTGCATAGATAGAGCCAGCCTTTACGAGCGCTGGCCTGACATGGTCTGGTTCGCGGCAGCAATCTTACCACAAGGGAAGGTTTTTCGCAAACCGACAGAGGCCTGGTGCACAAAGAATCAAAAGCGAGGTACGGCATCTGATGGAACAAACCACGTTGGGCAAAGTTGAGGTATCGCTGACAGCCATCGCCCACCTTGTCAGCCAGGCGGTGGTGGAATGCTATGGCGTGGTGGGCATGGCGAATAAGGACCTGGCCAGCGGAATCGTACAGATCTTGCAGCCCGCGAGCCACCCCCGTGGGGTGGACATCGAGATTGAGGATGATTGCATCACCATCGACCTGTACGTGGTGATCGAGTATGGAACCCGGATCGCTACGGTCGCCCGGAATGTCCAGGACGTGGTCAAGTATACAGTGGAAAAAGCGTTGGGCGTTCAGGTGGTGGCTGTGAACGTCCATGTGCAAGACCTCAGGATCAGCATCGATTGACAGCAGATTTCAGGCGCCACGGCCAGCAGCAGCCGGGGGATAGCGGATTCAGGAGGCAGTGACTTTGACCGACGAACGTACCAGAAGCAAGGAAGCTCTCGACATCTCGCCACGAGAGAATCCCGATGCGCCGATCTTGCTGTGCGATGGCCGAGGCCTAAAACGCTTGATCCGTTTCGGGTTGGCCTGGCTGGAACGCCACCAAGAAGCGATCAACGCCCTGAATGTCTATCCCGTGCCCGATGGCGACACCGGAACCAACATGCTGTTGACCATGCAGTCTGCCTATCAGGAGATCCATGATTCTCCAGAAGAAGAAGTAGGTGTGATCGCCCAGAAGGTAGCCCACGGTGCCCTCATGGGTGCGCGGGGCAATTCGGGAGTCATCTTGTCCCAGATATTCCGGGGATTCGCCCGCAGTTTGGAAAAAGTCCAAGCGTTCGATACCGTCCAATTCGCCGCAGCACTTCGCGAGGCAGCGACCACAGCCTACAAGGGCGTGATCAAACCTGTGGAAGGCACGATCCTGACGGTCGCCCGCGAGCTGGCCGAGGCCTCGGTGACCGCGGCTGCCAGCAGCCAGGACTTGCGCTACGTCCTTGAGCACGTGGTTCACGCTGCCCAGGAATCGGTGGCCCGTACGCCAACGCTCTTGCCAGTGTTGGCTGAAGCAGGCGTAGTGGATGCCGGGGGGCAGGGCTTGCTCGTCATCCTGGAAGGCATGCTCCGTTACGCCAAAGGTGAACCGGTGTCCATCGACTCCGAGTTGGCGGCCGCCGTAGACCTCCACGCCCTCCACCCAGAAGGTGAAGAGGGCTACGGTTATGACATCCAGTTCATCGTCCACGGCGAAGGACTCCAGGTGGAAGAGATCCGGGAGACCATCGCCTCGATGGGGGATTGTGCGCTGGTTGTCGGCGATTCCCGGGCAGTGAAGGTGCATGTCCATTCGCCGGAGCCAGGCACACCCATCAACTACGGAACCAGCCTGGGGTCACTTAGCCGTGTCATCGTAGAGAACATGCAGGAGCAGTACCAGGACTTTATCCTGAGTAAGGCCCAGCGACCCACCGTTCCAGCAGAACCACTGAGCGGGATTGGGACGGTGGTGGTCGCCCCTGGCCCGGGTTTGACCAAAGTGTTCGAAAGTTTGGGGGCCAGCGCTGTCGTTTCCGGCGGCCAAACCATGAATCCCAGTACCGAGAGTATCCTCAACGCCATCGAAAGTATCGCCAGCGACGAGGTCATCGTGCTACCGAACAACAAGAACATCGTGCTGGCCGCCCAACAGGCCCAAACCCTTTCGGCGAAGCGTGTGGAGGTGGTCCGGACAGTTACGGTACCACAAGGTATCAGTGCGCTGCTGTCCCTGAACTACCAGGCCGACCTGGCCACCAACGCCCGTGTGATGACCGAAGCGGCCAAAGTTGTCGAGACCGTCGAGATCACCCAGGCCATCCGGTCCGTACAGATTGACGGTGTCAGCGTGGAGGAGGGAGAGTTCATCGGGTTGGTAAACGGCAAGCTCAGGGTAAGAGGAGATTCACCAAACCAGACGACGATTTCTGCCCTGCGCGAGACGGATGCCAAAGCGTACGAGATCATCACTGTCTACTATGGGGAATCCATCTCACCCGAAGAGGCCGAGCAACTGGCAGACCAGATCGAGAAGCAATTCCCGGAACAAGAAGTGGAAGTAGTAGACGGCGGCCAACCCCACTACTACTACATACTTTCAGTCGAGTAACCTACGGCCCGGAGGCACGGAGCATTATGGGAAGAATACGGATCATCACCGACATCACGGCCCAGCTTCCACCAGAACTGGTCGCCCAGCACCACATCACGGTGTTGCCCATAGAGGTCCGCTTTGGTGACGAAGTGTTTCTCGTGGGTCCTGGCAGGGGTCCGGAGCTCCTCTACGAGCGAATGGCCGATGGCCTGGCCAAGCCCGCGCAGATCAATGTGCCAGTGAGCGCCGTGCAGGAAGCGTACAGCAAACTGAACCGGGAGGCCGACGATATCCTGGTCATCCTGAGTTCCGGCCACCTGAGCAAGTCGCTCGCCACAGCCCGGTCGGCAGCCCAAGCGTTTCTCGGGAGATGCCGCATTACCGTTATGGATTCGATGTCGGCGTCCAAAGGTCTGGGCCTGCTGGTTGAAGCCGCGGCGAGGGCGGCCCAAGAGGGACAACCTCTCGATGAAATCGTCCGCCTGATACGGGGGATGCTGCCCCATATCTACATGTTGTTCTTTGTCGACCGTCTGGACTACCTGGAACAGGGAGGGCGGCTTGGGTCGGCCCAAACACTGCTGGGCACAATGTTGCGCATCAAGCCGCTGCTACTCGTCGAAGATGGAGAGATCATCCCGCTGGAAAAAGTCCGGACCCAGCTCATGGCCCTGGAGAAGCTGGCCGACTTTGTGGGCGAATTCGCCTCCATCCAAGACGTCTACATTCTGCATGGTCCTCTCCTGGACCATGATGGAGAGCTGATTGGGGAACTTGAGGACCTGCTCAATGTGGTCCTGCCCAATCGGCAGTTTCCGGTCATCGAGTACGATCCGCTGCTGGCCTGCCATCTGGGGCCAGCGGGTCTGGGCGTGGCAGTCTACGAGGGAATTTGAGGACACGGACCAGCGTGCTGAAAACACAGACAGGTTCTGTACAGCATGGCGGGAAGAGAACAGGCATGAAGCAGGTGCGCATCGTCACCGATAGCGTAGGTGATATCCCTGCGAGCTTGGCCTCGGAACTGGACATAGCCGTCATCCCTGCCCAGATTTCGTTTGGCAAAGAACTCTATCGGGATGGAGTGGATCTATCACCCCAGGAGTTCTTGGACAAGCTTGCACAGAGTGAGGAGTTGCCAAAGACAGCCCAGCCGCCAGTTCAGGATTTCGCACTGACCTACCAGCGATTGCTGGAAGAAGATCCTGGCTGCAGGATCGTATCGATCCACGTCCCAGGCAATCTTAGCGGCATCGTCAACGCCGCCTGGGCTGGCGCCCAGATGCTGCCGGACCCAACGCTCGTGGAAGTGGTTGATTCCGGGCAGATTTCGATGGGGATGGGATGGGCCGTCGTCGAGGCCGCTCGCCTGGCCCAGGCAGGCGCCAGCCAGGCTGAGGTGGTGCAGGCATTGCAGGCACTGCTGCCACGCCTGCGAACAGTCGCCATGCTCGACACGCTGGAGAACCTGTACAAGGGCGGACGCATCAGCAAAATCTCGGCAGCAGTGGGTTCCGCCCTGCAGATCAAACCACTGCTGGGCGTTGAGCGTGGCGAGATACTCGTTCTGGGAAAGGTTCGGACCAGGTCAAGGGCACTGAAACAGCTCGTAGCACTGGTGAGCGATTGGGGAACGGTGGCTGAAATGGCCGTACTGCATGCAGGGGCCGAGGACCTGATGCACAGCCTGGTCGAGATGCTACAAGCGCAATTCCCACTCGACCGGATGGTGACCGGGCTAGCCGGTTCCGCCTTGACGACGCACCTGGGTCCGGGGGCTGTGGGAGTGTGTGCGCTGGTTGCGCCCGATGATTGAGCGAGCATGGTCAGAGTCGTGACGGAAAGCACATCGGATATTCCGCCTGACATGGCAGACCAGCTAGGCATCACGGTCGTCCCTAGCTATGTAGTGTTCGGATCTGAGACATACCGTGATGGGGTGGAACTTACCAAGCAGGAGTTCTATGAGAGACTTGAGGCGACGCACGAAATCCCTACGACGGCAACGCCACCTCCCTCTGTCTATGAAGAGGCGTACCGGCAACTGGCCCGGGAGACCGATGCTATTGTGTCGATCCATGCAGCCGCCAGACTGAGCAGCTTGTACGACGTTGCTTCCCTGGCAGCCCAGAACATATCCGAGGCCCGGATCACGGTCATCGACTCGGGGCAGGTTTCGATGGGCTATGGTTGGATGGCCGTCGCCGCCGCCGAAGCGGCCCAGCAAGGCAAGTCCCTGACGCAGATCGTGACCCTGATCGAAAGCATGAAAGATCGCACGCACCTTTTTGCCGTGCTGGATACCCTAAACTTTGTCTACCGCGGTGGTCGCGTAGGCTGGGTAGAGGCCCTCCTTGGCACCTTGATGCGGATCAAGCCGATCGTGGACGTGTGGCAAGGAGAGGTCAAGCTGCTGGAGCGAACGCGAACCTGGACCCGTTCGCTGGACAGGCTGATAGAACGGGTCCAGGCACTGGGTCCCTTGGAGCGGGCCATGGTCCTGCACGCCAACGCCCCAAAAGAGGCGGAGCAATTGGCCGATCGACTGCAGTCTATTGCTCCGAATTGGAGACGGCTTGTCGGCCACGCTGGAGTGACCATTGCCAGCCACACAGGCCCTGGAGCAGTGGGTATCGCTTGCACCGCCGGACACTGAGAAAGACCGAGCAAACCCTGTTGGAGGCATAATGCTTGCAGCTTTTGAGAAGCTGAGCAAAATCTTAATATTGGAGCAGAACCAAGGTTACCACAATCGGGCCGTCATTGGCGGGTTGGAGAACTTTGCCGAGGTGTGGCAAAGGGAAGCGCTGGCAGAGATCCAGGATGAGACTCTTAGAAGCCAGGTTGACAAAGTGGTTGATCTTCTGAGCGGCTACCCGGAAGCAGACGCACATCAGCGCGCGCAGACGGTGCGCGACATCCTGAGCAGGCTGGAGCAGGAGGCTGAACCCAAGGCAAGCCCGCGCCGACCTCCTCTCCAGAAACCGGGTACTACCCCCAATAGCATGCCTAGCGCGCCCTCCCCCCAACCAGCGTCGCCTGCACCACCTCATCCCCAGCCTGTACCACCGCGCCCCCAGCCAGCACCACCTGCATCACCATCCTCCCAGCCTGTACCACCGCGCCCCCAACCAGCACCACCTGCAGCACCGCCCTCCCAGCCAGCACCGCCTGCCCCAGTCCCCGCCCGGTCAAGCACAGGCCTGGACGCGCCTGCGACCAGCCTGCCGGGGATCAGCACGGCCTATGCTGCCCGGCTGAAGCGATTGGATATCCAAACTGTGGGCGATCTGTTGTACCATTTTCCCCACCGCTACGAAGACTATTCCACACTGAAGCCTATCAACCAACTGGAGTATGGCGAGGAAACGACGATCGTTGGCACTATCTGGGAAACCAACTCGCGCAAGACGCGGGGCGGGGGTACCATTATCAGCAGCATTGTCGCCGACGCATCGGGGACCATCGAGGCTACGTGGTTCAACCAGCCCTACCTGACACGCCAACTGCGACCAGGACGGCGGATTGTCCTCAGCGGCAAGGTGGACGAGTATCTGGGCCGACTGACGCTGCAATCTCCCATGTGGGAACCGCTGGAAAGAGAGTTGATCCACACTGCTCGCCTGGTTCCCATCTATCCGCTCACGCGAGGCATCTCGGCCCGCTGGATGCGGCGGCTGATGAAACGCGTAGTAGACCACTGGGCCCCGCGCCTGGAAGACTACCTGCCCAGGACGATGCGCGAGCGAGTCGGGCTGATGGCTCTACAGACTGCCATCCGGCAGATCCATTTCCCTGACAATATGGAGGCTGCCGAACAGGCCCGCCATCGCCTTTCCTTCGACGAATTCCTCTTGATACAGCTAGGTATGTTACGCCAGCGACAGGAATGGCAAGCCCAGCAGGGAATGCCCATTCCCTACAGTCCTGAGCTGCTCGAACGATTCTTGCAGTCGTTGCCTTTCCAGCTTACCGAGGCCCAGCGAGGCAGCCTGGATCAGATCGTGGAAGATCTGACGCAGTCCCGGCCCATGAGCCGGTTGCTGCAGGGCGATGTAGGTTCCGGCAAGACGGTCGTCGCCACGGCAGCCATGCTGATGACCGTAGCGGCAGGCAAACAGGCCACGCTCATGGCCCCCACTGAGATCCTGGCGGAACAGCACTACCAGCACATTGCCGATCTGCTGGCCGATGCCGCAGACTGGGGGTTGGAACGCCCGATTTCGGTCGTGCGACTCACGGGCAGTCTGCGGCGCGTAGAACGGCGCAAGGTCTACACCGCTTTGGCGTCGGGCGAGGCCGACATTGTGATCGGCACACATGCGCTGATCCAGAAGCACGTTGCATTCAAGGACCTAGGACTGGCAATCGTCGACGAGCAGCACCGCTTCGGCGTAATCCAGCGGGCGGCGCTGCGCAGCAAGGGCAGCGCGCCCCACGTGCTAGTTATGTCCGCCACTCCGATTCCGCGGAGCCTGGCCCTGACTGTTTACGGCGATCTCGACATTTCGGTGATCGACGAGCTGCCACCCGGTCGCCGGCCAATCCAGACGCGTTGGCTCCTGCCAAGAGAGCGGGAGCGGGCCTATGGTTTTCTGCGTACGCAGATCGAGAAGGGACGCCAGGCATTCATCCTTTATCCTTTGGTCGAAGAGTCGGAAAAGATCGAGGCAAGGTCGGCAGTAGAGGAGTATGAACGGCTACAGAAGACCATTTTCCCTGATCTGACTCTGGATCTGTTGCACGGACGGATGAAAGGAAAGGAAAAGGACGCGGTGATGGACCGCTTCCGCGAGGGCAAAACCGACATCCTGGTATCTACATCGGTAATCGAGGTGGGCATCGATGTGCCCAATGCCACCGTGATGCTGATCGAGGGAGCCGACCGCTTTGGACTGTCCCAACTGCACCAGTTCCGGGGACGGGTGGGCCGCGGAGCACACCAGTCATACTGCTTGCTCCTGTCCGACTCGGTTTCCCCCGACGACCCCAGGACCAAGACGACGTGGGAACGGCTAAAGGCAATCGAAGAAACCCAGGACGGATTCGCCCTCGCTGAGAAGGACCTGGAACTCCGCGGACCTGGTGACTTTTTCGGCGTGCGGCAGAGCGGGATCCCCTCGCTACGGCTCGCGAGCCTAAGCCATGTGCGAATCCTGGAACAAGCACGGAGTGAAGCTCAGACCATCTACCAACAGGATCCTACATTGAGCCAACAGGAGCACCAGTTGCTGGCCAAGGAAATGGATCGGTTCTGGCAGGAAAAGGGAGAACTTGGCTAGTTTCTGATGCGAAATTGCTCCCGGGCCCGTCTCGGGGCCGGATCCGCCCCCGGGGACGGGGGCTCGAGCGAAAAAGGGAGAACTTGGCTAATCCAAAATGGAGACCAACAATGCCGACAGCTATCTATCCCGGCACCTTTGATCCGGTGCACAACGGTCATATTGACATCGCTACCCGCGCGGCCAAGCTTTTCGATCACCTTACAGTGGCCATCTATGCACGCCCGTTGAAGAACCTGTTGTTCAGCACAGAAGAGAGACAATCGATGATCGAGGCGGCCCTGGCTCACGTCCCCAACGTCAGTGTGGCGACCTATCGCCAGCTCACCGTGGACTTTGCCAGGGGGACAGGCGCCCAGGTGATCGTCCGAGGGCTGCGCGTCATCTCCGATTTCGAGCTGGAGTTCCAAATGGCGCTGACAAACAAGAAACTGGACCCAGACATCGAGTTTGTGTGCCTGATGACCAGCCAGGAGTATGCCTTTATCAGCGCCAGCACTGTCAAAGAGATCGCCATGCTGGGTGGTTGCGTAACAAGCATGGTGCCATCCCATGTGGCGGAGGCCATGCAAACCAAGTTCGAAGGGTCTAGCGGACAAGGAGCAGATCGGGTCAGTCTGATCTCACTGCGCGACTAGGATACGGTTGGGATCAAGTTCTGAATCAAAAGATCGAGGCCCAGTGAGCCTCAGATCAGGAGGAAAGGAGGAAATTTCCCTTGAGCGACATTTACCACTTGATCGATCGCCTGGAAAGACTGCTGAACGAGAGCTGGCGGATGCCCCTGAGCGCGTACCTTGTGATCAACGAGGACGATTTTCTGGATGTGATTGACCAGATGCGGACGGCGGTCCCCCAGGAGATCAAACAGGCAGAGAAGGTCCAGCAGGAACGGGATCGGATCTTGGCCCAGTCCGAGGAGGAAGGTCAGCGCCTCCTGGAACTGGCCCGTGAAGATGCCGATAAAATCATCGAGGATCACGAGCTGATCCGTCATGCCGAACAGCGGGCCACCACGATCCTTGAACGTGCCCAACGGGACGCAGACATTCTCAGGGCTGACGCCGAGGAGTATGTACGCGGCGTACTGATCAACCTGGACGAGCAACTCGTCGCCGTGGATGGCCAGATTGCGTCCTTGCTGACAACCGTGCGGAATGGCCTGTCCACTTTGCAGCTGTCCCAGGGAATTGAGCCTGAAATAGAGATCTAGTCTACTGCGCAACTGCCTCGTCATTTTGACACGTGGGCTACTCTGACCTATAATTGGGCGACCTAGCGATAAGGGGCTGTCAGCAGAACAAGATGCGCTACAACGTTGCCCAACTTCTCAAGGGGCGGCCTGGCACACGTCGGCAATACGAGCTGGACGAACGGATCGACAACCTAGATCCGGATCTGGAGCCAGGTGAGGCTCTTGTGGGGTCGGTTGTGCTAATGCGCACGAGCCAGGGAATCCTGGTGACGGGTAGACTGCGCACCAAGCTCGACGCGACGTGCCGGCGTTGTCTGGAGCCGTGCAGTATAGATGTGGAGTTGCAGCTGGAGGATGAGTTCTACCCGGTCGTACCGATAGGCGAGGCGACCCTGGACAAGGTGTCGGACAGTGACCTCGACGATGCGGTACTGATCGATGAACACCACATCCTGGACCTGAGCGAGGTCATTCGCCAGGGGCTATGGCTGGCCGAACCAGAGAATGCGCTCTGCCGCCCCAACTGTGCTGGCCTGTGTGCCCGGTGTGGGGGGAACCTCGACCGGGGGGAGTGCCAGTGCGATCAAGGGCTGATAGACCCACGCTGGGCTGCGCTTCAAATGTTGGTAGGCGAGGCGCCAGATTCCGAAGAAAGGAGCGACTAGTCAGTGGGAGCACTACCAAAACGCAAGCTGGGCAAGAGCCGCAAGGGCAACCGACGAAGCCACCATGCGCTGAAAGCCCGGAACCTGGTCCCTTGTCCCAAGTGCCACGAGTTGCGCCTGCCTCATCAGGTTTGCCCCTCGTGCGGCAGCTACAAGGGCATCGAAGTTATCGAAGTCAAGTCCGAATAAGAACAGCAGACACCGGTGCGGCGCGCCCGCATCTTTGGATGAACAAAGGCCGTGTCAGGATTTCAGGTGCACGGCTCTTGTTTTAACGGCGGTTCTCGCCAGCAACAAGACAGGAGGAAACCACAATGATCGACTTTTCTTTGTCCGAGGAACTGCTCGAGATCCAGGCAAGGGCCCGCAAGTTTGCACAGGAGGAAATCCTGCCAATAGCGGCCGAGTACGACCGCAAAGCTGAGGTACCGCCTGGCATCGCCGAGAAGGCCAAAGCGGCGGGTCTGCTGAACGTGACTATCCCCAAAGAATATGGCGGCATGGGCTACGGCGCCATGCAGAGCGCCATCATCGCCGAGGAACTGGGGGCTGCCTGCGCCGGCATCAGCATCACCATCTTGGTCAACGGCCTGGCCCTGACGCCCATCCTGCTCGAGGGCAGCGAAGAGCAGAAGGAAAAGTTCCTGCGCCCGGTGGCCGAAGGGGCAGAGTTGGCAGCCTTCTGCCTGACGGAGCGCCAGGCCGGTTCTGACGCAGGTTCGATCAAGACTACGGCCCTTCCCGACGGGGATGACCTGGTCATCAATGGCCAGAAGTGCTTTATCACCAGTGGTGGATTGGCCAAGGTCATGACGGTCTTTGCCCTGACAGATCCCAACCGGGGGGCCCGCGGCGTGTCTGCGATCATTGTGCCGGCTGACGCTCCTGGCATCAAAGTCACCAAGGTCGAGGACAAGATGGGGCAGAGGGCGTCGAACACTGTGGAATTAACCTTCGAGAATGTGCGCGTGCCCAGGGCTAACCTACTGGGCAATCCGGGACGGGGATTCCCCATTGCCCTGCGGACGCTCGACTTTGGACGTTCAGGGGTTGCCGCGCTAAGCGTCGGTGTGGCCCGGGCTGCACTTGAACACGCCACCGAGTATGCCAAAACCCGGCAGCAGTTCGGGGCGCCCATTGTCACCAACCAGGGCGTGGCGTTCCTGCTGGCCGACATGGCCATGAAGGTGGAAGCGGCGCGGCTGCTGACGTGGCAGGCAGCGTGGAACGCGGACCGGGGTGAGAAGGCCACTGCCAAATCGGCAATGGCCAAGTGCTTTGCTTCGGACACGGCCATGGAAGTGGCCACCAACGCAGTGCAGGTTTTCGGCGGATATGGGTACATGAAGGACTATCCGGTCGAAAAGCTGATGCGCGATGCCAAGTTGCTGCAGATCTATGAGGGGACGAATCAGATCCAGCGGATGGTGATCGCACGACAACTGGGCAAATGAGCGGTCGACCAGAGGCACGCTTGGGCAAGATAGCGCTGGTCTTTCCGGGGCAAGGGTCACAAGAGGTCGGAATGGGCTGCGACCTGGCGGAAGCCTATCCGGAAGCTCGCCGCCTCTACGACGAGGGCGACGCGATCCTGGGCTTCGGACTCTCGCAGCTCTGCTTTGAGGGGCCCAAGGAAGTCCTGGACGACACAATCAACACGCAGCCAGCGATCTTTGTGACGAGCCTGGCGGTACTTGAGGCTTTGAAGGCTGGGGGCAAACTGTCTCCATCTGGAACCGCAGCTCCGGCATTGATGGCCGGACACAGCCTGGGTGAATTGACAGCTCTGGTCGCAGCAGGTGCGATGGGCTTTGCCGACGGGTTGCGCCTCGTCCGGGAGCGCGGCAGACTCATGAAATTGGCTGGCGAGCGGAGCCCGGGCGGCATGGCCGCCGTGCTCAAAATGGATGACGACGACGTAGACAGGGCCTGCAAAGAAGCCAGTGAGGAAATGGGCAAAGCTGTGCAGATCGCGAACTACAACTCGCCCGGCCAGGTCGTCATCTCGGGTGATAAGGCAGCCTTGGCCCGGGCCATCGAACTGCTGCAAGAGCGAGGAGGCCGCCGGATCATCCCTTTGGCAATTAGCATCGCTGCCCACTCTCCGCTGATGGCTACGGTCGTAGGCGAATACCGGGCTGCCGTGGATGCCACGGCGATAGGCACGCCAGAAGTGCCGGTTGTGGGCAACATCAGCGCGCGCCCGATGCTGAACCAGGCGGAGATCCGCGACGAACTTGCCGGACAGCTCACCTGGCCAGTACGGTGGACAGCTTCTATCCAATGGATGGCCGGGCAAGGGGTGACGCACTTTGTCGAAGTCGGGCCCAGGGACGTACTGAGCAAGCTTGTCAAGCGGATCGACCGGAATCTGGAAGCGACCAGCGTGGGAGATCTGGCGTCGATAGACGCGCTGGTACCTGCTGGTTCGATGGAAAGCTGAGGAAATATCTATGGACTTTGCCGACAAAGTCGCAGTCGTCACCGGCAGCTCACGGGGTATCGGCCGAGCTATCGCCTTGCGACTAGCTGCCGGTGGGGCCAAGATGGTGATCAACTACCGGAGCAATGAGGCCGCGGCGGACGAGGTGGTGGAGCACATTAGGTCCAATGGCGGGGAGGCCATCGCCGTGCAAGGCGATGTAAGCGTGGTCGCCGAGGCCCAGGCTCTGATCGATACCGCCAAAGAGACGTTCAACCGGATTGACATCCTGGTCAACAACGCTGGCACCACGCGGGATACCCTCCTCGTGCGCATGAGCGAAGACGACTGGGACGTAGTCATCGACACCAACCTCAAGGGCACTTTTAACTGCATCAAAGCGGTCAGCCGGCAGATGATGCGCCAGCGATATGGTCGGATCGTCATCATTACGTCAGTAGCGGGCATCGCAGGCAATGCCGGTCAGGCCAATTATGCCTCGGCCAAGGCCGGGCTCATTGGCCTGACCAAGACGGTGGCCAAGGAGTTGGGGGGGCGGGGCATCACCTGCAATGCGGTCGCTCCAGGCCTGGTGCCCACCGACCTGACCGCCTCTGTGCCTGAAGATCTGGCAAAACTGGCTGTCGAACGAACACCGCTGGGTCGTACCGGGACGCCAGAAGATATGGCCGCAGCAGTCGCGTTTCTGGCCTCTGACGAGGCCAGCTTTATCACGGGCCAGATCCTGGCTGTCGACGGTGGCCTGTCGATTTCGTGAGGGAGGAACCGGTGGAAGGGAAACTTGGCAAGGTGACGATCGCGCCGAACGTGCTGGTTACCATTGTCCAAAAGACGGCAGCATCGGTGCCGGGCGTGGCTGGTTTGTGCGAGAACATGCCCGGTGTGAAGCGGTTGCTGGGCTTTCATACCGTCGGGCGCGGAGTGGAAGTCAATGTCGTGGATAGCCAGGTGACCGTGAACGTCTACCTGGTGGCCAACCGGGATGTGGATCTGTTGCGCATGGGAAGGCGATTGCAGAACGAAGTCACCCGCGCCATCCAGGATATCGTCGGCATGCAGGTGCGCGAAGTGAACGTCCACATTGAGGACATAGCCGTCGTGCCCCAGCCGGAAACAACCGTCTAGAAGAGGGTAGGCGGTCGGATGAAGGTTCGCCACCAGGCCCGGATCAGCGCTCTGCAGGCGCTGTTCGAAGTCGACTGCACCGGGCACGTCCCAGGGGTGGTAATCGAGCGCCGCCTGCAGGAAACAGAGCTGCCCGAGGCAGGCGAGCAGTTCGCGCGCGAGCTGGTGCTCGAGACTCATGTCCACCAGCAGGAGCTGGATGCCCTGATCGAGCGCTACGCGCCCGAGTGGCCGGTGGACCAGATAGCGATCATCGACCGCAACGTTCTGCGCATTGCCATCTACGAGATCCTCTTCCACAAGGACACGCCCATCAAGGTGGCCATCAACGAGGCGGTTGAACTGGCCAAAAAGTTCGGCAGTGATAGCTCGAGTCGTTTTGTCAACGGGGTTTTGGGTTCCCTGGTCGCTCAGGAAGCAGCATCTATCAAACGATGAATATCTTTAGCAATATCGGTATTACCGAACTGATCATTATTCTGCTGCTGGCCGTCATTGTGGTGGGGCCAGAGCGGTTGCCCGAGCTTGGACGCAAGCTGGGGCAGACGCTGCGCGACGTGCGCAAAGCCTACGAGAATCTGACC
>Ga0180438_10002802_pt1 | contig 27569 bp, 21 predicted proteins | sample SS_ome_12_FD_132455 | JGI IMG/M metagenome (GOLD analysis project Ga0180438, IMG submission 132455) | Hypersaline lake sediment archaeal communities from the Salton Sea, California, USA - SS_3_D_2 metaG | ecosystem: Environmental > Aquatic > Non-marine Saline and Alkaline > Hypersaline >...
GCTGAGTCCCGCATCCTCGGTGCGGCCGACAACGAGCGAATCAATGTTGAACGCCCTGGCCGCGAACATTCCGGCAACGTGCGCCAGAACGCCGGGCTTGTTTTCCACCAGTGCACTTATTATATGCTTCATTTTCTCATCTCACTTTCTGAGGCCGTTTACCGACAGCGCCCCGGCGAGGTGCTGTTCTCAGGCCAAGCTCTCGAGTATATCCAGGCCGTCCATCTCGTTGAGGCTCTTGCCCGCAGCGACCATAGGCCAGACATTTTCTTCGCGCTCGATTTTGAAATCAACAACACAGGGTCTCTTTTCAGCGAGCATTTTTTTGATTGCTTTGGGTACATCTGTTTTCTTCTCGACGGTAATTCCCGCAGCACCAAGGGCCTCAGCCACGACGGCGTATTCCGGATTTGACACATAGCTCTTGGAATAGCGTTTATTATAGAAAAGCTCCTGCCACTGGCGAACCATTCCCATGTAGCCGTTATTTAGGATACATACTTTTATGGGCAGCTTATATTGCACAGCGGTGGCAAGCTCGGTCATAGTCATATTGAAGCTGTGGTCGCCGTCGATGTCGACAACGAGAGCGTCGGGGCATGCAACCTGGGCGCCTATCGCCGCGGGCAGACCATAACCCATCGTTCCGAGACCGCCGGAACTGATGAGTTGTCTGGGCTTCTTGAACCGGTAGAACTGTGCGGTCCACATCTGATTCTGGCCGACGCCCGTTGTGACAATCGCTTCGCCTTTTGTCTGTTTGCAAAGCTCCTCGATGACGTACTGAGGCTTTACCGTGGATGAGTTCCTATCATAACGAAACGGAAATTTTTTCTTCCACCTGGCAATCGTGCTGAACCAGGCCTTTCGCTCGCGATATTCGACTTCTTTTATCAGGGCTTCGAGTATGACCTTTGCGTCACCAACGACGGGAATATCGACGTGAACGTTCTTCGATATACTCGACGGGTCGATATCAATGTGGATTATCTTTGCATTGGGCGCGAATGTTTTCACCTGGCCGGTAACCCTGTCGTCAAAACGTGCGCCTATTGCAATGAGTAAGTCACACTCCTGAACGGCGTAATTGGCGTAGGCCGAGCCGTGCATTCCGAGCATATCCAGAGATTCGGGCCTGTTCTGGTCATAGCCGCCGAGGCCCAGAAGCGTCATAGTGACCGGCAGATGGGCTTTTTCAGCCAGGGTCCTTAGTTGTCCGATGGCGTTTGCGCTTATGACACCGCCGCCGACATAGAGCACCGGCCTGTCGGAGCCGTTTATGGCTTTGGCTACGGTTGATATCTGGCGTGCGTTGCCTTTAGTACTGACGCGATAGCCGGGCAGCGCCATATTCTCCTGTGCGTCGGTGCTACACTTGTTGACCTCGATATCCACGGGCACATCAATAAGGACCGGGCCGGGGCGACCGGTTGAAGCAATATGGAAGGCTTCCCGAATCGTGCGAGCGAGGTCCTTGACGTCTTTGACAATGCAGTTGTATTTTGTAACGGGACGGGTAACGCCGGTGGTGTCGGCTTCCTGGAAGGCGTCATTTCCGATAAGCTCGGTTCTTACCTGCCCGGTAAGTGCAACCAGGGGAACCGAATCCATCGCCGCGGTGGCCAGACCGGTGGTGAGATTGCACGCTCCGGGACCGCTGGTAGCCACAACGACGCCCACTTTTCCGCTGGCTCGGGCGTATCCGTCGGCCATGTGGCATCCGCCCTGCTCGTGACGGGGAATGATGAAGTTTATCGGTGCGTCATAGAACCTGTCGAATAATGGGAGCACGACGCCGCCGGGATAACCGAAAATCGTATCGACACCCAGCTCGATGAGCGTGTCGACGATTATTTGAGCACCTGCCTTAATCGAGGATTTGCCGGCAGAATCAGCCGAGGACTTGTTCCTGGATTGCATTTTTTTTACCCTTTTTCCTGATAAACGTTCTATCGTTATTCCGGTCAATTACAGCTTCGCTGGGTCGAGCCCGGCAATCCGCCCGCTCTTAGCCAAAAAAGCGGGCGAACAAGCCGAGATTTATGACCCGGCTATAATCCCAAAACCACAGCCAAATCTGTGTCTCAGGTCTGCGTTTACATGTCTTCACGCAAACACATAATTAGTATACAGGAAAACGCCGTATACTGTCAATGATTTTCGGCTGATTCTTCAACTTTCGACAAAAAATCCCCACCACAAGCCGCTTTTTGGGCGATTTTCTCATTTTTTGATGATGACAAATACGGTAAAGCGGCTCTTTCGGAAAAAGAACTGGCCCGGAAACATGTTTGCGGTATACTCGTAGACTTGATGAAACTGTTAGGAGGTTTATTATGTGCGAAGAATGCGGCTGTGGCGAGACGAACAGCGAAAACACCTTTGAAGAGAAGGTCCAAGAGATGCTCGAGGCCATCCGCCCTATGCTTCAGGGCCATGGCGGAGACATCGAACTGGTGGGCTTCGCGGACGATAACGTTGTGAAAGTGCGGCTTAAGGGGGCGTGCAGTGGGTGCCCGGGAGCTATGATGACGCTTAAACAGGGTGTGGAGCGTCTGCTGAAGGAAAAAATCCCGGAAGTGAAGGAGTTGGTAGCGGTTGATTGACTGTTGTGCGGGTCTGACGGTGCTTTACTTTACGGGTGATTATTGAGCAGGAAGCCTGGGGTGTATTACGCCAGGTGCTCGGTAATTTTTTGAGCGGTTGGTTTTTCTATTACGCCGCGTTCGGTGATAATGGCGGTGATGTTGGCTGCGTCGGTTATGTCGAAGGCGGGATTGTAGACATTTGCACCATCCGGTGTGGTTTTGTTTTCCCCGAAGAACCTGATTTCTTCAGCGGCTCTTTCTTCGATTGGTATTTGGGCCCCGTTTTTTATACTCAAATCAAAGGTGCTCGACGGGGCGGCGACATAAAAAGGTATGCAGTGCCGGCGGGCGAGAATGCTGAGGGTATAGGTTCCGATCTTGTTTGCTGTGTCTCCGTTTGCGGCGATCCGGTCGGCGCCGGTGATGACGGTGTTGACGTGATGCTGCTTCATTAGCCAGCCGGCCGTACTATCGCAGACAACGGTAACATCGATTCGGGCCTGCTGCAATTCCCACGCGGTCAAGCGGGCGCCCTGGAGCAGCGGTCTTGTCTCGTCGGCGTAGACTTTGAAGCTTTTGCCTCTCTTGTGTGCCTCGAACATGAGCGACAGCGCGGTTCCCTGTCCTGCCGTCGCCAAAGCGCCGGTATTACAATGCGTTAAGATACCGGCGCCATCTTCGATGAACTTCTCACCGTTTTCGCCAATTCGCCGGCACATGTCTACGTCTTCCTGCCGGATTTTGTGCGCTTCGGCCAGGATAGATTCCCGAAGTGAGTGCAGGTCTGTCCCTGGACTGTCTGCAATATATTCTGAGGTCTTTCGTTTCACTCTCTTAAGCGCCCAGGAGAGATTAACGGCTGTCGGTCTTGATGACGCCAAATACTCGCATGATTTTGCCAGGTCGGCCAGTAAACTTGTGGGTTCTTTACTTTCAGTTGATTTTTGCATGGCCAGGACCAGGCCGTAGGCTGCTGCAACGCCTATCGCCGGTGCGCCCCTGACGGCAAGCGTTTTTATCGCATCGTACACCTGCTCGGCGCGTGTACACTTGATTTTGACGAACTCGGCGGGTAGTCGCCGCTGGTCTACGAGCTCAAGGAAACCGTCGGTCTGGCCTACCCATTGAAGGGCCTGAACGATCATGGCAAGTCCTGCAATTACATTTTCGAACCGGCACAGAGCCGATTTGTCACGGTTTCGGCTTTTTGGCCCTGCTCTCGGCCTGCAGCTTTGTCCTGAGGTATTTCGCGGTATAGCTCTTTCTGTTATTTATTATATCTTCTGGCCGGCCGGCGACAACAACCCTGCCTCCCGCGTCGCCGCCCTGAGGGCCAAGGTCTATTATATAATCGGCCATCTTAATAACATCAAGATTATGTTCGATTACCACCACTGTGTTGCCCATGTCACATAGTCTCTGGAGCACGTTGAGCAGGTTGTGAATGTCAGCGAAGTGCAGTCCGGTCGTGGGCTCGTCGAGCAGGTACATGGTGTGGCCGGTTGCCGCTTTTCCCAGCTCGGCGGCGAGCTTGATGCGCTGGGCCTCGCCTCCGGAAAGGGTGGTCGAGGACTGGCCCAGGGTCATGTAACCGAGTCCGACGTCATTCAGGGTCTTAAGGAACCGCAGGATCGTGGGGAAATTTGCAAAGAAGGCGAGCGCATCTGCGATTCTCATGTCGAGCACGTCGGCAATATTCTTGCCTTTGTAGGTGACCTGGAGGGTTTCGGGGTTGTACCTTTTTCCTTTGCAGTTCTGGCAGGTGACGTAGACATCGGGCAGGAAGTGCATTTCGATTTTCTTTGTTCCCTGTCCGCGGCAGTACTCGCAGCGCCCTCCTTTGACGTTGAAGCTGAATCTACCGGGCTTATAGCCGCGGATTTTTGACTCGCGAGTCATGGAAAACAGTTTTCTGATTTCGTCGAATACTCCGGTGTAGGTTGCAGGGTTACTTCGTGGAGTTTTTCCGATTGGGGACTGGTCTATCTCTATGACCTTGTCTATCTGTGAGACGCCGAGGATATTCTTGTGCCTGCCGGGTTTTTCGCGTGAGCCGTAAAGTCGGCGTTTCAAGGCCCTGAGCAAAATCTGGTCAACGAGTGTGCTCTTGCCCGATCCGGAGACGCCAGTGATGCAGATAAATACTCCAAGTGGGAATTTCACATCAATGTTTTTGAGGTTGTTCTCGGCAGCGGCCTTGACTTCGACGCATTTTCTCAGGTTGTATTTTCTTCTTCGGACGGGCAAGTCTATTCTTTTCTTTCCGCTGAGGTAGTTGCCGGTCAGTGATTTGGCGCATCGGCAGATTTGCTCGAAGGTTCCCTGAATAACGACCTCGCCGCCGTGTGCGCCGGCGGCCGGCCCTATGTCGATAATATGGTCGGCATTTTTTATAATATCTTCATCGTGCTCCACGACTATCACGGTATTGCCCAGCCTGCTGAGGCGATGCAATATGCCGAGGAGGCGGTCGTTGTCTCTTTTGTGCAGTCCTATGGTCGGCTCATCGAGTACGTAGCAGACGCCGACCAGTCCGCTTCCGACCTGTGTGGCCAGTCGAATCCGCTGGGCTTCTCCGCCTGCGAGGGTGCTGCTTCTTCGGTCGAGGGTGAGGTAGCCAAGTCCAACGTCAACCATGAATTTCAGCCGGGCTTTTATTTCCTTGAGGACCTGCGCGCCGATATGCGTTTTTTCCGGGTCGAGCTGCAGTTTATTGAAGAATTTTTGTGCCTCTTCGATACTGAGAGAGGTTAACTGATGTACGTTTCTACCGCCGATAGTGACGGCCACCGCTTCAGGACGAAGGCGGGCGCCGCGGCAGCTCTGACAGGGCTGTTCCGACAGATAACTATGCAGCCTGGCCTTGACGTATTCGCTGGTGGTCGTTTTCCACCGGCGGGTAAGATTCGGAATAACTCCTTCGAAGCTCAGTCCGTATGCCCTTCTGTCGGCGGCGGTGGTGCCGTACATGAGAATCCTTCGTACCTCTGCGGGTATCAACTCGAACGGTACGGATTTGCTGATGCCTAAGTTGCGGCAGAATCTCTTTACAAGGCGGTTGTAGAAGATATTCATTCGCTTTCCACCCTTGCGCCAGGCGTCAATCGCGCCGTTTTCGAGCGAGACGGTTTTGTCGGGTACAATCAGGTCGGGGTCGAACTCGAGGATTGTCCCCAGTCCGTCACAGCTATGGCAGGCGCCGTAAGGGCTGTTGAAGCTGAAAAGCCGGGGTGATAATTCTTCGAGGGAGGCCTCGGGGTGTCTGGGACAGGCGAATTTCTCACTGTATATGATTTCTTTCCAGGTTTGGTGTGCGGCTTTTTTCTGGTCGTGGTCCGGCAGTTGCAGCAGAACCAGAAGGGTGCCGTCGGCCAGTTTCAGAGCGGTCTCGATGGAATCTGCCAGACGGATTCTGACCGCATCTTTTATGATTAATCGGTCTACGACAGCGGCGATATTGTGCTTTTTGTTCTTGTTCAGTTCCGGGATGTTCTTCAAATCGTAAATCTCGCCGTCGATGCGGACGCGGACAAAACCTTCGCGTTGTATGGCTGCAAATATATCCTTGTGCTCACCTTTCTTGCCACGGACGAGGGGCGCACAGATTTGGACTTTGGCGCCCTCCGGATGGGCGATTATTGACTCGACTATCTGGGAAGAGTGCTGACTTGTGATTTCTCTTCCGCAAACCCAGCAGTGCGGCTGGCCCACGCGCGCGAATAGCAGCCTGAAATAGTCATAGATTTCGGTGGTTGTGGCGACGGTGGAACGCGGGTTTCCACTTGCGCTTCGCTGCTCGATGGCGATGGTTGGCGGCAGGCCGGTAATTTCGTTAACTGCCGGTTTCTGCATCTGCTCGAGAAACTGGCGGGCGTAGGAACTGAGCGATTCGACGTACTTTCTTCTGCCCTCGGCGTAAATCGTGTCGAAGGCCAGCGAGCTTTTGCCCGAGCCGCTGATGCCGGTAATCACGACCAGCTTGTCGCGTGGGATGTTGACGTCGATATTCTTGAGATTATGCTCGGAGGCGCCGGTTATCTCGATAGCTTTTTCAAATCGCTTCGCCATACTATTTAATACGCTTTCACCGCCGGGAACACCGCCCCAGCCCAAAATTCGGCAATAACCCAAACCAACTATTGTACCAAACTACAGACCAAACGTAAAATGTTTGTCGGGCAGAATTGTCCTGCCGTCCTATATTGTAGTTATGGCAACAATATTGAGAACGAAGATAAAACGGATTTGAAGGGTTAGCTCTTTGTGTTATAGGAGCAAAATAAGGAATTGTGCGGGCGTACTAATCTTATACCAAAATATTAAAATTTAGTATTTGACAGCAGTTGACAGCCGATATATATACTAAATCTTAATAGATTAGTACATGGTTAGTATAAACGTAACTATTTGCTTTCATAAAGGTTAGAAAATGAAAACGCCAAAAACGCCGCCAGATTTTAATTTGATTGGGGAGCAGATTGGTAAAACGCCGGAACGTTTCGCCGAGGTCTTCAGGATGGCGGCAGGTGCGGCCACCAAGGGTAAGTATCTTCATTGGGATAAGCTTCGCTACTACTCTGCCCCATCGGGATTCTCCCACGAGGAATGGTGGTTTGCGGTGAAGATGCAGCGGCGGAATCTGTTCAGCCAAATCCCTCTGCGCGACAAGAAAGGACAAGCGTACAACCATCTTACTGTAGATCCGATTCCCGAAATGCTGCACAAAATTGACCAGGGGGCGGGCGGGTTTATTCGGATGCCCGAACAAATCACAAATGCGGAAACAAGGGACCAGTATTATGTAAGCTCGCTGATTAAGGAAGCAATAACCTCAAGCCAGCTTGAGGGAGCTGCAACAACTCGAAAAGTCGCCAAAGAGATGATTCGGAGGGGGCGAGCCCCGAGAGACCGAAGTGAACAGATGATTTTGAACAATTTCAGGACAATGCAACGAATCGGAAAAATCAAGGACAAGGCCTTGTCTGAAGAACTGGTTTTTGAAATTCATCGACTTGTTACAGAGAAAACTCTGGACGATTCGTCGGCCGTCGGCCGATTTCGCAAAGCTAACGAACGGATAGTGGTTGGTGACATGTATAATGAAGTATTTCATGATCCACCGCTTGCTGAGCAACTTGCAGAAAGAATGGCGACAATGTGCGATTTTGCAAATGGCAAGACCCCCGATTATTTCATACATCCGGCAGTAAGGGCCATAATTCTGCACTTCTGGCTTGCTTATGATCATCCATTTGTCGACGGCAACGGGAGAACAGCGAGAGCACTATTTTACTGGTCGATGCTTCGCAATGGTTTCTGGCTTTTTGAGTTTATCTCTATTTCACAGATTATTCTTGGTCACCCCGCCAAGTACGGACGGGCCTTTTTGTACACTGAAACGGACGACAACGATTTGACCTACTTCATTCTTTATCATCTTGATGTCATTGGACGAGCCATCGAAGAGCTTCATGACTACATTAAACGTAAGGCGCGACAGCTCGAAATACTTGAAGGTCAGTTGCGGGGCATAGTTGTGCTGAACCATCGTCAGCGCGCGCTGATCAGCGATGCCTTGCGGCATCCGCACAGAGAGTATACAATAAAATCGCATCAAACCAGCCACAATGTAGTTTATCAAACGGCCCGTACGGACTTGTTCGACTTGGAGAATCGTGGCTTGTTAGAAAGCAGGAAGATAGGAAGAACGTGGTATTTTACACCGGCAGGTGATATTGAAGAGAAACTGGCCGAATTGCCTTGATGGGCGCTTCATTCGAGTTGAGCAGGATTCAGGGAACAGATGCAGGTAAGGAACTTACATAAGTGGAATTTGTCCTATTCGGATGCAGTGGAGCTTCAGAAGGAGCTGGCCGGTGAGGTGCGGTTTGTGCCGACAAAAAGGTGCGTTGAAGTTGTGGCTGGTGTGGATTGTGCTTTCAGCACCGGCGGTCGGGATGTTATCGCCTGTGTTGTGGTTCTGAGAGTGGTGGGCGGTCCCATTCGCCCGGTTCCTTCGAAAGGTGGTCTCACGTTTGAGATTGTCGAGACAAAAAGCGCGACTCGGACAGTGCGGTTCCCGTACATTCCGGGACTGCTGTCCTTTCGTGAGGCGCCAGCGTGTATCGCTGCGGTGCGGAAGCTGCAGATCGAGCCTGACGTGTTTATTATCGACGGCCAGGGCGTGGCACATCCGCGTCGATTGGGGCTTGCCGCACACCTGGGACTATTTTTCGACAAGCCTACTATCGGCTGTGCAAAAAGCAGGCTCACCGGAAGCTTTGACGAGCCGCCATCGGAAAAAGGCGCTTACAGCCTGTTGAAAGACAAAAGGCCGGTGGACAAAAAAGCCAAACGCGAAAAGCGAAGTGCGAAATATGAAACCATCGGTGCGGTAGTGAGGACGCGCACGAATGTCAAGCCGGTCTTTGTCTCGGTGGGCAACCGTTGTCGACTGAAGGAGGCCGTTGGAATAGCGCTAACCTGTGCCACCAGATACCGGCTGCCCGAGCCGACCCGCCTGGCCCATCAACTCGTCGGGAGAATCAAACTGAGAACCTCATGAGCGTTTCAGCCGTTATTTTCCAGAGCGGTATTATCAAGCGGCTGGTCGGTTTGTATCTGGTCCAATTGCAGGCCGAAGCGGTCGAGTTTTTTTGCGGCTTCGTCGTATTTGTTGCTGGTGTTTCGGATGTGCGCGCCGAGGGTGTCCCAGGTGGAAAGGAATTCCGCGAATGAGGCGTTAAGCCTTTTTAGATTATGCAGTATTTCTGCGGCCTGCTTTTCAATTTGCAGTCCGTGCAGGCCCATGACGACAGTCATCAGGTATGCATACAGCAAGTTCGGTGAAACGGGTATGATTTTTTTCTCGAGCGAATAGGGCAGGATGTCCTGTGTGTCGCCTTCGCATTTGACAATGGTCTCGTAATAGACATTCTCAGCAGGGATATAGACAAGTGCAAAATCCAGCGTGCCTTCCGCGGGCCTGATATAGTCGGATGCGATTTTATCAATGTGTCTGGTGACGTCTTTCAGGAATTGTCTGCGCTGTCTGGTTTTTTCATCGTCGTTTTCGGCCTTAGTGAGCCTTTCGAAGCTCGGCAGGGGGAACTTGGCGTCGATTGGCACCGAGTAGCCTTCCATCTTCACCAGGGCATCGACTATCTTTCCATCTTTGAAGGTATGCTGCAGTTCGTAGCTGTCCCTCGGGAGGGTGTTGGCGAGCACGTTTTCCAGCGACCACTCGCCCATCTGGCCTCGAAGCTTGGGGCTGGTGAGGATATCCTGGAGGCGCCGGACCTCCGTGCCGAGTTGGAGCATCTGCTTGCTTGAGCCCTGGAGTTCGCCAATCTGGGTGTTCAACTGACTGAGAACTTTCTGGCTGGACTGTAGACTCTGATTGAGAGTCGTTTGGCCGGTTTGAAGAGACTTTTGCAGGGCGTCGCGCGTGCCGTCCTGTGCGGCTTTTAGCGATTCGAGCTGTTGCTGTAGAAGCGTGATACCGCCGGCATGTCCGGCCAGGTCGCGGCGGTTTGCCGAGATGGCGCCAATTAGCCAGACGACAAGTCCAAGCACGGCCAAAGTCAAGAGGATGGCTACAACGGCAAATATCCATTCCATACTTTTGTCCTTCGCGAAACAGTGCTCGATTATAGATTTCCGCCTGCTTTTAGTCAAAGGCGTTGCCAATTAATAATCGTTCCAAGAATTGTAGTGGGATTTTTGGGGATTCCACTGGAATAATGTATTTTACCATTATTAGTTTCCATGCTATCGTTTTTCAATTAGCATTGGCACAGAGGCTTTGTTCATGCCACGTCAACCACAAATCTTGGGACGATTGGGGGTACATTGCGCTGCCATGCGTATTTCCACCTGTGAAGGGCGGACAGACCATCCGCGATAAGGGGATAGAAAACGGCGATTCGAATGGGCGATGCAGGATTCGAACCTGCGACCGGCTGATTAAGAGTCAGCTGCTCTACCGGCTGAGCTAATCGCCCTGAATAAACTCGCTCAAGGGGTCAACTGGTTTCGACAGTAAAACACAACTCCGTAAGTTTACGGCTTAAACTAAGTGCTGTCGGCACAAATTGCAAGAAAAATAAATTCCCGACTTGACTGACTTTTTAAGGTTTTTCAACGGACATGAATTATGTCTCAGTAGAAGGAGGTAATTTCCTCATCGAGGAGGAACTGCCAGTTGTCAAAACGGGGAAGTCGAGAGTTTAAGATAGTATTATGTAATAGTAGGGTCGTGTTTTTCTGCTCGCTTTTCTTTTTGTGAATAGACCGGCTCGAAACATTGTGAGTAATCTTTTAGCATCTCTGTGGTCTGTTTTGATTCTTTTGCCGGACCCGGCGGGGGATAGGCGACGTAGCAATTAGGCTATATCTACAGCTGAGAGCATCAACCATGGTTCTGCGAGTAGGGTTTTCGAGAGTCTGGAGGATCACATGCCGCAGGAGTGGGGGCAGGTCTGGGGATCGAGGCATTTTTGAGGCATGGTGCAGGTGGGGCATGCGTCACAGTAAGAAGAGCCTTTCAATTTTCCGACGGCGAAGGCTGAGAAGAGTTTCTCAAGGTCGGAGCTTCCGCACTTTTGGCATTTAAGCTTTTTTGTGTTGTCGCCGCCTACCAGGAATTCGGTTATGTGCCCGCATCTGCTGCACTTGTATTCGAATATCGGCATAGCATTTTCCTTACATGTTTGGGCGTATTGTAGTGCGTGCGCGGGTTTTCGTCAAGGTGGACAATCGCATGTTGGGCGGCTAAAATGCCTGTAGTGGGCGCGGGTTCGGCTAAAATAAGCGAGAATCGTCGAATGAGCCGGTTGTGAGTCCTTTGCCATGAAGATAGTTGCAGATGCCAACATACCGTTCGTGAAGGATTGCTTTTCAAGTATCGGGAAAGTAGTGACGATTCCCGGGCGGCGGATAAGTGCGGAGGTAGCGGGGGATGCAGATGTGCTTTTGGTTCGGAGCGTCACGAATGTTGACGAGGGTCTGCTTTCGGGCAGCAGGGTGAGGTTTGTGGGGACGGCGACGATAGGGTTCGAGCACGTTGACCGCGGGTATCTGGAGGAGAGAGGGGTAGGTTTTGCGTCGGCGCCGGGGTCGAATGCGAACTCGGTGGCTGAATATATCGTTGCGGCGCTTCTTTCGGTGGCGAGGAAACGCAAGATTCGGCTGGCGGGCAGGTCAATCGGAATTGTCGGCGTGGGCAACGTGGGCAGCCGGGTGGAGAAGAAGGTGAAGGCGTTGGGGATGAAGGCGGTTTTGAATGACCCGCCTTTGCAGCGGGCAACGGGGGATGCGAAGTACGTGGCGTTAGAGGAGGTTTTTGGGTGCGACTTTGTTACGCTTCATACGCCGCTGACTTTCGAGGGCGCCGACAGCACGTTTCATTTGGCGGATGAGAGTTTTTTCAAATCGCTGAAGGACGGCTGCGTGTTTTTGAATACTTCACGTGGCGGCGTTGTGGATACGGCGGTGTTGAAAGATGCGATCGATGTCGGCAGGCTTGGCGGGGTCGTTCTCGATGTCTGGGAGAACGAGCCGAATATAGATGTTGAGCTTTTGCGAAGGGTAGATCTGTCGACACCGCATATTGCGGGATACTCGTTTGACGGGAAGGTGGCGGGGGTGATGATGTTGTACGATGCGGTCTGCAAGTACTTCGGGCTTGAGGCGACAAAGACTATAGAGGATTTTCTGCCTGAACCGCAAGTACCGGAGCTTCGAATCAGTGATGAAACTTGCAGGGGACAAGATGTGCAAGAGATTATTCATCAAATGGTGCAACAGGTTTATGCAATCAACAGGGACGATTTCAACACGCGGGAGATTGCGACGGTTCCGGAAAGTGAGCGGGGCAGCTTCTTTGACGACCTTCGAAAGGACTATCCGGTTCGGAGGGAGTTTCAGAATACGACTGTGATTTTGCCTCGCGGGTGTGCAGAACTCGCAGAGAAATTGAGAGGTATCGGTTTTATGGTGCGTTATGAAAGCTGACGGCATATTGGAATGGCCAACCGGCCGGGTGGATTTTTCGCGGGGGTGTGTTGTGATGGGGGTGCTGAACGTGACGCCGGATTCGTTCAGCGACGGGGGGATGTTTTTGGATGTGGATGCGGCTGTGGCGCATGGGGTGGGTATGGCGGAGGCTGGAGCTGCGATAATCGACGTGGGTCCGGAGTCGACGCGGCCTGGGGCGGAGGGGGTAGAGGCCGAGGAGCAGATTGAGAGGGCGGCGCCGGTGATTGAGCGGCTGGCGAATAAGCTGGCCGTACCGATCAGTATCGACGCGCGAGTGGTCGAAGTGGCTGAGGCTGCTCTGGATGCGGGCGCGGCGATGATAAATGATGTTACGGCAGTGAGCGATGAGCGGATGGCGAAACTTGCGGCTGACCGGCGGGTACCGATTGTTCTGATGCACATGCAGGGGACGCCGGGGACGATGCAGCTTCATCCGGAATATGAGGACGTGGTAGGGGAGGTTCTGGAGTTTTTGTTAGCCCGTGCGAAGAGGGCGGAGTATTCTGGGGTCAAGCGTGAGATGATTTTTATCGATCCTGGGATAGGGTTCGGCAAGACTTTGGAGCATAATCTTTTGCTTTTGCGGAATATCGGCAGGCTCGTTGGGAGCGGTTACCGGGTAGTTGTGGGGACGAGCCGGAAGGGCTTCATTGGTGAGTTGACGGGCAGGGAGAGGCCGGCTGAAAGGGTGTTCGGGACGGCTGCGACGGTTGCATTGTGTGCGGTGGGGGGTGTGTCAATCGTCCGGGTGCACGATGTGGGTGAGATGGTTGACGTGGTTAAGATTGCGAACAGCATCGGAAGGGATTAACCTGCATTTCTCACGTCTTAATTGAAAAAGACTGCTCTTTGAGGTGCGCATCATATTAAGCGAGCAGCCTCCGTACAGAGCACCTTTCACCCTCCGACAAGCTGTTCGAGCATTCAATACCGGGCATCGAGCCCGTTTCATCCATGATTTGACGTGCTGGTCAATATGGGTTCGCTATGAGCGGCTGGATTCCAGGGCACTCTGGAAGTCTTTCAACTGCTGGAGGTTTTCGATTTTCTTCCATCCCTCAGCAGCCGGGTCGTGTGGACATCGGTAAGGGATTGCGTAGTACTTCTGTGCGTAGATAGCACCAGTATTGTCGGCCAGGAACGTTATGCGACCGGTATTCTTGTAGCCAATTGGAACGGCTGTGACGGCCCATTCCTTTTCGGGGTCGAGAACCCTCTCCTCACGGGGATTATCGGGTATCGCACCGGTGTTCAGATCGAGGAAATAATAACCGCTGAGCGGTCTCGACAGCCCCATCGCAAAGCCGAGTTCCTTGTCAATAAGGCCCACTGGCACCGATTCATTGTTGGCGTCGATGCTTTTCCACAGGTGGACGTAGAACATAGCATAGGTTTTCCTGCCGTCGTGGTCCCAGTCGGTCTTTTTATACTCTGCCTGGGCCTGTGAGATACGCCGCAGGTTCTCGAATGCGGTGATTTCATTTGCCCGCCTGTCACGAATAGTAAGCCGTCGCGGCCAGTTGTATCGATTTATCCATTGAAATCCCGCCCAGACGAACCCAATGGTTACAACAATCGTCAGGACGACCCCTGTCGGCGTGGTATTGCTGCGTTTTTCAGTCCGCGTCATTCATGTTCCTCTTGTTTTCGTATTCGACTACAAAAGGGCAGTCCGGGTCGGGGCTGTTAAAACTTCCCGTTACGTGCTCGGCAACGGCGTGACATCCGCCTTTGCATACTTGAAGATACCGGCAGTCGCTGCAGGGTTTGGGAGGCGCCTTGAGCCAGGCCGTGATTTGGTCGGCGGTTTGTCGACTGTTTCGGCGTTCTTGAAGGTCGAAAACGCTCATTCCAGAGCCTTTCAGGAACGAACAGCCGCTCACCAGGCCGTTGCTTCGGATTCCCAAAAGCACGTTGCCCGCTTCGCAGCCGTAGGTGGCTGTTTTTTCGAGCAGTTCCAGCGGTGGATTGTGGTAGCAGAACATGGGTATGAAGGAACAGTCTATTTTCGCCGCGATTTCATGTCGGGCTGATAATTCCGCCAGCATAGGTGCAAGGGCGATATTCTGCTCGTGCGTTGTGCGCTTTTCTGCGTAAATCCGGGCCGCCCTGCCGGATGGCTTAAACCTCAGAAATTCGATTTCATTGAGTTTCTTGCCGCCGGCGTATTCGAACAGCTCGCCGAGCGTATCGAAATTCTCGCGTCCCACGACGCAGTTGATTCCCGTCGGCACGCCTGCGGCAATGAGCATGTCCAAGGCCCTGTCTGCTGTCTCGAACATGTCTTTGCCTCTGAACACACCGTATCGGGCGCCGACTGCATCAACCGAGACGTTCACCTGGCCGAATGCCTTCATCTGTTCGGCAATCGCCAAGGTCATCCCGACGCCCGAGACTGTCAAATTCGGCACGAGGCCTTTATCGCGGGCGTACAGCGCGATTTCGAACAGGTCGGCCCTTTCCAGCGCCTCGCCGCCACCCAGGGCTACATGGAAAACCTTCATCTGCGCCAGGATGTCGAGCGCGCGTTTAAGTGATTCGGTGTCAAGCTCGCCCCGGTCTTTCGGACCGGCCTCCATGTAGCAGTGCGGGCATCCGGCTGAACATCTGTTGGTGATTGCGAAGTGCACCTCAGTCGGCGCCGACAGGACGCCGACAGAATTTTCTTCCTCTTCCCAAAGGGCCGATTCGGCCAGGCCGAGGCTGCGCATGTAGTCCCTGTCGACAAATGCGAGAAACGGCGGGTTTTCGCTCGCGATTATGCCGCCGAAATTCTCATAGCGATACTTGATCGTGTCGGTTTTTTCTCTTTCGCTTTTCATGTTCGAACTAATCGGCCTCCGGCGAATCGGCTTTTGGGTGCCGCTGGTCAAACGGACAGTGCTGCGCGACCCACTTTCGCAATTCGGGCTGGCTGATACTGCTCAGGTCAAGGTTGGGGTATGCTTTCGGCTCAGTCAATATGTAGGACTCAAGGTCGGCCATATACAGGTATACATAACCCTTCGGGTAATAGAGAAAGTCTTTTGCCTGGGAGTTGAAAACGCTTTCTGTTCCGCGTTCAAGGTGGCGCAGGTAAAAGACGGTCGTTACCGACGCCAGCAGGGCCAGGCCGAATATGAAGTTTATAAGCACGGCTGTGGTTCTGCGGGTGAGCCTGGCGGTTGCGATTGAAAACACAAAGACGCCGAGGATTCCAACAAGACTGTAAATGAATAAGTACTTCAGGACTTCGGAGCCGGGACTTCCCGGTGCGGCGCTTGGGAACGAGGGCAGCTCCGCATGTATCTGTTCGACGGTCTTTTCCGAGACCTGGAACGTTGCACCAAACCATTTGCACGAAACAGCAAAAACGACGGCCCACAGGATTATCACCAAAGCTGCGACCCGTAAATGTCGCAATCCGACCCACTTCCAAGGCCGGGACGCATAGAAAGCGGCCATGGTCACAATCAAGAGAGCACCGATAGTAGTCCAGGCGGATTTGGCGGCTGTAGAGAGGACCCAGTTTTCACGAGCGTCTGCGATACGGGTTGCGACGGGCAGATAAAAGCGGATGCTTGGCTTAAGCTGCGCCGGTTTTTGCAGAATCTTGTACGCCTTTGCATACTTGTTCAGGGTCAGATAGTCTGCGCCAAGGTAAAAATAGACTTCGTGCAGCCTGTAATAGTCCGGGCTTTCATTGATGATGGCCTCTAATTGTGCAATCTCGTCTTTGACCTGGGCCTGGTCTCTGTTTCTCGACGCCTCGAGGCGTGCACGTGCAATTATTGAATCCTGAGTGCGGTACCTGGCGGCCAGATTGTTCAGCCTGGCGATTTCTTTTGCCGCCCGAGATTTGGCGGGATGGCGGGGGGGCAGGTCGAGCCTTAGGATCCTGCGGTAGTTCCTCAAGGCCATATCGTGATTACCGACAAGCTCCTCGTAGAACTCGGCCAGCGTCGCCAGAACATGTGCATGGGCTGGAGAACCGAGGTCCTGATTGCGCAGCGCGTAATTAAGCACCGCCAGTCCTTCGTCATACAGGCCCTGCTCGAACAACATACATGCCTTTGAAGCCGGCTCGTTCGGCTCAGCGTGCGCGGCGGCGCATATAAGCAGAATAACCGCAGCGGCGATTCTTTTCACTTTTCATTCCCCTCCACCGCGCTTGAGTTCCGCTTCTTTCCCTGCTCATGAGATGCGATCTTTTCTTCGGCCGAGTTTTTAGCGGAGTCTTTCTTGATAAAAGCCGACATAATGACGCCTGAGACCGCGCCGAAGCCGGCAGTTATCCCCAACAAAGCGGCGGGTAAAGCGAAGATTATCGAGCCCATCGAACTCGAGTTCGGATTATAGCCGCGTTTTACCCGAAGTATCCTGCCTTTCATTTAAATCACCTCAAATTAAATAGTACCATAATTGCCACCATTACAAAAAGGCCGACAAGGGCTAATCTGACAATCGCGGCGTTTTGTCGGCAGTATTCGCCCAAATGCTTTGACCTGGCGGCAAATATTGTCAGCAGAAATACCACAGCCGGCGGGAGTATGAAAGCGAGATTGTAAGCAAACAACTGTGCCGTTGCGGCGGTGCGATAGCGCGGCTCGGCGAGCATTGCAGCAACCTGGAAGTATAACCGGCCGGTGCATGTCGGCTGGACCATTGCGAATATTACTCCAAGAACAATCGAGCCGGCAAGCAGGGCGATTGTGCGTTCGGAAAGGCTCGATAAGCCGACTCTGAAAGCAACGGGCGGTATGAGGCTGTCGCCATCGCAGCACTCGGCGCGCCGCACAAGATCGAAGGCAAACAGTCCGGCGAGCAGGGCAGCCACAACTGCGAGGAGCGCATTTACCACTACTGCAATTCTCCAGGCGACCGGGTTAAGCCATGCGACGTTGAAAAAGACAAAACCAAGTGCAAGATATGTAAGCAAAACCGCCGCCGTAAAGCCCGCGGCGTAAAGCAGCCGACCCTGGCGGCGGATCAGGACCACCCCGCACAAAAGCGCCACCACCGCCGGCAGAGCACAGGGGCTGAGGGCCTCCGCGAGGCCGGTCACGAAACTATCGCCCAGGGTCAGTTCGACAAATTCCTCTTCCTTAATCGTAGCGGTGTCATGGGTCTGCCTGAACGGTACGATCGCCTGTTCCGCATAGCGCGGGGGGTCTTCGAGAAACCTGGTGATTTCGGCGGGGAGGGCATTGGTTATTTCTTCTCTTGAGCCCAGCGCCGAGCGCCCGACAAAAACAGCGGGCAGCTCGAGGGCACTTCGGCCGAATTCGACTTCGATGTTCTTCAGCAGGTCGTACGTCCCCTCGATGCCGAGGTCAAAGTATGAGATTCTCAGGGTCAGTCCGTATTCTTCCGCCAGTCTCGGCAGGTGGGTTTTCAGCAGCCTTTTGCAGTCGGCACAATCGTATGAAAACATGGTCAAGGCGAGTACCGGATTGTTTTGCTGGTCGTTGAGGACTATCTGTTTGCTGAGCCGCTCTGCCGCGCGCTCGAGGCGTCTTTGCCTGGCGGGGTCCTGCGAACCTGAGGCCAGCATTACGCTGTCGAGTACGGTTCCGTCGGAGGCTATCGCCCGGATTGTCATCGCGCCGGCGCCCACATCGACACGGCAGAAGTGATGCCTGCGCGCCTCGACCTGGGAGGGATAGGTGGGGTCTTTTCGCATCCAGATAAGCTCTGCGCCGCCGCCGCCCGAAATGATATATGTAACGCCGTCGTTGACGGAGCGCTCGTACATATGCCAGCTTGCGAATACGACGTCAACCTTGTGTTTCCGGAAGAGGGGCGCCCAGACACGGCGTAACAGCTCGGACGAACGCCCGCGGCAAATGTAGACCGGGTCATGAAGGAAAACCACCCTGAAGGCAGCTTGGCGGGCGTTTTCTTTCGCGAGTTCGGCTTCGAGCCATTTTATCTGCGGACTTTCAGCATCCATTTCGCTTCGCTTTTGCCGGCCCGTCGTGTCCCACGCATTAAGCGCGAAAAACTGAACGCCGCCCCATTCGAATCTGTAGTAGCCCCTGCGAAGTTTCGGGAAGTACTCTGCGACAAGTCCCCTTCCCTCGGCGTAATCGTTGTCGCCCAGGACTGCGTAAATGGCTGTCTTGCGCAGAAGTTCGGATTCGACGTCGAAGAACTCTTCCCACAAACGGCGGTCCGCTCCGTCGTCAACCATGTCGCCCAAGACCAGGCAAAAAAGCGGCTCATGAAGCAGCATCTGCTCGACAACGTTACGGTGATGCTGAGTTGTCATGGTGTCGCCGGGCCGTGGATCGCCGTAGACGCAAAACGTGAAAGACTCGCCCGGCAGACAGGCCGTCCTTATCTGAAAAGGGGCGTCGTTTTCAGCGGTTCGAAGGCCGTCATCGCACAAGAGCTGGTAGTTGTACGTCGTGCCCGGCTCAAGACCGGTTATCTTTATAAAGTGGCGCTTGCCGGAAGCATCCGATTCGAATTCTCGTGTACCTGCTGCGTCAAAAACTCTCACGTTTGCCGCGGCGGCCCGCCTGAGATGAAAGGCCACGGTCGCCGATTCGGTGGTGACGTCCAGCAGGTAGGGTCCGGCTGTGAAATTGTTGGTCGTATTCTCAGCGAGTGCGGCTTTCCGACCAAATAATCCCGAAGCGAAAGAATTGACAGCGATAGCTATAAAAAGCAGCGTTACTCTCATGCCTCAGGTCCCTTTGCCTTGCTCGATAAGCGATGTAACCTTGCTGCGAACCTGCTGCGAAACAGAGCGGCTGTATCCTTCTCGGACGAGGCCTATATTTCCTTGGCGATCGATAATCACGATTGACGGAACGGCCGCAACCTTGTATTTGCTCGCCACTTCTGCGCCCTTGTCAAGAAGAACAGGGTACCTGATACCGATGTCGGTGACTATTCGCCTCAGTTCCGTGGTGTTTTCGGGGTCCATGCACACGGCGGCTATAACGAAGTCATCGTTGTTGACGGTCTGGCGGAGCGATTGCAGTTCGGCCATCTCGGTCCTGCAGTACCTGCACCAAGTTGTCCAGAAAACCAGCACCACGACCTTGCCCCTGTGCTGGTGGAGATAGAATCGGTCGTTACTGAGGGTATCGAGGCGAAAATCCTGGGCCGGCTCGCCCGTTTTTAATCCGGCTCGCCTGCCGCAGCCAATAACAGATATGGCGGATGCGGCAAGAAAGCACATTAGTATTATTTTAACGGACAGTTTCACTTGTCGCTCTTCGAATTGAGGCTGTCTTTCTTTCCGCGGATTTTGCTGTTAATGGTGCTGAGAATATTCACCACGATAACGCTTACAGCACCCGCGCCGGCTGCAAAGGCGAGAAAGGCGGGTATGTTGCTTCCCACCGAACTCGAATTGGGATTGTAGCCTGTTTTCACACGCAGTATTTTGCCTTTGTTTTCATCTTTTTGCGTCACGTCTGTACTACCTCAGTGCGATACCGGCAAGGCCGGTCTGGAGATTTGCCTCGAGCGACTTCGAATCCATCACATCGTAGCCGCTCTTGAGCATATTCGATATTGCTTCGTCTGCCCTTGCACTGCGTTTCTTGATTCTGTGCTGAATTATTCGATAAAAAATGACTGCTTCGGCGCGCTTTACGTCACACTCGGCGAGGTCCGAAACTCGCAGTTCCTCGATTTGCGCCACCTCGTACAGAACGCACAGTGCATATGTTCGCGCCAGTATATCCTCCAACTGGCGTCGTGCGGTGAGCAAAGCCGCCGAATCGGCCTTTTCCAATCGCTCAAGGGCCTCGTCGGCTGCTTTTTCGAGCGTCTTTGTCTGCGGGAAAAAATCCTGGTCGCGGCGGACAAAAGTCGGGCGAATGCCTTCGAAATACTCTGCGACTCTTTCGGCAGCGGCCTTTCTACCCGCCATATCCACCTTTGCCATCGCGTCCAGCCCGGCTGTTATCGCAAGAACCGTCACATGCTGAAGGCCTTTTGCCAGCGTCTGCTGATTTACCTTGACGCTCTCGCCGGCGGCACAACTCTTCAGCGCCTCACGGATCCGGCGGTCGTAAAGGGTCCCGCTCTTTGCGTCGATTTTCTTTACAGTCGCCGCGGTGATTTCGTATTGCTCGGCGATGGCGTCCCAGTTGGGCTCTTTCCGCTTGCGAAGTCTTTCGATCGTGACTTCGGCTTGGGCGTAGGCTTTGACGGCGGCAAGGTCGGAATCGCGCGGCTTCTTGTCGGCGCTACATCCAGCCAGGGCTGTAATCAGCACGAGGGCACAGAATATAGTCGTGTTTTTCACGCCTTTCTCCGGAGGTCGTGTCACATTCCCACTACGATCAGGTAGTGCACATTAATATAGTATATCGCCAGATAGATGCATGCGATGAATAAAATCAGGCCGGTGATGCTACCTGCTGCAGCCGGTAAGATTCCGGCGGTTTTTCGGGCGCTACCGGGGCGGGGTGTGAAGATTTTGTCGGTCAGGGTGGTGGAAAACATCGAAGCGATACCGACTGCCCCGGAAAAGCAGATTACCAGCAGCAGCATCTCGGCGGGTGAGGAAAACTGTTCTTTGATGAGCCATCCACCGAACGAAAGCATTATCACGAGAAGTGCAAGGGGCGGCAGAGCCAGAATGATCGTGCTGAGTTTGATCCCTGCCGGTTTTGCGAAAAAGGACGCGGCTATTATCAGCGCAAGCGCGGCCCAGGAAATAAAGGCCACATGGATTCGACGCATGTTGCGCTTGCACCTTGTGATTTGTGCTTTGATGGCATCCTCGAGCGAGGGCAGTTGAGTGAGTGCTTCTTTGTAGGCTGAGATTGCCTCTGCGTAGCGCTCGGCATCGTAATATGTCCGGCCTACGTCCATGAGCGTCTGTTCCGCCTCGTCGTGATGGGGATACTTCTCTCGGAGCTTTCGATATGCCTCGACGGCCTTGTCCGGGTTGGCCTGGCGATACTGGTTCGCCAGCCAGTACTGCATGGTTCCAGCCAGTTTGCAGTCGGGGTATTCGGTGATTAGCGAGTCGACCTGCTGCAGAAGGCTGTCTTGCTGCCGGGGCGTTTGCCTTCTTGCGAATTCGATCTTTCGAATCCTCTCAAATCGTGCGAGGGGTTCGAAATTGTGGTCGCTGTATGCTGAGAGGTATTTGACGCGCTGTTTGGCTAAGGGCGTAAGGGTTCCGGCTGGGTATTCTTCAGTCAGGCGATTATACCATTTCAAGGCGTCGGGGAATCGGAAGAGCTTCTCGTCGTAGATTTCGGCTATCGCAAAGTAGGCGTCATCGATCTGAAAGTGACCCTGATGGGTTGCGATAAACTCTTCGTACGCCTTTACGCTTTGCTCGTAGGCGCCATTGTCGGCGAGGCGTCTGCACTGCTCGCAGGTTCGTCTTTCCTTGAGCGGCGGCTGTTTCAAGGCGATGGTGCGCTGCTGGTCGATGAAGTGGGCGCTTGCGGATTCGACGTCAATATCGATTCGTACTGCGCCGCTGTCGCCGACGCCGGCGGGGATTGTGAAGTATACTATACCGTCGATTTGTGCGGTTTCGTGGGTTCGCCCTGTCAGGCCGACGAATGCGGCGGGCTTTGTGGGGTTTTTCTTGTTGTGGGCGATTAGTATTGAGTGTATTGGGCTGCGGGCGAGTGCCTTGGCTTCGATTATTCCAGAGCTGGTCAGTATTTCGGGCCTTGTAATGATTCCGATGGTGTGAGCGCGGTCCACGTTAAGCATAGTTTCCAGCTTTGTGCCTTCATTGAGGAGAACGAGGCGTAATCCGCCCCAGTCGAGTTTCCATGAATCGTTTTTGTCGGGTTTGGGTGGTTCGGTGGCGGTTTTGAGGAAAACCGAATCCGGCCCCTGTGGTCCGTAAATCGGGACGTATGGTCGCAAGTCTGCAAACTGATCGGGGCATTGTTCGGGTGGTGCGCAGAGCCAGACGATGAATTCGGGCATCTGATCCATCATCAGAGTCAGGGCCCGCTGGGATATGTCGCCCCAGACCATGATGAATGAAAAAGGCGTGTTGGGATAAGGCTGGGTCTGGAACTGAAAGCGGGTTTCTGAGTCGCCGATCCGGTATGTGTAACGGGTCGACGGGCTCAGGCCGGTTATGGCAACTTCGTGCTTGTTTGACGGGCGGAAGCTTTCGACCGCAGAGGAGGGTTCAACCTGAGCTGCGGCTGGTTTATAGTTAACGCGGCCTTTATATTTTTTTTCGCTCAGCCAGGCGATTGTGACCTCCGATGTGCCGACGTTCAGGACTTCCGGCCTGACAGGCGCGGGAGTGGATTTGGAAAGGCAAACAATGAGCAGAACAGTGGCAGCGGCGATTATGAACAGAGCTGTCAGCAGAGCGCAAGTCTTTTTCATAAAACAAGTTTATCACGCCGGGACATAGTGGTCAAGGCGTTCAGCAGGCGCGAACAGATTTTGATTATCAGGACTGCTATGAGGCTACCTATCAACGGGGTATAACTTGTTTTTCCTGGTCACTACGTAAGCGCAAATTCCCCGTATTTTACTAACTGGCGGCTGCTAAGTCTGGCAAGCCTGCTCTTTGGCTCTATGGCGGGAATGTTCTGTGAATTCCTTGAGTACGCACTCGGAAGCTTTGGTGAGTGTTAAACGCTTACCAATTGGTGTATTACGGAGACTATGAAAAGTACGGTAGTCTACGGCCACAGTTGTTCGATGAGCCAGTTTTCCGCAAGGGCTGCGTAATCCTTGAAGTCTATTATCTTTTGCTGTTCGGGCTCTTCGTCGTAGATATTAACGATTGAATCAAGACCGCAGTACTGTTCGCCCTCGGCCATAACGCCAACAACCTCAGCCTGCGACAGGGCCCGGTCATAGATGCGGAAATCGTCCATCCAGCCGAAGAATCCGTCGCGGTAGTCGTCGCGGGCCAGGCCTATTGCGGCGGTTCCTACACCGGCGAGTGAGACGGTCGCACCTTTTTTCCCGGCGACCGGACAGCCGTTAATGTACACCTGCTGACGGCCCGCGGCGGCATCTTTAACAAATGCATAGTGATTCCAGAGGCCCCAGCTTTCCGGCGGGGGCACGTCGAGAGCGTCTCTTCGTCCGAGGCCCGTCGAGAATGTCATCTGGCCTGTTCTCGAATCCACTCTGATCTCTATCACAACGAACCGCGTCGGTCCCGACAGCGGCTGTTGTGCCTTGATTATTACATTGCTGGTATCCGGGCCGGTGGGCGAACCTTTCACCCACAAAGAAATCGTTATCGCCTCATCGATATCGCTGAAGAGGTTCTGTGCCATGCTTTCGTCAGCAATGAGAACACCGTAATTGGTCTCGTCCAATCCGAAGTAGATGCAGTTGTCTCGTTTGCCGGGGTCCCACCTCGGATTTGCTGTGCCCTCTTTGCGGAAAAACACGCCGTCATTGCCGTTGCCGGAAGAATCACGGGCGTTGTTTTCAAACTTGTACCATGCCTTCAGAGCCGCCGGATCCGGAGAGACCGGCTGGACAGGCATATCGTTCTTGTGCCATTCTCCTGCGAGTATGGCGTGATCTTCAAAGTTGACCACGCAGTCACCCGTCCAATCCGCCATCAGATGAACCTGTTCCATGCAGCTTGGCACGCACAGGGAAACATCATCAATATACAGTACTCCCGAAGCGGCGCTCGGGCGAGGGGCGTCCCTGTCGCCGACGCCGATGAATACCTTTTCTATAGCGGTCAGGTCAATACCTTTGAACCTGTCGAGCTTGGCGCCCCAGCCCTTCCAGGTTTCCGTTCTGACGTCACCGACGTCTCCATCATAAAAAGCCGCTGCCGATTCGCCAGCGGTGTCCTCGAGAGCGATGTACATTTTGTCGGCGCCATTGCTCGAGACGCCTTTGAAAAAGAACGCAACACTGTCGACGCCGGAGGAGAAGTCCTGAGGGCTGTCAAACGTCATACCGGCCTCGGAGAATTTGTAGCCGGAGCGGTTAAAGTACTGCAGTTCCATCGATTTCAAGCCTTCGTGTTGCTCTTCGGTTCTCAGTTCGATCCACGCGCCGCCGCCCTGGCTCCATGCCTGCTGGAGGGCGCTCATATCGGCATACGACTCAAAACTTTCCTTGGTAACACACGCTGCCGTTGTAAAGCTCCAGAGCTCGCCCTTCCACGGGCTGTCGGGCTCGGCGTGGTTGACTTCATCGATGCGCCAGTAATAGGTGTTCCCTAATTCGAGTCCGCCGGGGTCGAAGGTGACGGCAGGCACACGACCATGTCCGGGGCTAGTGTTGGGGTCTGCGGCGCCGGCAACGGAATCGGCGTCGGTTCCGAAATAGACATCATGCAAGAGGCCCGAGTGGCCCGCAAGCCAGCTAAGCGCAGTATCTGCAGAGACATCCTGGGCGCCATTGAAGGGAGTGGGCATGCCGGCGGTCATTCTCGGGCTGTCGAGAATAAGCTCGAACGCGTTCAAGACCGCCCGCTGGCTTTCCCGTTGTGGACGAATATCATCCGGAACCATCTCGCAGCAGTTGCCCTCGTATATTACCATGACCGCCGAGCCGTCCGTCCTGAACTTGATCACCGACGGAACAAGGTCCTCATCGCGTGTCACCTGCTGGATCTCAACATCGTAATCAGCCTGAAGCAGTTGCACACCGTCCGAACTGCCGAGGTCGTCGTATTGACCTTTGAATTTCTGCCATTCGTAATTACTTCCGTACTCATTATACAAAGTGTGTGTCCCCGCAACGGCCAGCGCGGTAATCTCCGACATCGGCGGCTGGGGGTCGCATATGCATTCCCAATGTGGTTGGCCGCCATTTCTCTCCCCGCCGTAGCGGTTGTGGTAGCTTATAAGCGTGTATTCACCGGCAGGCATGTTGTAAAATGCAAGCAGGATGTTGCTGCCGGGGACAGCAGGAAAGTCGGTTATCTGAAAGCATGTGTTGCAGATAGGGTCATAAAGCACGTCGCCGCTGACCGCCGGCGGGCCGCATGTCGCATTCAAGTTGCACATCTCAAGACCTGCTGCGAGCAGGCCTCCGCGGCCTTCGTAAACGCAGCTCATGCCAGCCATGATGCCGGTGTCGCCGAGGCCGGGCTTGCCCTCGTACGATTCGCCGCACCCGGCCTCCTCGCCGGTTCCGTTGGCCATAACGCAGTCATGCCCGTACATATCATGCCATCGCGGCTGGGCCCACGGAATCCAGCCGGGCTTTAGCGTCTGTTCCCAAATACCTCCGTTGTACTTCGCAAGCGCCAGGTCAACCTTCAGATGCAGTGCAGGCTCGGCCCCCGGGCAGTTGCCCGCCAAAACCATGCTCAGCAGCACACAGAAAATGAGAAATTTTTTGTTGCACATGGCAAAACTCCGTTCATTCAGAACACAGTAATAAACAGCTCCTAAACGCTCCATATGTGATTATACCAGCACAGGCCCTATAAATGCAAGTCTTTTTTTTGATAAAACTGATTTATCGGCCTTCTGCTGCAAGAACACATTGTGTTTTCCCACAAATAGTGGTCCAGCAGGCGATCGACGGGCGTTTTATTGACACATGCGTTGCTGGTTGCGGTGGCTTCGTAGATGATATTCATGGTCGCCGTACCGTCGGTGTAGAAGCGAACCTCCGAAGGATTCGGTTCGTCGTCAACTGTGGTTGGCTGAAAGGTAACATTGATGGCAATCTGAATCTCAATAACGCCCTCACCTTTAGCGGTGACGGACTTTATATTACTGAAATCGCCCCAGCTGTGATACGTCTGCAGCGTATACACACATTCGTCAAGACCGGTGAGGGTCATCCGCATACTCCCAGCGTGGTGGCCTCGCTTGTTTTCAGCGAGCATAAAGTACGCGCTGTTTGCAATGGGGTCTCCTCCGCGGGGACGCCTGCTATTGCAGCAAATACGGTAAAAAAGGCTAATTTCTGAGCGATGGCAATCCTCCTTTGCAAAGACAAATCCTGAGAATCAACGCACTTCGCCCTTAGAAACAGTAAAAAAAGGGCACGAAACACTCCAGTCGCATTATACTATGGTACGCCCTATAAAAGCAAGGTTTTTTAGAAAGAGACGGGAAATCGTCATGGAAGTTCTGGGCAGACTATCCCGGCGCGCCGGCAGTGAAACTGCGAGAAAAATCGTTTGGGGCCGGGCCCGCAGGATCTCAGCCCTCCTGCGCCCAAATTTTTCCGCCTGTGCAGAACATGGCTGTCTTGGTTGAGACTTTGCGGGTGGGTCAATCCGGTGTGGAACTTCAGGCGTTCTGCAGGGCTGAGAGTATCCCTATCGCATTGAAGATTGCGTGGATGAAGATGGGGCGGAAAAGCGAGCCGCTTTTCTCGTAGGCGTATCCCATGCATGCTGCTATGATAAACAGGGCCGGCCAATGTGTCATGTCGGGATGGATGACTGCGAACAGGCCGGCAGCCAGGGCGATGGCTGGCCAGGGGTTCAGCAGATATGTTCGGAGCATCGTCTGAAACAGGCCGCGAAAGAGCATCTCTTCGAACAGGGGCGCGATTGCCAGGGCAAGGACAGCTACCATCACGCGGACGGAAACCTGGGAATGTGCGGCTATCTGTTCGAGTTCCTGGTGCTTCTGTATCTCGAACTGAGGCCCTGCGACGAGGCGGCCCAAAAAGAGCGTCAGCACGATAGCCAGCGTCACAAACGGCGAGATGGCAAGCAGGTTCACTACCGCGGCGAACAAATCCTTCAGGATCGTTTTCGGATTAAGGCCGAAGCCCTTCAATTGCTCGGTGAAAGTGCGTTTTACAATATAGATAATTATCGCGATTACAGCCACGGAGCCGGCGCTGAGGAGAACATTGTCGAACAGCGCCTTCTGCCAGTCCTCGAAATCGGGCGCAAACCGCTCGATGATTATCTTTGCGAACCAGAGGCCGACAACCCATAAGAACAGCGGGACAACGGGCAGCCAGGTCGGCATATTGTTGAGGCGGGGCGGCGTGTTCAGCAAAGCTTTTCTGCCAAAAGAAGTCTTGACAAGCCAAACC
>Ga0180438_10002804_pt1 | contig 27564 bp, 25 predicted proteins | sample SS_ome_12_FD_132455 | JGI IMG/M metagenome (GOLD analysis project Ga0180438, IMG submission 132455) | Hypersaline lake sediment archaeal communities from the Salton Sea, California, USA - SS_3_D_2 metaG | ecosystem: Environmental > Aquatic > Non-marine Saline and Alkaline > Hypersaline >...
AACCAGGTTGCACCTCCTGATGGAGATGTCACTGTGATAGTGCCTTGGGTAATACTGAATTCATCACTGTCATCGTATACCAGATTGTCAATAGTCTTCACTCGGATCACATAATTGGATGCAAGAGGTATATTACTGGGTATGGTCCAGGAAAAAGACCCATCATTGGGTGTACTGTCAACAATACTCAAAATATGGGAGCTGTTCTGATATACCCGTATTTTAACATTTTCATTCATACTCCCTTGTGTATCCCATGTGATGGTATAGGTCTCTCCTGTAAACCATGTTATACCAATTGATGGAGATGTCACTGTGATGGTTCCCGATGTAATACGAAATTCATCACTATCATCGTAAACCAGATTGTCAACGGTTTTTACTCGGATCACATAATTGAAGGCAGGAGTGATATTATTTGGAACCGTCCAATCAAAAGACCCATCATTGGGTGTGTTGTCTACAATATTCAAAATATGCGATCCGTTCTGATATACTCGTATCTTCACATTTTCATTCATAGACCCCTGAGCATACCACTGTATCGTATAGGTCCCACCAATCATCCAGTTATCAGAAGCCTGAGGAGATGTGACTGTAATGGTTCCCCCTGCTGAGATAGAGAAAAACCCACTGGTTTCATAGTAATTCCCATCCATTGTCTCTACACGTATCTTGTAATTATCTCCAGGTTCAACAGTACCTCCAATATACTTCCCCACTTCCCAGTTATATAATCCATTTTCTATCTGGATATTTCTTGCAATTTCACCAACAAGACCCTGATCATGATCCTTTAACAGTACAATCTTTACCTCTTTCACACCCAAATAAATCCACTCCCAGGTAATTTCTCGAGTCTCTCCCTTCAACCAGTTCTCACCTCCCACAGGGGAGGTAAGTTTAAGGTCTGATATTGTAAATAAACCATCACTTTCATCAACATACTGTCCATCCATGGTTTCAATACGGATTTTATAATCTGTTCCGGGTTCTGTGACTATGTCCAAATACTTACCTACTCTCCAGTTATAAGAACCATTTCCTAACGGTATATTGGTTGCAATTTCACCAAGCTGGATATCATTCCTAAGTAAAATAAATTTTATATTCCCACTCAATCCCTGGGAAGACCAGGTAATGTTCTTATAACTTTTCCTCTGCCAGTTCTCACCCCCATTGGGAATTGTGATTTTGAAATTATCACAGGGTAAAATAATTTTTTTTGTAATTGAATCAGATAATTCTTCATCAAAAACTTTTAGAGTACAATTATAAATACCGCATTTGGAATAGGTATGGATTGGATTTTTTTCACTTGAGGAAGTATTATCACCAAAATCCCAAAGCCAATTTTTAATTTTGCCATTTTCCAGTGTACTTAAATCAGTAAAATACACTTTCAAACCATCAATACTATAATCAAAATCAGCATTTAATGCCTTAAATGCAGTATATTCATAATACCTTTCTTTCCAATCACCGGAGATTCTGGAACGAAGTGTTACATAAAGTTTTCTACCATCTACAGGAAGATTTTCCACAATGATAAAAAGCCCTCCATCTGAGTCTCCAGTAAAAATATCATTACCACCTAATTCATTTCCTATCCACAATTCATACTGCTGAACATTCAGTCCTGCATCCCATTTAAAAGTAGCCGTCGAACCTGAAAGCGTAGACCCAGGCTCTGGATTTTCCATTGTTGCTGCTCGAGGTGGAAGCGAATGATCAAAATTCCCGGAATATTCCAAATCACATTTATATTCACCAATAATCCACGCTCCTGGCCAGTACACATGATATATCTCGTATGAAGCCTCTGTTCCATTTATGTTAACTTTTATAAAGTTCAGATCAGCAAAAGAGTTCAACTTAAAACCATGGTTTGGCCATGTAAAGCTCTGAGTTCTATATACAGGTGCTCCCCCTCCTCCACTCACAAAATAGTGAATACTCTCATGTAGAATATGTTGAAAATTATGCTTGCAGGCCTGAAATACTGCTGTTACACCATACTCCTTAAAAATATCATGATAAGTGTAATAAACTTCATCCATTTTCTCATCCCTTCCAAACAATACTATAGGCCTGTGGAAACTTACAAAAATGTGGTCAAACTTTCCACTTTCTCTTGCATTGGTCAGTGTGGAGGAAAGCCAGTTGACCTGATCAGCACGGGTCGCCCACTCAATCGCACCTTCTGTATTATAAGGAATAAACAAAGTGATAAACAGAGCATTACCGTATTCTGTGGCATAATAAGTGGTGGTGGTAAAATAACTATCAACAAGTGTTTCGCTTAAATCCCATCCTTGATACGGACCAGGATAAAAACAGGTTTCATTTTTGTATATAGTTGGTTGGAACTCATGATTTCCATAGATTGGCAGTAATGGAGACTTTTTCCATAATGGGCGATGCCATTTAAAAAATCTTCTTATTATATCATAACTTCTCCCTGTATGATCAAAATCTCCAAGATGGATAACAAAAGCAGGTGACTGCTCATTTATAAAATCCCTAACAGCTTTAATAGCTCTTTCTGTACCATACCATCCTGGATCTGTTTGAATAGGACCAATATCACAACTACGAATTCTTGTGTCTCCGTAAACACAAAATGAAAATGGGGTGTGATCGCCTACAGCTGGGGCTGTTTTAAACCTGTTTGTGCCTTCATCAACGTCTTCCCAATTATAGCAGGCATTATTACTATCAAATACCATGTAATAATAGGTTGTATTGGGTTCCAGAGGAGAAAGCATGACTTTATGAATTCGTTTCATGGTCTCCGAAAAAACTTCTTCCGGGTTCGTAAAATTTGGATCTGTATCAAATCTTACAATTCCATAGTCAGAATTTATCCATTCCCACATAACACTGACACTGTCCCTTGTTAACTGCATAAGGGTTGGTTTGACACACCCTCTGTTGGATGAATGAGAAATAATCTGTGTAGTGTGTGTTTTCCCTTCATATTTGGCATTATCTTTATGTTTTACCACATAAACCTTAACAGTTTTAGCCTCAGGACTATAACACCCTTTGTCCTGTGAGTAAGTATAAGCAAAGTATTCCACTGTCTCATTTGGATATACTATGATAATACTCCCAGCTTCCATAAACATCAATTTTTTATTAACCATCGTGTACCAGTGGATCTCATCACTTGGTTTTGTTTCCTTTGCCATTAATCTTACCGGTTCTCCATAATAAATTAAACCTGGCTCAGCCCAGGCATTTTTTGGGGGCTCTGGCGGATTTTGACACTCTTTTAGCCCAACCAAGCCAGCCTTTTCTGAAAACATAATATTTTCCCAGCCAAATAATATGGCTAAGAAGATTAAACATATCATACAAAACCTGTTTTTTAAGGGCTTACTCATTTTTCCTCCTTTTTAATTACAATCAAACATAAAAATCACATTCCATTTTTACTTGAAATTATCACCGAGTAGATTTAATATACATTAAACAGTTCACTGTCGTCATATATTCAAAAGAAAATGGAGATGATTATCTGGAACTACATGTAAGTGAAATCAAGTAAAACCTTTATTTATGCACATGTATCTTCATTGCAGGTGTCCTCACAGGAGTAACACGTATTAACATAAACACACGTTTGGGTTCCTCCACCTGGTTCATCGCACGCTCCACCACTACAAGCATCATTTGAACAAAATCGCCCATAGGTATGACACCAAATAACTGCAGTATCGGGAGCCTCACCACCACCAAAAATTTTTTTCTTTTCAAGATGATTCAAATTAGAAATCGTTTTTTTGTTCAGCAACAGTTTTTTGTTAATTTTCCTTTTATACATTTTTTTTTACCTCCTTTTTATTTTAGATAAAATTCTGGTAAATATAGTATCAGACTGTAGTAAAACCGGGGTGAAGTGATTTTACTACTCACCCCGATTCTGGCTGTACTGATAGTTCTTAGTTATGGGCAAGCCTTCCCATCATTGGAAATGCAATTAATGGGAACACAAGAATTCCATCTGCTATTGCAGAAAATTCCTGTGTCACCTCCACCACCATAAACAGACTTCAGCTGGGATTTAGTGAGATCAGAAATTGTCTGCTTGTTGAGTGTTAATTTTTTTGAAAAACTTTTTTTCTTCATTTTTAACCTCCAAATAATTTTCTAGCTGAAACAAAATTCAGAGAGAATATCTCCAATTTCCCTTCTAACTGACATATTAACGCTTATTTTTAACATCTTAATCCTAAAATCTGTCCTCATATTCTTTCATGATACTTTGTCATTAACTTCTATCATTAAATAATTCAGCAAGTTTGGTGCCAGAATGAAAACATCACCCAAAAGCATTCACTGATAAGCTTTTTGGGAGACTGGTGGTTTCTGAAAAATAGGTATTATTCTGAAAATAGACAGAATTTTAATCCAGAAATGGATTAACCTAAGATGAAATCCAATGCTGATCGAAAAAAAAGGTTCTGATAATATTCAGAATGGTTCTGAATATTTTCAGAATTGGCTCAGGGTTTTAAATCATAGTCATTGATAAAATTAAGGAACTTTTTATGATCTTCTAGATCAATATTTAAATCACTTAATATATCTTTATATTTCCCACTGGAATTATTTAATGCTTTTTTGATGATAGCTTTGACTTGCATCCTGTTCAGATCACGCTTCAAAAAGGGTTTTTTAACCACCTCCCAGAAACTTTTACCCGATCGAAGATCCGCCCATATCCCATTAATTCTGCGATCCAATGAATCCTCAATTTTTTTAACACTACTTTGATGAATGATTTCCTCTATATCCCGGCCGGTAATGGGACTTTCCAGAAGTATTCCAGCACGGGTCATCACTGTAAAAAGCTCCCTCACATTCCCCGGCCAATCGTGCTTGAATAAGGCATCCCAAAAATCTTTCCCGATCTCCTTTCCCTTTAAAAGGTTAATTCTTTCCATAACCAATGGTTTTATGTCTTCCATTCTCTCCCTCAATGGAGGAATATCAATTTCCAGAATCTGCAAACGAAAGTAAAGATCCTCTCGAAACTCCTTTTTCTCAATGGCACTTCCCAAATTCTTGTTGGTAGCAGCAACCATTCTAACATTTGCCTCTCTTTCTGTTGATTCTCCCAACACTGAGTATTTTTTCGTATTAATAAAACGCAGCAGTTTAGCTTGAAGGGGAACCGGCACTTCGGATATCTCATCAAAAAACAGGGTACCTCCATCCGCCTCATCCACCAATCCTTTTTTGTCAGATTTCGCATCTGTAAATGCCCCTGCTTTATGGCCAAACAACTCACTTTCAAAAAGATTCTCAGGAATACTAGGTGTATTAACTGTAACAAATGTTCCGGTTCGCCCCGAATACCGATTAATCAATTCTGCAATTCGACTTTTACCCACCCCCGTTTCTCCCAGAAGCAAAATAGGCTCATCCTCCATCGAATATTTTAATACTTTTTCTTTTACTTTCCGAATTTCTTTACTGCTTCCGGTTATCCCCATTTCATTTTTCCGTATCATCTCTATTATATTTCCCAATAATTCACCCAGAATTTTAAATGCAACACGATCTGATTGGTTAAAAGAATCCCTTGCACCACTGTCAACATAAAGGAAAAACTGTTCCCCTACAGGTAGAATCATCAGACTCTTCACATTTAAGTGCAAAGCAGATTCAGGTAGACCATCAATCTTGGAATTAATGAGAACATTTTCTTTTTCTATGGTTTTTTTATTCTTTAATGTCCTTTTCATATAACTCTTTGAAAATCCCTCTCCTTCATCAATAGTACGTCCAATGATATCTCTTCCTTTGTGCCATAGGATTTCGCCTTCCCTGTTGTACAGCATGGCCAGAGAAACCTCCTTTTCTTTTAGCAGGTCCCAGAGTTTGGTTTTAATACTTTCAAACATCCATTGGCTCCGAAATCGTTATTCTTTTTGGTTAAAATAAATTTTCTGCCAGAAGATGGCAGAATATGACTTGGAAGTAACTTCTAATAACTATCCTTCTCCCGGTTCCTCTTCTTCCTGCGTCCTTTCAATTTCATCTTCATCCGTGAGGGGTTCGTCGTGGTAGTAATCGAATATTTCTGAATGGTCCTCTTCCCTGCAATATTCAAGGGGTTCTGTTCCTTTGATAAACGTTTCGTAAAAGGGATAGAGGCAATCGTCTGTGAATAATTTTCCTGTATATTTATCGACTTTTACCATAATAACGCCGGAAGGTCGTTTAAATTCCTGGGGTTCGGGATATTTTTCGAGATATTTTTCCATAAAACTGACAAAGATAGGGGAAGCAGCCCGTCCTCCGGTTTCATTGTATCCCAGGCTTCTTTTCACATCATGTCCGACCCAGACTCCTACCGTAATGGAGGGAGAGAAACCGATAAACCAGGCATCGGTACAATCATCGGTGGTACCGGTTTTCCCACCGATGGGAGCCTCCAGATGTTTGGCTCTAAATCCACTCCCGGATTTTACCACTCCCTGCATCAAGTAATTGATTATATAAGCAGTCTCTTTCTCCAATACCTGTTTCTTGTCAGGGAAATTTTCATCAATAATATAGCTATGTTGGTTAACAATTTTTTTTATAAAGTAAGGATTGACTCGATAACCGAGATTGGGAAAAACAGTATACGCAGCCACCATCTCTTTTAATGTCACTTCAAACGCACCTAAAGCAATTGACATATACGGTTTTAAATCGGCAGTAATCCCGAACTTTCTTGAGTATTGAACAACCCGTGGGGGTGTTAAATATTCAACGACTTTGGCACTGATAAGATTGACAGATAGTTCAAATCCCCGCCGTAATGTTAATGGGCCCCGAAAGTCTGCGGTATGATTCTGGGGTTCATAAGGTTCCTGGGTCCATTCGTTATCAAAGATTGTGGGTTCATCGACGATTATTGTGGCCGGGGTGTAGCCATTCTCAATAGCCGCCGTGTATACAATGGGTTTAATCGTGGAACCTGTTTGCCGCTTTGCCTGGGTGGCGTTGTTCCATTTGCTCTTCTCAAAAGAATAACCGCCCATCATGGCCTTTATCTCACCGGTCTTATTATCCACCACCAGGATTGCTCCCTGTACATCCGGCTCCTGTTCAAGGCTCAATGTCAGATATTTTACACCCTTCATACTTATAGTTACATTTTCACTTTTCTTTTTATCATTATCATTAGTTTTCGTTTTTGATTCATTCTCTTTGGGTGGCTGCACCAGTTCTTCAGGGATTTCCAGGATCTTGACCAGGATCACGTCACCCTTTTTCAGGATTTGACTCAGTTGATACTTTGTCCACTTCGCCTCTGCTGCCTTAAGGATGCCTTTGTATTCACCGATCCTTACAACCGCTCTCCGATTGCTAACCTTTAATACAATTCCCTCAAAAATCTCCCCCTTTTTTATTTTCAGGTATTTCCACGAAGGCAATTGAACGGTTTCAATATCTACCTTACTTCCATTTTTATTGTTATTCTTTTTATTATTATTATTACTAAGAAGGTTTTCTAAATTTCTTCGCCATCCCTTCCGTTTATCAAGGGTTCTTAATCCTTCTCTCAGGGATTCTTCTGCCCATATTTGCATTTCACTGTTCAGGGTTGTATAAACTTTTAGACCCCCGGTATAAAGTTGTTTATCTCCGAATTTAGATTCAATGAGTTTCCGGATCTCTTCCACAAAATAGTTTCCGATTTCTTCTTCTTCCATCTCAAAGGGTTTTTGGGGAAGTGGAAATTTGATGGCTTCTTTATATTGTTTTTCATCGATAAATTCTAGGTCAAGCATTCGTTTCAGGATATAGTTACGTTTTTTCAGGCAATTCTGAGGTTGGTTGAACACATGGTATTTTCCATTGGGGCTGGGCATAATGGTGGGAATAAGGGCTGCTTCTGCAAGATTAATATCTTTTACGGATTTACCGAAATAGTACCTGGATGCAGCTTCAACCCCATAAACACTGGCTCCCAGGTAAATTTTATTACAGTAGAAGGTCAATATTTGATCTTTTGAATATTTTTTCTCAATCTGGATAGCCATTAACATTTCTTTTAGTTTTCTTGACCAGGTTCGCTCTCGATTTAGAAAGAGGTTAAGTGCCAATTGTTGTGTAATCGAGCTTCCGCCCCCCAGGTCCTTGTTAATGATCTCCCCTAGAATGGCTCGTAATGTGCCCCTGAAGTTGATCCCCCAGTGAGAGTAAAACTGATTGTCTTCTGATGCGATTAGTGCTTTTTCCAGGACGTCCGGGATATCCGACCGCTGCACAATGGTTCGTTTTTCAATGGCAAATTCTTTAATGGGTTTTCCCTGGTCGTCGTAGATAACGGTCATTATTTTGGGTTTAATCTCCTCGAGGCGTTTGATTTGTGGGAAACCTTTTTGATAGACCAGGATGATACCGATCAAAGCGCCAACAAGTATAGTGATAACGATGCTCAGTATAAAAAGTATTCGTTTGAGGTTTTTTATGATAAAATTTTTTATCTTCATTTTTACCTGCAGACATACAGTATACCACAAAATCGTTAGAGAGTGAATTTTTTTTGCTGAATATTCTTGAAATTTTGATGTTAAACCGTTAAAATAGTATCTAAATCCAAGGAGGACATCATGCCACCTAAAGCCAAAGGTTATGTCGAGATATCTGTAGAAGGCTGCAAAGGATGCGGCTTATGCGTTGTCCATTGCCCTGTTGAATGTCTTGCAATGAATCTCTCTGATACCAACAGTTACGGCTTACATTATGCCTACCTGTCCAAAGAGGATGTCTGTATTGCTTGCCAGAACTGTTCAGTAATCTGTCCGGACGCAGCAATAACGGTTTACAAGAAAGTAGATTAAATTTATGGAGGAAAAATTGGGTGAAATAAAATTTATGAAAGGTAATGAAGCCCTTGCAGAAGCCGCAATCCGCGCCGGGCTTCAGGGCTATTTTGGATATCCTATCACCCCTCAATCTGAGGTAGTGGAATACCTGGCCCTGGAAGAACCCAAATACAATTACGTGTTGATCCAGGCCGAGAGTGAAGTGGCATCTATCAATATGGTGTACGGTGCAGCAGCTGCTGGTGCCCGTGTAATGACGACTACGTCATCTCCGGGTTTTTCATTGATGCAGGAAGGGGTTTCCTACATTGCATGCGCGGAACTTCCATGCTTGTTGGTTAATGTGAACAGGGGTGGTCCGGGACTGGGAACGATTCAAGCGAGCCAGGGTGATTATTTTCAAGCCACCAGGGGCGGCGGCCACGGCGACTACCGGGTGATTGTACTGGGACCCAACTCTGTCCAGGAAATGGTGGATCATACCTTCCTGGGATTTGAACTGGCAGATAAATACCGAACCCCTGTGTTGATTTTATCAGACGGTGCCACCGGTCAGATGATGGAAAAAGTAGTGCTGCCTGAACCGATTGAATACAAACCCAATAAACCCTGGGCAACCACAGGAAAAACCCCGGATAGAGAAAGAAATATCGTCACCTCCCTCTACATTCAATCGGAAGATATGGAAGCTGTAAATATCAAGCTCCAAAAAAAATACCAAAATATAATGGAAAATGAAGTTCGATGGGAAGAATATAAAATGGATGATGCGGAACTGATTATTACCGCCTACGGCCTTGCTTCACGGGTATGCAAAAAAGTGGTGGACATTGGCCGCCAGGGGGGAATCAAAATGGGGCTTATTCGTCCCATTACCTTATGGCCCTTTCCCATGAAAAAAATCGAAGAAGTTGCTGCCCTGGATCATATCAAGTTTTTCCTCTCCGTAGAAATGAATATGGGTCAAATGGTAGAGGATGTGAGACTGTCTGTTAACGGGAAGAAACCGGTTTATTTCTACGGCCGAACCGGTGGGATTTTGCCTACCCCGGAAGAAGTCCTGGAATATGCCCGGAAACAACTAAAATAAAGGAGAATAGCAATGAAAGAAGGATATAAGATAATATATCAAAGGCCAAAAACCCTTCTCCCCAAGCGGATGCACTATTGTCCGGGATGTTTCCACTCCACCATTCACAAACTGCTGATGGAGGTGGTGGAGGAACTGGACATCCAGGACAAGACAGTGGGTGTCTGCCCGGTGGGGTGTGCTGTTTTTGCCTATGAATACCTGGACGTAGATATGCAGGAAGCGGCTCATGGACGTGCTGCTGCATTGGCTACTGCCATCAAACGGATGCTTCCTGACCGGTATGTTTTTTCCTACCAGGGGGATGGCGACCTGGCAGCGATCGGTACGGCTGAAACCATTCATGCGTGCAACAGGGGTGAAAAATTTACATTTATTTTTATCAACAATGGCATCTATGGTATGACCGGTGGGCAGATGGCACCTACTACACTGGAAGGTCAAAAGACCACCACCTCCCCTTATGGAAGGGAACCCCAAAAAGCGGGTTTGCCATTAAAAATGGCTGAGATGGTCTCCCAATTGCCAGGTGTGGTTTATGCTGAAAGGGTGAGTTGTAATACCCCAGCCAATGCCAGGAAAGCCAAAAGGGCCATAAAAAAAGCCTTTGAAATCCAGGCAAAAGGTCTTGGAACGACATTTATAGAAGTGGCATCCAATTGCCCATCCGGGTGGAAATGCACCCCTGTGGATTCCCTGGAATGGCTGAAGACTAAGGTATATCCCTATTATCCTTTGGGTGTGTTCAAAGATGAATCGGCTGGAAAAAAGGAGGTATAAGAAAATGCTAACAGAGATGATTTTTTCCGGATTCGGTGGTCAGGGAGTACTTTCCATGGGCAAGCTCCTGGCTTACGCAGCAATGAAAGAGGGTAAAGAGATTAGCTGGATGCCATCATACGGCCCGGAGATGAGGGGTGGTACAGCCAATTGTATGGTCAATATCAGCGATGAACCCATTTCCTCACCGGTGGTGACGGAATACGATGTGGTGGTGGTATTGAACCAACCGTCGCTGCGAAAATTCGAACCACGGGTAAAGAAGGGCGGCATCCTGATCTGGGAAAGCAGTACCATTAAACAAGGCCCTACCCGGGACGACATCAAAATCTATGCTCTCCCTGCTATTGATAAAGCCACGAACGAATTAAAGAATGTGCAGGTGATGAACATGTTAGTACTGGGAGCTCTGGTTAAAATAAGTAAAATTGTTAAACAGGAGTCTTTATTAATCGCCTTAAAAGAGACACTTCCGACCCGCCACCATAAATTGATCCCCCTCAATCAAAAAGCCATTGAAATAGGAATGGGTTTGGTATAGTCTTGACGTTTTATTAAAAATATAGGTAATGTCAAAAGTTTTATGAAAAAGATGAAAAAAAAGGCCCACGTAATTGCGAATACACAGAAAACACGGAAAAAAGATACAAAGATAAAAAAAACTTCTGTGTCTTTCTGTGTGTTCTGTGGGCTCTTTATTCAATGAGGAGGAAATGATGAGTATTAAAAAGATTTTTTCAATTAGCCAGGTCGTTTTTTTGATTCTTTTTGTTTTTGTCTCTTCTGCTGTTGCGGAAGATATATCAAAGATTCTCAACCCGGCAGAGGGAAAGGTTATTTTTGTTTCTATAAGTACCGGAAATAACCAGAACCCGGGGACAAAAGACCAGCCCATGAAGAACATTGACAAAGCAATCAAAAAAGCAGCAGCAGGCGATGTGATTGCTGTTGCTGAAGGCACCTACAGTGGAACGCGCGGCTGTGGTTATATCATTAGTGATATTCCGGTAAAAATGTATGGAAGTTTTTACACGGATTTTTCTAAGAGAGACATCACTAAGCATACGACGTTATTCCAACCACTAAATCAAAAAAGTCAGAGAAAAGCGATGTTGACATTTCAAAATAATGTTGACGGTATCGTCATTGATGGGTTTGTTTTTGATATGGGAGCTCGGAACTCCTATCATGACACAGAAGGGAAGCCCAAAGGTGTGGATACCGGGATGCTGCTACTTCCACCGGCAAAAAATACAGCAAAAAATGAGAAAGCAACGGTTACGGAACAGTGTTTATATATAAGAACCTCTCCGAAAGGTGGAGATATTACCGTTCAGAACAATGTATTTGTGAATGGAGCAAAGTTTGCCATACAGGCAGGGCATAAAAAAGGGACTTTCAAGGTCATGAATAATGTGTTTGTTTCAAACAGGATGGCTGCCATAGAAATTTTTGGTACAGGTGGTAAAAAAGGACCTAAAGGTCCCACAGCGAAAGACGGACACGTAGAGGTTGCCTATAATACTATTTTGTTTTCATGGAGCCGGCTCAAAGATTTCCAGGATATGGGGTATGGGATACGGGTGATGACTAAACTGTCTTATGATATCCATCATAATATTATTGGGGGTAATATAATGGCAGGCGTCGATCACAGCCGTTTCAATAAGGATGAGTGGTTGAAGCTGGACAATAATATCTTCTTTGTCAACAAAGGAGGGGATTTAGAGTACAGCCCTGAAAGTAACACAAAGGAATTGATCAATGCCAATGAGTTTGAGGATCTTGAATTTGCCAGTGTTAAAGGAAATAAGAATGAGATTCCCTTAAAGCTTCCTGTAGACAAGGCTTACCTGGAAGGTTTCTTGAGTGCTCGTTATAGTGAACAGGCAGACTATAACCCTGATTCTCCTGCGAACCAGTGGAGAGAGGCAATGGGTTTGAATAAACAGGGTAAGCTGACTACAAAGGTTTCTATGTATGCCAACCGTTATCCCTGGAAAAAGACCCTGGACCTTTTCGGAGCTGTTAAAGGAGTCGGCGCGCAGCTCTTTAAATGATCACATGGATTTTGGGCTCACATCTTTAAAAAACATTTTACCGCGTACACAAACCAGCGGAGCTGGAACCAAAAAGCTTAAATCCGAAATCCGAATATCGAAATCCGAAACAAATCCAAAATCTAAATGTTCAAAATTCAAAACAATACCTTTTGAAGTTAAAAGAAGACTTTCAATCAATAGTCTTAAAGATGTCCCTTAGGGTTTTGTTTTGGTCATTCATATTTTGGTAATTTGAATTTATTTCGTGCTTCGTGCTTCGAATTTCGTATTTTTCATTTTCTGCCATTTACTGGCAAGATTTTACATGGAAGGTACTAAAAATATAGTCTTGACTAAGAACCATATTTAATTAGGTTTCGTATAAGCCATTGGTACATCTTGTGCAGTAAGGGAAATAACCGATTTTTTTTATCACCTTTCGGAAATGGCGATACGTTTCGTTGTTCCAGATATCCAAAATCGACTCGGTCTTAATATTTCCCATTACGCAATCATGATATTCCTCGCAGGTTGTAATATCGCCGTTTGGTTGAATAAACGTCCTGTACCACGGCTTCCAGCACTGCTTTCGACCGAAAGTATCATCAAGGTTGCAGTAAAACGTTTCGACCTCGTCAGGCTTTAAACCAGGCGGCATTGTATAAAGCAAAAATTTCTTCTTCGCTGATAGAACCGAAGCATATTTTTCCGCAAGAATTTTCGTGTCGATTTCAGCAACATCTATCAAAAGACCCTTCCAGTCATCAGATTCTATACCAAATTCCTTTTGCTTTATTTCAACCGATTTCTCGCCGTGTTCTTCATCGGTAAAAAATGAAAAGTTAATACCAAGCATATCCAGTTCCCAATTATTGAAAATATCGGGTACCTGGTCGATAATGTGATAATTCCATTTGCTGATGGTTAACAATACAGACAAAACAGGGGTCTTCAACTTTCTTTCGTATCGAACAGACATCATCCTTTTCAGGCCTTCAACCGCTTTGCGAAACGTTCCTTTTGTTCCTCGAATCTTGTCGTGTATTTCTTCTGGACCGTCGATACTGAGGATAAGTAAATCCAATCCTGCAATGGTAAGGTCTTCAGCCTGTTCGGCAAGCAGCGTACCGTTGGTATTCAAAGCGACCATTGCATTGTTTTTTTTCAATTCCTTGATTAGGTTCGCCGTTCCTTGTCTATAAAGCAAGGGTTCGCCGCCTGAAAGATAATAAAACGTTGGATTTTCTTTCAAGTCGTTGGCAAGCTTTGAATATATTTCAATCTCAAGTTGTGGTTCGGCATCAGGAATTGGTTTTTTATCAGCGAACATTCCGCACTCCCCGAAATACGGGCACATTTTACAGCTCAGGTTGCATGCAAATGTAAGGTAAAGATTCACATCATTGGGAGGGCGCTTCGCAAAGAATTGCTCATCATTTAAATCGAACTTCAAAATTTCCTTTTTTCGTTTTGCACTTCTCAATAGAAATTTCAAAAACCGTCGATGTTTCCAGACAAAGCGCAGCAAGTATTTGCTGTTGTGAAACCAGGTTAATAATTTACCTGGACTTACTGATACTGATGATTTTTTTTTCATATTAAAAATTCTTTTTAATATTACCGTAATTTATCATATAAAGTATATAAACTGACATCTATTTATATCTCATTTCATGTTGAAAGTACATGTAAAATATGAATTTTTTTTGAGACGGTTCTATAAAAAATCAGATCTATAATATATGAAATGCAATATTTTTTTTAGGTTGCAGTTTAAATCTTAAAAAATCAGGAAGAAAAAAGGGTCAGACGAATTTTTTCCCATCATTCCAATTACCCAATTGCAGGGTGAAACAACGATACGTTCAGATTGCTATTCTCTCTTTAAAGCAAATTCCTGTAAATTGGATTCATCTATTGATTTATCTTCTAAATACATGATTACCTTCCAAAAATAAATCTTTCCCTTTTCCATTTTATAAAAAACATTTCCGGGTAGTTTTAGAGCTGTTTTACCGGTCTTATTAGAAAGCCAGACTTCTGAAAGTTCTTCATCTAACAACATAACTTTATATTTGAGCGAACGTGAAATTGAATTCCATAAAAAAATGATTTGGGGGTTGCTGACTTCTCCTTTAGGTGCAATTAATCGAATTTCCTCCTTGCTTTGACCCCTTAATATCTGACGGCTGTTTTTTTCCTTTGTCTGTATAAAAAGAACAATGCTAACTGCGAAAACCAATAGTACGGCTGCCAGTGCTGCATATTTTACCGGCCATTTTCTCTCAAAAAATAATTCAGGCTTTTCTTTATAATCCGTTTTTTTGGTAAGGAGAGATTTGGTTTCAATTTCCTTGATATTATTTTTAGCTGCCTGTTTCAATTCTGTCATTTCGTGACTCGAAACGATGCCCTTATCCAGTTTTGCTGCAATTTTTTCACCCTCTTTAAAAAACTCTCTTATTGAATTAAACGTATCCATACACGTCGGGCATTTGGTGATATGATCAATAATATCAAGTTTTTCTTTTTCCTTTAGCTCCTTTGAAAAAGCTTCTATTATAGTATCAACCTTGGGGCAATCATTTTTATTACCCTTATCCGGTTTATTTTTTATTAATAAATTATATAAATTCTTTAGATTTTGTTCATTTTTAATTTTCATATTAAAATTCTTGTTTTCCGGAATTTAATAAAAAAACATAAAATCAACATGCCAGGATTCTCCTAAAAATATGCTTCGACTCCTTCGCTTTTTAGTTTATACCTCAGGTCGTCTAAACCCCTATAGAGTAAATTTCTGACTTTATGTGTTGTCCAGCCTAAGAAGCTGGAAATCTCATCTTTTGACATGCCTAACAGATATAATTTCAACACGCGTCTCCGTGAATCAATTAATGAATCGATGGCCTTTTCAAGTAAATTCAACAGCTTTTCCTTTTTGTACCTATCTTCTATTGATAAGTTCTTTTCATCATCTTGTTTTTGGCAAATATTTTGCTCAACCATTTTCCCATCGATGGGAACAATTTTTTGTTCTTGCTTTTTTTTCATCATGTTACATGTCGTCGTATACGTTACCCTCCATATATAGGAGCCTAAATTATAGATTTTTTTCTCACTTTTCAATAGTTCTTTCCAGATTTTTAGTTTTACTTCCTGTTCGATATCATCTAAATCCGAATATTCAATATCAGGGGAAGTCCTTCTTATAACGCGCCTAATTAATTGGGAGAATGCCTCAATTGTTTGTTCAAGCTCAGTTTTTGTTTTATGTAAATTCATCATATAAAGTATATAAACTGAAGTCTATTTATATCTCATTTTGTCCTAAAAGTCCATGTAAAATATGGTAATTTTTTTTGAGACATTTTTTTTATAAATTAGCTCTATGATATATTAAATGTAATATTTTTTGTAGGTTATGGTTTACCTTTAAAAAAATTAGGAGAAAAAAAAGGTTTAATTAAAGAAATTAATTGTTGTAAAAATTGCAGCAATTTTTCTGTGTTGACAAACGTATGCAATCATATTATTATATCAATACTGGCCAAGGAGTGTGGTATTATGAGAAAAAAAATCATTTTTCTTTTTATAATCATTTTATGGAATACGGCCTTTGCTCAGAAGAGGGTTGTCGATCTCAAATTCCCTTCGATACAAACCTCTGAATCGGATTCGGTTCGTACCCTAAAAAGTGTGCAAAAAGTAGATAACCTGTATATGATGACTTTTTATGGGGATTATGATCAGTTACTGGATGAAGTCAATCACAAAATCATAAACACAGGATTCGACTCTGTTAGAACCTTAGAAGGAAGTAAATTTGAATGCAGTATGTTTGCCGCTTTTGGAGCTGCTCCTCTTTATGGAAGGAATTTTGATAATCCGGACTGCGGTGTACTCATTACCATCTATCATCCTTCAAATGGATATGCCTCGATAGGCTTTTCCCGGATGAACGATTTCGGATTCGATAAAGATGAGGACCCCACATTAATACCTGTTGAAAAACGGCGTCTATTACTAAACGCACCTTTTTTTACTCCGGATGGCATGAATGAACGTGGTGTATCCGTCGCGCTTGCTGCGCTGCGGAGTGTAAATATCAATGTCCACAAGAATAAAAAATCTATATTTATCACATGCCTGGTACGTGAAATATTGGATCATGCTGGAGACATTGATGAATCGGTAGCTATTATCAAGAAATACAATGTATTTGATGAAGCGATTAATAAAGTATCTCATCATTTACTGATCGCTGATCCTTCAGGCCGTTCGGTTATTGTAGAATATTTTAATGAAGAATGGAGAGTGATGCCCAATAAAAAATCCTGGCAGGCCATTACAAACTCACCGCTCTATAAAATATCTGAAGAATCAAGAGAAAGAACCTGTTGGAGATATAAAATCCTCAGGGCAAAATTAAAACATAAAAATGGAATCATTACATGGGAACAAGGAATGGATATCTTAAAAAGTGTCTCTATTGGAGGAACTCAATGGTCAACAATATGTGATATGAAAAAGAAAGAAATCTATATCTCTATTTATAAAGATTTTTACCATATTAAAAAAGTAAATATAAAAATGTGAGTATAATTACATCCAAACCCACCACCTGATTTAAATACTGGTGGTGTGGCTCGTTGCGAGTTGCGGGTTGTGAGTTGCGAGGTAAAAAAGCTTTAGAGGTAATTTCTGTATGAAGTTTTTAAGTGCTGTGCCCCGTAAACCCGCAACCAGTAACCGCGGTACGAGTAACGAATCCTCGCCATCTTTAGATGGGGGATTTTGGTACACTTCTTGCTTGGCACATAAAAAATATGGAAATAAAAAAAAATTATTTTTTTGGCATTATTTTTAATATATTTAATTTCAATTTTATTTTGTTTTTAATTATGGCATTTTTTTTACTGCCATTTTTTTGCTTTTTTGGAGTTGACTTTTGACCCCAAAAGTAGTATATATTTTATAAAGTGTGAGGTAAATATATATGGCAGATAATATATTAGACATAGACATAGTAGAAACTAGTTTAGTTGAAATTGTAGGAGCTGAAGAAGAACCTTCGATACAGCAACTAACTTTGTATATTCCGAATAAGGATAAAAATGGCGAAGTTAATTAAAGATATAAGTAAAACACAGAAAAAAATCAACGATAAGCTTATCGAACAAGCTTTGGGTGCAAAAATGGTTGGGATTAAAATAGATACACGAAAAGCGCCTATCTCTCTGTATAAATTGCGCCAATTTCTTATAGAAAGATTAATTTCATCCGGGGGACGACCCAAATTAAAGGGGGCTGCAAAAAAACGTAATAAGATACCTTTACTTGAAGATGATTGGAACAAACTTAAATCGATGGCAGCATATTACAAAAGAAAGGATGGAATAAGTGTTAGCCCAGGACAAATAGCATCAGCAATAGTACATTCATTCATATCCAATATAGATAATACTGAGGGTGGATTTTCTACTGATAATATCGAAACCTAACAGAAAAACGTTGAGGGGTGTACCAAAATTGCTGGAGTGGCATATTTTAAATTACACTTCTTGCCTGGCACATAAAAAATTTGATAAAGTCATAGAAATTGAAAGTGATGATTCTGATGCCTGGTACTGCAAAGGGGCTGCTCTTAAGAAATTAGACAGAAAATAGGAAGGGCAAAAGGCGTTTAAGAAAGCCACTGAAATTAAGAATAAACTTAATAAATAAACTCTCACACTCTTAACAAATCGATATACATTACAAAGATAAAAGCCAAAGAGTTGATCTTATGCGGTTGAATAAAAAAGTACAAAAATACGATACTGTCAAGAAAGTATCCAGTTCCTACGGGTGATTGACCCCCCTCCTACGGGTCTTTGACATACTTCCTACGGGTGGTTGACCCACTCCTACGGGTCCCTGACCCCTTCCTACGGGTCCATGACCCCCTCCTACGGGTCCATGACCCCTTCCTACGGGTGATTGACCCACTCCTACGCAAAAAAAAAAAGGCACTAAATGGAAATATGGAGGGATTTTAATCTTGAACAACGGTTGTGAAATAATTTCGATCAATACGCCAAGTTGAGGTTAAAGCCGAAAGCCGGTGCTGAAAGAACGCTTCCTCCTTCATTGTGCCCTTCACCTCAACCTCAATCCGGACTTTTTAGCACTTGACCCTCACTCACGATTTGTGCGGGCGGTGTTACCGGTTCTTCTGGTACGGCAGACTCAGGTTCCGATGGTTGCTTTAGCCTTAACCTTCGTAAATAGTTACTCCTGGATCATATCCGCATGCGAAGTACCCTCGGCAATGATTCATTTTAGACGAGTTCATTTTTAGGCTGACACCTAAATTTATTTTCCGGTCAGCACAGTCATACGACCACTCTCTTCAGATTGCCTATAAAGCTCCTTGAGCATTTTCATTTCTTTTTTGCGGTCATAAAATTTCATTTATCGCAACCTCCGTTACTGTAACCGTGGTTACGATAATAAAATAACCCAGGAGGAGGGAAAAGTCAAGCGATTATAAGAACCAAATTCACCGCCTATTTTTAGCCACAGACTTACACAAGACGTTTCACAGACAAAAAATTTCACCTGTCTGTGATCGTCTGTGTAAGTCTGTGGCTGAATAGACAATAGTTTGAAAATTTTGGCGGTGAATTTGTTCAAGGTTCAACGTTCAATGTTCAACGTTGATGAACTTAAGAGAGTAATTAACGTTTTTAAGTACTTTGAAATAAACATTGAACTTTGAACATTGAACACCAAATCCACCATTTTCTAAAAATCAGGTGGTGAATTTGGGTGGATTAAATACCAGGCAAAAAATGGACACTGCCCCTGATGTGTTATTTTTTACTGACTTAATATTTTTAATTTTCACAGCTTAAAATATCAATTTTATTAAGTCCAAAATTAAAAAAATTAATTTTTTGGCATGCTTATATTAAAAAAATTAATGATTAAATTTAATTTCTCCTACCTCTTTTTGATTTTTAAATGGCTTTAAAATTAGCATAAATAATCCTAAAATTGATCCTCTTTGCTATCCACTTTTTTAGAATATAGTTTATCACGATTTTCTTTTTCAATTGCTTTCATTTTTTCATAAAAATAACCTGTAAATGATGTGAAAACCCTAAAACCTGATTTATCTTTAGAATCTTCAGGATAACCCGTCAAGGTTAATAACAATGTGTTGATTTCTTTTACTATTTCTTCATTTTTGTCATCCATTTTTTCTTCCTTTGGCAGCATGGGTAATTTTTTTGGCTTAATGTTAAAGGTTTTTTGGTTACCTTTTAGCACTATATACCGGACCTGGGCGGCATCCTGCGGATACACCTGGTCCGGATCTTTTAAGGGCCACCGGATGGGCAGGAAAAAAAGAACTTTATTAACCATTAGCCCTGCCCATCCAACTGATCTAACTCTTTTTGTTCCCTTGACTATTTCCAGGGGGCTTTTTTGAAAAACCGCCCCCTGGACCCCCGAAAAACTTTTGTCTATGGGAGATAATGCCACAAATGTCGCAATATGCCATGAACGTTAATAAAACCCATCCGTGATGGGCGCCCCCTGGACGATCCCCCAAAAACTTTTTAAGAGGTGAAGGCTTCCCAATCCACTGTGAAAGCAACTTCCCATGAATTGATAAAACATCTGACAATTTGTTGTGTTTTCTACTGAAATGGTTTTATGATAGAACTTGACTTTAACAACCGTTTATTTATAATTTGATATTATAAGAATTTTCATTTTTTTTATGCGGGTTTGAACAAGTCGTTTGAACACAACACAATGATTATTCCGTATATAGGATACAGCGTCCCCCAACTGGGGGGTAATCTATAAAAGAGGAGGTATGATCAATGAAAAAACTAATATCAATCATGTTCATTGTTGGATTGATCCAGCCAGGATATGCAGGAGAGACCATCAAAATTGAAAGTAAGATCAAATCCATCGGTCTCTTTAAAAACGGCCTGGCAGTGGTCAAACGGACAATATCCATTCCAAAAGCAGGTAAATATTTACTCAAGGATGTACCGGAACCGGTACATGGGACATTCTGGATTGAAAGCGAAATAAAAGTAAAAACAAAAATAACAAAAAAAGAATTCTATGTCAATGAAGTAAAATCACTTATAAGCCTGGAGGAAACCTTTGCAGATCGAAACGTTACAATTCATCTCAAGGGAGAAAATCCAACTACTCTTAAGGGCAAGGTTCTTAAAGATAAAACACATCTAAAGAAAAACCAATGGGAAAGAACCTATCGTCAGGATGAGTACTATTACCCACAGACACAAATAAATAATAGAAGCCAAAACATTTACAAAAGCAATCCTCCCTATATAAGATTGAAAACCAAAAGCAGCATTATATATCTTGATTCATCATTGATTGCATTTATCGAATCAGACAGCATTAACGATAAAGTTAAAATAACCAGACCGGTACTGATTCTTGATGTGGAGAACGTACCAAAAAAAGGGGCAACTGTAAATATCAGTTATCTCACCAAAGGGATTTCGTGGGCGCCAAGCTATAAAATCGATCTAGAAGGGGAAAAAAATCTTAAAATAGAACAAAAAGCAGTGATCAAGAACGAATTGGTAGACTTAAAAGAAACGGATATTAAACTCATATCCGGGTTCCCTAATATCAAGTTCGCCCATGTTACGTCACCTTTTTCACTGCAGACCAACTGGAACAATTTTTTTCAACAACTTAACCGGCGCCTCCAACCCATGCATGCTTCAACCAGTAACGTCATGACACAACAAGCTGTAAGGTATAGTGAATCGCCACAGGCAGACGCTGGCCTGGACCTTTCAAGAAACGAGGTAGAAGGTGTGGATATCCATTATGAGGGTATAGGGAATATCAATATGAATGAAGGTGATTCATTGGCGCTCTCTGTGGATAGGAAAAAAGCAGGATATGAAAGAATTGTTGAGTGGATTATCCCGGACACCCGGGACCAGTGGGGGCGTTATATCGAAGATTATCAGCGGAGGCAGAACCCGGGAAAATATCAAGATGCTGCATGGGATTCTATTCGTTTTAAAAATCCATTCAAATTCCCAATGACCACGGCTGCTGCTGCAATATACAATGAGGGAAAATTCCTTGGCCAAACATTGAGCTTCTGGGTCAATCCCAACTCGGAAACGGTCCTGCATATAACAAAGGCATTGAGCCTCACTACAAGGAACACTGAAAAAGAGATCAAAGGTGAACGGGAAAAGCTTTACATTGCCGGCCGAAGATTCCAGAAAACAAAAGTCGAAGGTCAAATATATACGAAAAATCATCGGGGTAAAACAGTTAAACTATTGGTGCGCAGGAAGTTCTCCGGCGAATTAATTTCAGCAGAGGGAAACCCCCGATGCGAACTCCTCGAAATCGGTGTCTATTCTGTGAATGAGCGCAACCAATTAGCATGGGAATTTGAACTGGGCCCAGGCAAAGAAAAAACTCTCAAATACACATATTCAGTACTGGCATATTATTAATCATGTGATGCATTTTAAGTTTCTGTCGAATAAAACAAAGTTCTTCTGGCGTGGCACCTATTTAACTATTTATAACTCCGCTAGCGGTTCTTTTTTGACAGAGTTATGATAATTAACTGGAATTTTTGTTCTTTCCAAAAAAATATTTTACAATTTTAAAAAGGTTGGATACAATATCAATTGCCTTTTTTGTTGATGAGTGTAACACAAGATGATACATTACGATATAATAGGAGACATCCACGGCCACGCCGCTGTCCTTGAAACACTTTTAAAAAAATTAGGGTACAGCAATCAACAGCAGCAGGGGTATTATCAACACCCTGAGAGGAAAACCATTTTCGTGGGAGACCTTATAGACCGGGGAACTGAAAATTTCAAAACCCTGGAGATGGTCAAAGCAATGGTGGATAATAACCAGGCACTTATCGTAATGGGTAACCACGAATTCAATGCCCTGTGTTATCATACACAGGATGCAGAGGGACATTATTTGCGTCCCCATACCTCCAAAAATATGAGTCAACATCAAGAGGTGCTGAAAGAGATTAGAGAAAGAGGCGAAACAATATGGAAAACCTATTTGGAATGGTTCCGGCGCATGCCGCTGTTCCTTGAAATGAAAGGTTTTAGGGTGGTTCATGCCTGTTGGGATCAACGAAGTATCGATTTTATCAGGAACACACCCATCAGAGATAAAGAGGGAAGGCTGACAAATGAGTTCCTGGAGCAGGCCGTACGGGAAGGGACAGAGACCTTTGACGCTGTGGAAATTTTGTTAAAAGGAAAAGAAATACGACTTCCCCAAAATCACCCCGGTCTGTACGATAAAGACCACAATCTACGCAAAAAGGTACGTGTCAAATGGTGGCTGACAGGGGAGCAGCGGAAAACCGCCAAAACATACGACCAGGTCACACGGATTGATAAAAAGCAATTGGAAAAACTTAAGGATATTGAAATACCTGTGGAAATATTAAACGAGCTCAAGAAAGATGGAGGCCCGGAAGGCAGTATTCCTGTGTTTATTGGTCATTACTGGTTTACCGGTACGCCTCAACTGTTAACGGGAAATGTTGCCTCTTTGGACTACAGTGTGGCCAGGGGAGGTCATCTGGTCTGCTACCGCTGGGATGGCGAACAAATCCTCAACGAGTCAAAATTTGTCCGGGTTTAATTATATTAACCGCAGACGAACACATGATCTGCGAAAATCACAGATAAAAAAATAAAAAAACAACGAAATAACGCGCCGCCCTTGTTTTCCTTTTTTCTTATAAGTTGATATCCGATATTCGTAATTCCCACTCTTCATCTTCATTTTCAACCAATTGATATATTTTTCCCCCATGGATGGAATAAAGATAAGGGGTCATAATATCCTGGTAAACCAGTGGTAAAAAAGAGGTTTTTAAGTATTTTCCATCTAAATCAAAAATCAAAAATTCTGTCTTCCCCTCTTTTCTCTTAAAGGTTTGGACATAGAACCGTTGATTTGAAATCAAAAATGTTTTATATTCCGGGAAATAATCAGGAATTTTAATTGCACTTTTTATGCTCTCCCAGAATCGTTTATAAATGGGATTCTCTTTATACGCCTCAAAAAGCTTATTTTTATCAGTGGTGGTCAGCTTTTGTTTTTTATAATCTCTTTTAATCAATTTCAGAAAGTTGCCTTCCTGATCGTATATATCAATTTCAAATCTCTGTTTACCGCCAATAAAAATGCGGTCATGGGAGGTTTGAAACTGAGGATTTACCTGCGAAGAAGAAAGTAAATCGACTAATGTCGTACTACCTTTCCCTTGGAGAATGGGTAATTTGTGGGAGCAGATTTCCTTTATTTTTTCACCCTTGCCATTATAAAGAATAAATGCCATCTGTGGTCCACGACTATCGCCTAACTGCATGCTGGTTCCTACAAATTTTTTCTGGAAAGAACTCATGCGGTTAAATGCGTTCATCTTTTTTTCTTTGACAAATTCTCCCTTCCGAGTAAAATATGAAATTTTACCGATACTATTTACAAGAATGTATTCATGGTAGATATTGATATCTATCCCAAATCCCATGAATATTTTAAATTCCTGCGGCCCCTCTCCTTCTTTTCCGAATTTTTTTACCCGTTTAAAATCTTTCAGAGAGTAGATGGAAATAGAAACCCCTTCGGCTATCACCATGTCATGACCGTCAACTTTAATTATATCGGGCTTCAAAATCTCCGGTAGAGTAACTATTTTTGTTGCGAAAACAACGTTTGTAAAGAACAATAATAAAATAGCTAAATGAATCTTTTTCACTTTTTTTCTCCAGTTTTTTTAATTTGTCTTTCATTATACTACTACGATTAAAAAGGGATAAAGGTTAAAAAAAATGTTGTAACCCTTCAGCTTTCAGATGTAAAATACTATCATGCGTTTATGATTGAACGAGCCTCAGGGAGTTGGCCTGCAGGACACCGGACGGGCGAGTGAAACATAAACGCATGATAACATGATACGTTTTTCTAAAACTAAAAAGTTACATTTTTTTGTTGACAAATTTGTAATATTGTACTATAATTATGGTACGGAGCGAAGAGAAAAAATGAAAATGATTCCGGTTGTCGCGTTTTTAGGAAGCGGAGCCTTTATAACGGCTCTCACTACCTGGATGGGAATAGCAACAACCATTGAACTTCAATTACTGATCTTTATTAATGTTTCAGTATTGCTGGCTCTCCTGCTGCGAAAGCATCTATGCTTTCCCGAATGGTTTGGGTCTGAAAGAAAAACCTCTGCATCTGTGGGTAGAGCGCTCTCCAATACCGCCTGGTTCGTAACCACCTGTTTGGGCCTGAAAAAAAATCCCCCCCAACAATCCTCCCAAAACAGCGAACAAAAAACGAATAATGATGAGATTGGTAAAATTGTTCGGGTGGTTGAATCTATTGATCCTTGCACTGCCAGTGGGAAAGTGACATATATGGGGAAAAAATGGCCGGCAAAATCCTTGGACTCAGAAGCCATTGCCCGGGGAGAGTGTGTTAAAATCATTGGCCGCGACGTTTTGACACTGATAGTGGAAAAAATGAATAAACAACCCACTGTTGAGAAAAAAAATTCTCTTTAATGAATTACAATGAAAAAAGAAATTAAACCGTTGAATTTTGAGATCGATGCACACTCTGCAATACCGGTCTACGAACAGGTAAAACAGGAGATCAAACTGTTAATCATTTCTGGATACCTGGAAGAGGAAGATCAATTGGTACCTATCAGGGAACTGGCAGCCAATCTCCGGGTCAATGTTAACACTATTGTCAAAGTGTACTACCAGCTTGATGTGGAAGGGTACATTTATTCACAGCCCGGTTCCGGCTATTTTGTTCGAGGGGATCGAAAGGAAAACCAGGATGAAAAACGGGAACTCTTTGAACAAATAACAGAAGATTATATTTCAAAAGCCCTGAAATTGGGATATTCCCTGGAAGATATGGCTGCTAAACTGCAAAAAAGAGCCAAAGAGATGGGGAAAAAGAGAAAAATCCAACAAGAAAAGGAAGACAAAATGATTCAATAAGGAGAAATAAGAGTGATACCGGAACGCCTCTTGAATTTAAATCTGATTTATTGTATATATAGATTTTGTTTAAAAGGAGAGTAAAATGACATTATCATCATTAACCTCAATACCCGCCGAAATTGTATGGGCCATTGTGGGAATTGTCCTTATCTTTTTTGAATTTTTCATACCTGGGCTTGTGATTGCGTTTTTCGGGGTCGGTGCGCTAATTACGGCATTTACCTCCTGGCTTGGGATATCCCCTACATTGGAACTTCAATTACTGGTTTTTATTGTTTCTTCGCTGTTATTGTTGATCCTTCTACGAAAAATCGTTAAACGCACGTTCCTGGGGAGGACAAAGGGTGAAGATGCAGAACGTGATTTTAATATTGATATCGGGAAAATTGTCCCGGTCATTGAATTTATTCAACCAGGGGAAGTGGGAGGAAAAGTCAAGTACCAGGGAAGCAACTGGCCTGCCAAAGCCTCAGAACCTATCCCCCCAGGCGAAAGTGTCAAAATCATCGGACGTGAAAACATTACTTTGATTGTAGAAAAAGTAGAAAAGAATAAATAAGGAGGTAAAACAATGGAACCAACCGTATTTGTTTTATTAATCCTGGCGTTTTTTGTAATGATTCTCATTTTTAAAACTGCAAGGATCGTTCCCAATCAATGGGTTTTTGTGATTGAGCGATTGGGAAAATATTCAAGTAGCCTGGAGGCCGGCTTTCATATCCTGGTCCCCTTCCTGGACAAAGTGGCTTACAAACACTCTTTAAAGGAAATGGCCATCGATGTTCCACCTCAATCCTGTATTACCAAAGATAATATATCGGTTGAAATTGACGGTGTCCTGTACATGAGGGTGATTGATCCTGTTAAAGCCAGTTACGGCATCAGGAATTACCAGTTTGCCATTATCCAGTTGGCCCAGACCACCATGCGTTCTGAGATCGGTAAGATCGATCTCGATGTTACCTTTGAATCAAGAGAAAATATAAACTCTCAAATTGTGAATGCGGTGGATGAAGCCTCGGACCCCTGGGGTATCAAAGTCACCCGCTATGAGATTAAAAACATTGAAACACCCCAGACGATTCGAGACGCTATGGAAAAACAGATGAGGGCTGAAAGAGAAAAGAGAGAAAAAATTGCCCTTTCTGAAGGGGATAAGCAGGCAAAGATCAACCGAGCAGAAGGTGATAAGCAAGAATCCATTAAATGGTCCGAAGGTGAACGAATTAAAAGAGAAAATGAGGCCAAAGGTCAAGCAGCAGCCATACTGGAAGTGGCCGCAGCAACGGCTGAAGGTATCAGGCAAGTGGCCCGGGCCATCCAGGACCCAGGTGGTAAAGAGGCTGTCAGCCTGCGAATTGCTGAGGAGTGGATCTCTTCATTCGCTAACCTGGCCAAAATCAATAATTCCATGATTATTCCCACAAATGTCGCAGACATAGCCAGTGTTACGGCGATTCTCTCTAATGCCTTTGATTTCGCAAAACAAAAACAAGAACCAACGCCTCCAAAAAAAGGATTCTAAATTTTTAAAATGTCGCAACTGTAGGCAGTTTGCCTGTTCTTAATACGCCAAAATTAGAATTGCTGGAATAGCTGAGGGTCTGAGACAAATTTATGATCAAAACTTGACATTCCTTTTTTTTTGCGATATAATCTTACTGCTTAATAAGCAGTAAGATTAAAAGGAGGATAATATGAATGATCGACTGATTCAATCA
>Ga0180438_10002805_pt1 | contig 27559 bp, 37 predicted proteins | sample SS_ome_12_FD_132455 | JGI IMG/M metagenome (GOLD analysis project Ga0180438, IMG submission 132455) | Hypersaline lake sediment archaeal communities from the Salton Sea, California, USA - SS_3_D_2 metaG | ecosystem: Environmental > Aquatic > Non-marine Saline and Alkaline > Hypersaline >...
AATATTCAACCCAGCCTGTTTCTCTTGAAATTCTTGAATTGCATTCTTTGCAAATCTCGCCTTCCGGCATTGGAGCAGTTTTTGTTTTCTTCCCACACAACTCACACTTTTCACTCATTCAATCCACTTCCTTTTTTTTGGTTAAACCGAGTTTTTTTTGGCTTGTTGGGGAAAACACTCTTTTTGATTATTTCCTCCAGGACTTTTTTGTCAAATTGCAGAATGTTTTTTTTAAGCCATTTCACTTGTTTTGGCGTCAATTGTTTTGGGTGTGTATCCCCAATTTTTTCCTGTACGATATCACTGGTTTTTTCCCATTCTTCTTTGCTTACTTTTCTGTTGAAAACCATGTATTTTTCTAACACAAGACTATCACAATACAAGCAATAAACACAACCCTCACACCTCACTGAGTTATTGCACCCCGTTGAGTTATCGCACCCCGTTGAGTTATCGCACCACGTCGAGTTGTTGCACCTCGTTGAATTGTCGCACCTCGTTGAGTTATCGCACCACGTCGAGTTGTTGCACCCCGTTGAATTGTTGCACCCCGTTGAGTTATCGCACCACGTTGAGTTATCGCACCACGTCGAGTTATCGCACCTCACTGAGTTATTGCACCCCGTTGAGTTATTGCACCCCGTTGAGTTATTGCACCACGTTGAGTTATTGCACCTCACTGAGTTGTTGCACCTCACTGAGTTATCGCACCCCGTTGAGTTATAGCACCACGTTGAATTATAGCAATCCACACAGTTCTCACAATGCTCGTTTCCGTTTTCATCCTTCACTTTTATTTCTTGCTTTTTTACATACTTCACGCCATTCAACTCAATCACATCATTCATTCAATCCACTTCCTTTTTTTCTTTTATTCTGAACCTTCCATAAATCTTTGAAGCGTCAACTTTCTCGGACAAACCGAGTTCTTTCCACAAAACCTTTTTTAATCCAAAAAACTGAAAATTATCCTCAATTAACTCAATCTTTCTTTTTAGTTCCAAAACAGGAATGCAAGGAAAAGTATTCTCTTCTAATACCTGATAATCCCATGTTGGAATGCTATGAGAATTAACTCTTATCTTTTTAGCTTTCCAAAACCCCAAGCACTTCTTTTCTGGCAACTCAACAGAGTTGTCTTCGTGTTCTTTTCTCATTTCAATCCACGCTCCTTTTTCTTTTTCTCGGACAAACCGAGTTTCTTTTCATCACTCACTTCAAAACACCTTTCTCGTATTTTACGCCGAGTTTCTCGGCGACCTTTAACTCCATGCCGCCGTCAATAACCATGCCCACAGAGTGAACAAAACGCTCTTTTAACTCATCCTTTTTGTTCAAGAGTTCCTTTCTTTTGCTTGGCTTTGTTCGCTTCCAAAGCCTTGAAAAATACGCATCAAAATCAGCACACAATTCTTGCGGGCAAACATATTCTTTCATGCGCTTTTTTACTTCAGGTCTCTGATAGTATTCTTTCATGTATTCTTTCATGTATTCTTTCCTACACCTGCCTTTTGCATCAAAACCAACAGAAATTGTTGCTATTGTATATATTACAAAAAACACCCAACATAGCTTTTCATCGTCCTTCATTTTCTCGCCTCAATCGAATCACACATTTCTTTCACCCAATACATTCCTCAATCGCTTTCTGCAAACACAAAAGCGTTTTCTTCGGCTCTAAACGATTGCGATTGAACACAACAATTTTTCCATTTGAAAAAAGATTGATCGTGACTTTCTCCTGCCGAAGAGAAATATAGTTTTGGTTCACAGGAATAAATTCAAAACCATTCTCGCGCAGGAATTTCTCCAAGCGCATGAAATCCAGCTTCTCAGAAATCTCAAGCGCGCCCTTGCGGGTGACGTTGACGACCTCGGTTTTGAACCTGACTATTTCATCACTCAATCCAATCTCCTCTGCTCCTCCAAAACCAGTTTCCGGCAGTTTCGAATCATCAGATTAACCCTCGCACGGCGACGTTTCAGGTTGCCAAGTTGCCTTTCAAGCCTAGACATATCCCGCCCCGAACGCCGAATTAACTTTTGCATTTCACATTCCTCTCCTGAAATCAAAAAGCTTTCGGACAATCCGCAGATAATTTCTCGGATTCAATGGGTTTCGGTCAATGGAAACATAATCCGAGCAATTCGCACACAAAGAGCACGCCTCCGAAAACTTCCCCCGCAAGTGATCCTTTCGGATTCTCTGCATGACCGGAGAACTCCAAACCTCTTCCAGGGACTGCTCGTTTAAGTTCCCCACGCAATGCAAGCCGTTAGAATTCCGAGAGCAGTTGACCACGCGACCATCCCACAAAACCGTGAAACCAAGCCACGGAAAAAAACACGGCGGCTTGTTCAGCTTCCGGCCGTGGTTCTTCCTATGCTTTGCCTTAGGGAACACACAGGAGTCCCTGACTTGCCCCGCCCAATCATAAAACGGCTTGATGTAAACCTCGTTCGCGCCAAGCGCCAGCCATCTCTCCTTAAAGCCAGCCAACTCGTCCTTGTTTTGCTTAGTGCAAATGACCTGGACAACCGTGTAAGGATTATTAACCTTTTTAAACTCACCCATGCGCTCTTTGACCGACAAGAAGCCCTCTGCTTGCTCTCCGTTCACACCGTTCAATGAGATAACCAGTTGGTCAAGTCCGGACTCAACAATTCGCCAGCAGTTTTGTTGATTCAATAACAAAGCGTTCGTGGAAAAACCAACCTTGATTCCCTGCTCCTTGCAATACTTCACGCGGTCAAAGATAAGCGGGTCAAGCAACGGCTCGCCCATTCCATGCAACAAAACAAAAGACGTGAACTCCTTTGCTTCGCCGATAACTTTCTTGAATAGCTCCTGGCTCATTTCCCCAACCGATCGCGTCATGTTCTGCCGCGGACACGTTTCACAGGAAAGATTGCAGTGGTTCGTGGTTTCAATGGAATAAACTGTCGGGTGGTTCGGTGGGTTCTCCAGGCCGGCGGCATACGACAAATAACCAAGCGCTTTATTCAGGTTTTTTTTCATTCTTTCACCGCCCAATCAAACAATGACTGCAATAATTGCCCATAGGGAACAAAAAGCAGTCCGATTAATGGGATGAAATATCGCAACCTGCCTGTTAAAAGAATTGGAATATTGAAGGCGAGACTCGAAACATAAGTTACCCGCAGGCAATAATAAAAATAAGGCAACAGGCAGACAAACTCGCGCCAAAAACGTTTTTTACCCAAAAAAGGAGAAGCCGCCAACAACGGAAACACCAATAACAAAATCATCGGAACAACCCAAAGCGTCCCCAAGTTCGGCAACGGTTCAGAACTAAAAGAACCAAAAACACCTGAACCGTCCCCATAGCCACCCAAGAAATTTCCGTAAACACTCAAATTAAACACCAAGAGCATAACTCCCCAAATCAAAACTCCAGCAAGCATTAAACCAAACTTTTTTTTGCTATCAAAAAAAGCCGGAATTAAAAAGCCAGGAATAATTAAAACCGCGTCAAGCCTGGTAAGAACCGCACATCCAAAAAACAAGCCAGATAAAAACCACCGATTCACGGATTTATCAAGGTAAAAATAAAACCCAAGAAAAGCAAGCAATAAAACAAGCGGGCTGGCGTAGAGAGTTCGTGAAGCCCAAAGCATAACAGGATAAAACAGGAATAACAACGCAAACCGAGGGTGAACATTGAGTTTGCTATAAATTCGGGTTAACACAAAAAAATTCAGCAAGTGAATTATCAGCCCTGAAAGCATAACACCCGCAACCGCCTCAATCAAAACAATCCCTCACCAAAATCCAAAAACCAACGATTAACAATGCCCAAAACATGACGATAAGAAAATAATTGAAAGCAATCATCAGATTCATTCTCCCACCTTAAGCATTCGGGTGACGCTCCTGTCCATATAACTCGTTTCGCAACTGGTGAAAATTACCCTTGCGAAAATCCACACCGCAATAACCACACACCGGCGGAAACCTGGACTCGAAAACAAACCAAGCCCTGCACCGCTTGCAATAATGCTTTCGCTTCGGCGGCCGGTTGAAAAACTTCCCGCGCGATGACCGCTTCCGCAAGCGCTTTTTAACCATGAAAAGAAAGCCGCCCTATTCCTTGGGCAACTCCTCCAGTTTCATTGTCAGATATTCATACGCCTTGTTGAGAGCCAAGACGGCTTTCGGAATATCGGACGGATTCAAAGAACTCGTGTGCTTCCAATCCTCGTTCTTGTCCTTGTAAGTCCTCTGCATGGAAATCGATTTCCCTTTCTCGTTATCCCAAACGGCAACCTCAACGCCGCCAGCCTTGAACTGCTTCAAGGGTCTCTTCTTTTCATTTTCTCCCATGTTAAATTCCTCCATTTTTCTTTTGCTTTCTTTGATTTCTGAATGTAACCGAACAATCGGCCATATTCCGCTTCTATTTCTTTTTGGTTATTTGAAAGCAAAATATTGAAATAAATCTGATTAATTCCCTTGGATACTTTCCCATGCTTTGCCTTGAACGCCTCAACAGCAAGGCGTGCCTCTTGCTTCATTGTCAACATTTTTAAGTGGTCTTCTTTCATCGCAACACCTCGATTTTGAAACCGCGCTCCGTGATAGCATAAAGCCTTTTTTGGTATTTCTCAAACTCCTCGTTTGTCATTAAAATAATGTGTTCGGGTTCTTCCTTTTGGGAGTGCATCAAGCGTCCGAAGCGCTGGGATTCTTGCATTCTTGAACCAAACAAAAAAGAAACCTCAATCACTCTTTCAAGGTCGGGAATGCTCACGCCTTCATCACCAACCCTTGAAACAACGCTAACATCTGCGTCCCTAATTACTTCAAGGCGCTTGCTTGTTCCACCGTGAACAAAGGGAATCTCAAACTCTTTTGAAATGCGTTCTCCAAACTTAATGCTATCGCAGAAAATAATGGTTTTTAATGGCAACGCCAGTAACTCCTTGAGCTTGCGGAGCTTTACCTTGTTATCAGGAAGAATGTAGACCTTGAACCTTGGCTTGTTCACTACCTGCATTTCCAGCAACTCATTCCAAGCCATTCCGACAGGGTATCCGGTTAATGCAAAAATGTAATTCTCTCTCTTGTCCTCCCTGAAAGGAGAACCGGAAAAACCCAGCCTGTATTTTGTCTTTAGGGTAGCCAAGCGAATGAAAGTGTTTGCTGGTAAGTGCTGGGATTCATCAAAAACAATGAGAGCGTATTCTTTGTTTTTGCACTTCTGATAAGCATGATAGGTCACAACCTCAATTTCGTGTTCAAATTGTGGAATGTGTTCTCTGATTCTCTCAAGCCACTGCTCTTTAAGGGTAATCGTTGGAACAACCACGAGCTTTTTTCCTTTGATTTTCGCTAAGGCATACACTCCAAAGAAAGACTTTCCCGCCCCAAAAGACCAGTAAATCCCCAGCGCACCCTTATCCAAAAACTCACTCCAGGCCTGTTCTTGATAAGAGCGTAAGGAAATGCCTTGCCAGTCCCTCAAATCTTCTTCTTGAACTGGTTGAGGCATAAAAGGAAGCACTCCGTCCTCAATTAATTGAGCAATAAAAGCAAACTCCCTACCGCGCTTAATCCTGATTTTGTCCTTACCCTCGCGCTTAGTTAAGAATTTGTTGTATCGCCCCCAGGCATCTTCTTGGTATTTCTGACCTGTGAAAAGCATTCCATCAAAAATCTTGAACGGAGGCATTTCCGGAAACTTGAGCTTCTTTTTGAGCTTGTCCGGAGTGGGAGTAATCCATTGAATGTAACGATTCACTACAAAGATATTGAACGATTTTGTTTGACGCTCAAGCCAACCAATCTGAAAATCAACCCAGCGCGGCGCGACAACATAGAACTCGTTCTCGCGCTTAGGAATAACAACATAAGGTTCTTGAAAAAAAGAATCAATCTCCCCCTTGTCATATTTTCCGAGCTGTAACTGCTCAACCTTTTCATCAATTAAAGATTTCACATCGTTCCTCTGTTTTTGGATTTGGTGCAACAACAAATCAAACTTTTCCATGGACGCATCAAGCTCATGCCTCAAAGAAGAATAATTAACCCGCTTCTCCTCGCTCATTTCAAATTCCTCCGGTTTTTCTTTTATTTCTTGACTTAGGGTCTCTTCTTTTCATTCTCTTCAGTCATTTTAAAATCCCTCTTTTCACGAACCGCTTGTTGGGTTCAGGTGAATGTAATAATCGAGCCATTTGTTTCGTTGACTGCTTGGCTTCAAGCTTGTCCCGATGTTCCTCGCGCTCAGTGATTTCCTCGGTAAAGGTCATTCGATCACGTCCCTTTCCGGCTTAATGTCATCAGAATTAGAGTCAATGGTGGACTGAGTTGACGAAGATAATTCACCCTCGTTTATTGTTTTATTTTCGTTCCATAAAGAAAGGGAAAGTGAGTCCACTAAGTCCATTATTTCTTGCTTCTCTTCTCTCTCTTCCATGCCCTTCAATACCTCTTCCTTGGAATTCAAGGAAATGCCTGTCCAGCGCCTCTCCGCCCCACCAGTGGACTTTTGCTCTCCGAGAAGAGCCTCTTTTTGCAAGTCCATTGAGAACTTGTTCTTAGCGGGCTTTACAAGGCGGTAAACCTCACAATACTGCATAAAAGCATTGTATAAATCCCCTTTGGAGATTCGCTCGTCATCGCCCTGCTTGCACCACCGCATGACGAAGCCGCCGACCGGATTTGACAAAAGAATGAGCTGTTGCCTGGTTTCTTCGTTGGACTTTGTGTTCGTAAACTTGCCCTGGTCGAGTAATCTCTCCAGGCCGTCGAGCGCCAAGTTGAATAGACCGCTTAGTTCATTCGGCGTAGTTATTTTCTCAAATTTCTTCACATCTTTGTTGCCGTCCCTGAACTGGTTTGGAAAAATAATGATGTTCCAGCGTTCAAAGAATGCGTCAGTATCGTCAACCATTTGTGGCGGCTTGTTTGCTGAGAAAATGAGCTTTGCGTGGTTCACGAATTCAAAGCCGTCCTGGAATTTTTTGTCCGCTGTCAGCGGTGAGTTTCCTGTCAGCATTTTGAAAACGCCTGTGTCCAGGAGTGCTTTGCTTGGAAGGTCATCGTAAACGTTAGCGAGTTTTCCGTAAAGCCGCGCGAGCGAGAACCTGTCCATTGCGAGCCGGTGCAGGGATAGTGAAACTATATTTTCTTGTCCCAGGAATGCGTTGACCATGTTCATAAACGTGGTTTTGCCGTTGTCTCCGTCCCCGACAAGCATGAAGGCTTTCTTGATTGGGTAGCCTTTAAACAGGAGATAGCCGAGGAGTTCTTCCATTGCTGGAATGTCCTGCGGGTAACAAATTTCGTCCAGGAACTGTCTTATTTCAGGGCAGTCCGCTTGAGGGTTGAAGTCAATAGGAAGTTGAACAGTGGAAATGATTGTGGAAGTGTGTGGTTTGAAGGTTTTTTCGCTCAGGTCATAAACTCCGTTTTGTAAATGGATTAAGTGTTTTTCTTTGTTGAATTCTTTCCTGTCCTTGTAGGTTGTCCGGCGCACGTTGTTGAGGACTTCGTTGACTGTGTGGGTTGAGCATTTCACGCGCCAAATGTTTGCGAGTTCCTGGACTTGTTCTTTGATGAGGGTTTCGCCGCTGTTGTTGTAGATTCCGTTTTCGTAGTGGTAAATACCTTCGTTGTCCCTGGCGGTAATGTAGGTTTTTAATCCCTTGACCTTTTCCGCGAGTTCTTCAACAAGCGTGTCGGCTCTGTATTCTTCCGGCATTCTCTTGGTGTTTTTTTCCAATTTTATTCCCTCGTCTTAATGGCTCTGAAAGGCATTGCGGGGGAAGCCTTCCGGCTTCCCCACAGGGTCGCCTTTTTCATTTATCTGCTGAGCAGATAAGCATTGCGTCTTGTTGTGGAACAATTCCTGCGAGTGTTGTTGACTCGGTTGTTGAGTGGAAAGCGCTTGGCTTTCCTTTTTTTGTTTTGCTCACGAAGCTTAACAGTGTCATTTTTTCAACTCCTTCCAGTTTTTTTTATTGATTGAATTTGTGGGGTCAGGGGAGTCGCTAGACTGAACCGCCTTAGAATCAGAGGACTCCCACTTTGACCTCTCCACTTCTTGTTCGTAGAATTCGGCGTAATCTTCTTGCTGTTCGCGAATACGCACATCTTCGATAGATTTAAATTCAGAATAAGTGTTATGTTTCATTAGGGTCGCCTCCGGTTTGTGTTGTGTTCGCGCATAATTGAGCCTGGGCTGACTCTAAGATTCGGCACAGGGAGGGCGTAAGCCCTCCTTTTGCCTGTCGTTCTGATTTAAGACAGTTGTCTAAAATGTTAAGGATTCCTGTCCTGGACGTAGCCTCTTTTATAAAGCCACCGGCCGGAGCAGGACTTGAACCGCGGGAATTCATTTCGCCGCGCCTCCGTTTATATCTTCGCGCTGGAGAAGCACCCATTCAAGAGTTTTCTTAGTGGCGGTTTTTGAGGCTTCACCTTTGCCGATTCCTTGTTCGTTTATGTCACGGAGAGCCGCGGTTATTTCTTCGCGGGTTCTCATTTTGCACTCCCCTTCAGTTAGTTTTTTTGGAGTCATTTTAATCCGTATTTAATACGCATTTAATCTTTATATATCTATCGTTTTTGAGAACCAAACAACGAGAACAAGTTAAATGTTGAACAAAGTGTTCTGCTTGAAAACCTGGTTTATTGCCTGCACCAGTTCAGCCTCATGCTTGTTGATGTAGTGTTCAAGCGTGGTGCTAGCGCTCTCATGCCGCGCAAACAATTGAGCCAGTTTAATGTCCTTTGTGGTGTTGTAGAACGTGGTTATAGCAAAGTGCCGCAGGGAATAGAGCGTTAGGTTGTGCCTGTGTCCCAGGCCGGACTTCGCTTGCGGGTTCTTTACTTCCGCGTAAACTTGGTTAAACCCGCATCGTTTGCAAGCCTTCCGGAAAGTGTTTCTCAAATAGTTCGTGCTGATGTGTGGCTTCTTGTTTTCCGAGTTTGTGGAATAAAACAAATAGCCGCCGTGCGTTAAAATTCTCAACCGGTATCTTTCAATGTAAGATACTATTTCGTGATATAGTGGAACAGGGATTGCACAGTATTCAATTCTGTCGCATTTTGTGTTATGTATCTTAATGACTGGAGAGATTTCATGCTTGCCCTCGTATTGCACCGCGATAATCTCGTCTTTTTTCAATCGCACCACTTCGTTCGGGCGCAGGCCGCGCGCCGCCATGATTTTAAAACAGAGTCTCACTTTATCGGATTTCACGCCAAACAGAATAGCCATGAGTTGAGTTTTGGTCGGAATGCGGACAACTCCTCTGTATCTGCTTTCGTGGGAGTGTGATGAGTATTTTTCTTTTCGGGCTTGCCTGGTCATTTGGTTCAGGCGCTTCATTTGCCCGCAGGGCAAGCTGTATATGTCGGCGTAACTGGCTTTCTTGAGTGCCTTGACGATTTCAGGGTCTATCGGTTCGTTTGGTATTTTAGGAAGCGGAGGCAAGAGAAGCTCCTCCAACAGGCGACTCGGCACAATGAGAGTATGTTTATGTTCTTAATAATGCTTTTGGAAGCTAAAAAGCACCCAAAAGTTTTTTAAAGAAAAAAAGGGCTTTGTGTAAATAGTGGTTGAAATCGGGCACTTTTTACACAAAAAAATAAGGGAAGTAACCTTTATATACCCTGCCTTTATGCCTTGTTGCATTCCCAATAGCCAGTGTTGACGTATTCGGGTTTTGTCTCGTAGCAATACCACTTATGAGTCTCGCCGTCAAGGGTGTCGCTTGCGGTTATCTTGCACTTGCCGCCGACCTTGCCCTCAATTTTTACCGTGGTATTTTTTCCAGCGAAGAGGTCTTTTTGAAAAGCAGTTCCCATTGTCACAATGGTCTCGCCTTCGCTGGCCGCGTAGCTCGCGGGTGCACATTCGAGTAGTGCGTCATCAAAACACTCTCTGTCCTGGCATTGTTTTTCTCCGAACGTCAAGCCCCCGATCGTGCAACCACTTACCAGGATCGCCAGGGCTAAAAGCGAAATTAAGGCGATTCGCATGGTAAAACATTGGTTTAAGTGCATTTAAATGTATTGTCAAGCCAAAAGCAAACCCAAAGTTGGACTAAAAGCACTATATTATAACGAGTGCTATGCCGTTGCAGAAAATTGTTTATGAAGGCGACAGGGAAAACTTCCGCAAGCAACTGATGTATAAGAAAGCGTTCTACTACAAAAAAAACGGCGAAAAGATTCTGATTAAAGACACAAACGTTGACAACCTAATGAAGCAATCGGACAAGCACGGCGCGATTTACGGCGACCCACATTCTCACGCAACAATTCAAGCCCACCAAGCCGATAAATACAGGCGTTCTCCGGAGGGCAGGGAAAAACAAAAACAGGAAATGCTTGAACAGGTCATCCTGGCTGAACAAGAAGGATATATCTCGGAAGCCAAAGCCAGGTTTTTAACGAACAAAGTCAACGCCAATCGTTATTCCGAATCTCAGTTGCTGGACAAAATCGCCGAGTTTTCAGTTGCCCAAGCTCAGGGTGATGTGAAGAGAGCAGAGCGCGAGGGAATGACCACTGCCCAAAAAATAATGATGTCCACGCGTGGCTTAGTTGACAAAGTTCGGGCGGCCGCTCCAGCCAGCAAAGCGGCTGTTGAATCGTTCAAGAGCCAGTTTCAAAACCCAAGCGAAACATCCGGTTATGGCTATGCTTCAAAGGAATTCTCAGCTCACAAAGAATTGAGCGAGAGCCAAAAGCTCGCCGCTAGCGCGACAATGCTTTCCGGTCGCTCAAAAGAAATGTCGGTTTACAGCGCCAAGCTTGAAGGACAGTTAACCGACTACAATCGGGGCGTGAGTGAGTTCAACAAAATGATTGCAAGCCAGGGTGACTCCTTAACCAAGAGAGCGGAGCTGTTGAAACTTGAATACGGCAAGCTCACAAGCGAAATGGCGCGCGTTAAGGGCGACCCAAACGCCACAACTCAGGACGTAATGCGTGTTAATAAAATGTGGTCAAGCTATGAGGGAAAGAGAAAGGCGCTTGAGAAAGAATGGGGCGCTTACGAAAAAAGCCACGCTGAAGGAAGCGCTTTTTTTTCTAAAACAGGCGCGGTTTTGAAAAAAAAATCTGAAAAGTTCGGCGAAAAAGTTTTTGACTTGAACGCAGAGGTCAAGGACTACAATGCCGGTGTCAAGGAATTCAACCTGAAACAAGAGGAATATTTTGAACCATTCAAAACCGACAAGCCGATTGCTGTCAGGCACTCTTATGCTCGCGGTGACCACCCTCTCGACATTGTGACAATGGGTTCAACTTCAGCACTCAAAGAAGCAATAAAGCCAAGGGGGGAAAACCTGGTTTCAAGCCAAGTCGGGCTTCCGGAGATTGGAGCGCGGCCTGTCAAGTTCGACAAGAAAGAAGCCATTAGGCGCGAGCTTAGGCATATTGATTTTTACAAGCCAAACCAGGGTTTTGAAACTGTTTTGAAACCGGACTTCAGTCCAGGATTCAAAGGCGAAATGGGAATAAAACTAAAGCCGGTTGCACAGCCTGTTAAGAGAACAGGCAAAGAAGAACTCCGGCTTGCTGAAGCGCTTCGCTGGGAAACGGTTAAGGGAATTACTCCGGAGCGCGTTGCAATTTCTACAGGCATAGGTGCTGGAGTTGGAGCGGGTGTTGGCTCGCTAGCCGGCGGCGTGGGAGCTATTCCTGGCGCGGCGATTGGCGGCGTGAGCGGGTTTGCCGGAGCAATTACCGGAGAGTTAACTGAAGATTATGTTTACACCAAAACGGATTCGCCAGGGCTTGCGATGTTCGCGGGAGCGGGTGTTGGAATTGCAACAGGTCTCGGAACTTCTTATGGGCTTTCAAAGTTTATTTCAACTCCGGTTTCAACAAGTTCAAGGGTTTTCACCACCGCGGAAAAATTCAAGGTGGACGATGAGTTCACTTATTTCCGCGTTAGACCGCTCGGGGCGGGAAAGGTCACGTTTGCATCAGGCAAACAAGCGGGCTTTGCTGTCAAGAAAGGGCTTTATGACGTGAAGATTGCGAAGAACTGGAGTGAGTCAATTTTCGGCAAGGCCGGAGAATACGGTGACGACTTCGCTCAAAGCGAGAGGTTCTTGATTGCGAAGAATGTTGAAACAGCCACAAGAACGAAATACCCTGACTTGTTCAACACAAGCTTTGACGATGTTGCTCACTTGAAGCCAAGCGTTGCCGAATCTTATGGTGCTTATAGGGATAATTTGTTTCTCCAGCGCTCGGTAATGAAGCCAGTTGCTTACGCGGAAATTGAGGGAAAAGGAGAGGTCATCAAGAAAGGCATTGCTGGCTATAAAGGCGTGATTGTTCCGGAAGGGAAGCGCGAACTCGCGAAAATGTATGGCGGGATTGATGACTTTGATTTTTGGACAACCGGTTTCGTTAAGAACGAAGCTCAGGGAGTCCAAACAGCCTCTCAGTTTTACAAAGCTGGGGGAGTGGCTAAGATTGGGAAGCACACTGTTTCAACCGAAACAAGAGTCGGGACGAAAGTTTTGGAAAAAATTTCCTCAAAGGACACAGGCACGGCTGGAATAAAATTGTTTTCAGGAAAGCACACAAGCCTGAACAAAACCTTTGGAGCGGAAACTCAAGCGCTCCAAAAGGCTTCAAGCCAAGTCGCGAAGAGTGCTGAAATTCCAGGCATCGCAAAAACAATTTCAAAAGTTTCCCCGCAAATCGCTAAGGCCGGACAGAAAGCCGGAAGCTATGCGATTGCGGGTTCAGCCACTTCCCTCGGATTAACGGCGGGACGCGAAACAATGGAGCTGGGAAACCTTTCCTCAGTTTCCCCTGTTTCCGTTCCCGCAACAGTCGGGAGACTCAAGGGAGTGACAACTTCGATCATGCCCACGGTCTCCATTGCAAAAGAGCAGTTGAGCCTGAAAACAAAATCCTTGTCCAAGCAAAGCGAGCTTCTGAAAGTAACACCGGTCACGGCTCTATCTTCCCAGCAGTTAACCAAAACCTCGGTCAGTCTTTCACTTATACCAAAAAATGTTCTGAAAACCGGCGAGCTCGGAGTCAGTGTTCCGAAAACCGCGGTAATTTTAAGAGAACAGCTTGCAACCGGATTAAAGACCGGCACGATTCAATTAACCAAGCTCAAAATAGGCACTCCTGGACTCCCTGGGTTCATGCCTCCACCACCACCCATTATTCCAGGCGGCGGAATCGGGAGGCCGCCAGGAAAATCAAAAACCGGTGTTTTTGCAACAACAAAACCCAAAAAGGCTTTTAGGGTGCGAGTGCGCGAGAATAACGCTTGGCGCAATCTCCGCGGGAAGTTTTCGCGCGAGGACGCGATAAACAAGGGAGCGAGAAATGTTGACTTCACGCGAACTGACGCTTTCGAGTTGAAAAAAACAAAGGCAAAGAAGCTGTCAAGAAGCGAGTCATATTCACCTTTTAATCTCAAGGAAAAGTTCTATCGAAAAGGTGGAATCTTTTTTGAAAAAAAGAAATACCAAAACGACCTGGAGGGTTCGACATGGCAAAAAGGAAGAAAAAGAGGAAAAAAAAGAAAAAGAGGAAAAGGTAAGGCTCGGTTAACTCCGAGTTCTTTCCTTTGATATTCAAAGGTGCTTGAATGAACGCGTTGAAAATAATGTGGGCAATCATGGCGGGATTTTTCGCGTTTGCTGTTTGGATTCAGGTTTGGATTCCGATTGCAAACGGAACAACGCTCCCTTACATTACTTGCGCGGCGAACAACATTCCGTATGCAGGAACGGTGGTCGTCATCGTTAACTTATTCCCGCTTGTCACACTCTTGGCGATTCTGTTTGCTCCCATAATAGGTTCTGACTCATCGCCACAGTATTGACGGAGGACAACAAAATGCAGAAAATTTTTCGGAAAGCGTTTATTGTTCTGTTCTTGTTAGTCCTCGGAACAGCTTATGGTTTTGTTGACCCAACAACCTTGACTTATTATGCGGACTCTCAAGGTTGTGCCGGCGAATCCCTGTGCATTAAGCACAACCAAGCGGTCTATACAAACGGAGAGCTTGACCCAAAAATAAGGTCTTATGTAGAGATAACCGACCAAACAAGCTTGAAGCAAACCTTTGACTTGTCTCTCTTTTTTTCAAGCGATGTGGAAATACTGCAAATGATGGAATGGAAAGAAAAAACGGTCATGGTTGACACAGTTGAAAACCAGGAAGTGACAGAATACTTTGCGATTGACGCAAATCACACAACCTGCGAAGCGCGCGGCCTGGAATACCACTCGCCGGTGACGTGCAAAAAAACGAGCTATGTCGGAGTGACAGTCGGGCAACATGAGGAAACGAGATATTTTTGGAAAAAGACCGCCGGCCAGGACATTAAGCAGTGGAGTCAAGTGTATGGCGATGTTCCAGGGGACTTTGTGGCGGAGGGCGGCAAACAACTGACGATTGGAAAGAACGAGAAAAAATACTTGTTTTTTGATTGGATTCCGATTGAGCCGGAAGGTAAGTATTGGGTTCAAGCAGAACAGGATGGGATAATTTTAGGGGATGACGACCCCGCTTGGTTAAATTCGAGTTGGGTATATCGTCAAATGATTACTCTCCGAACCTCGGATGTCATGGAGGTCAGCTCGGACAAAGATGTTGCGGTTTTGGTGGACACCAACAGCTCGAATTCCATGTGGGCTAACACTCAAGCGAACGGAGAGGACATTAGGTTCACGGCCGCGGACGGAACAACACTGCTTTCGTATCATTTTGAGGACTTCAATCATGGGACAGATACGATGATTGCTTGGGTGCAGATACATGAGGATTTCTCAGCGGACTATGACATGAACATTTATATGTATTATGGAAACGGTGGGGCGGCGGACGCGCAGGATGAACCAGGAACTTATGACGGAAACCATACAAGCGTTTACCATGTTGACGATAATCCAGCCGACCAACTGACTGATTCCACGTCTAACGCGCAGACCGGAGTAAAAGTCGGCGATCCTGCGGCGCAACAAGCGTCATGTGTGATTGGGGATTGCATTGACTTTGATTCGGTTGATGACTCGTTTATTCTGCCGTTCAACATGGACGCAAACACAGAGGCAACGGTCATGTTTTGGGTTGAAACCGATGACTCCGGACTCGGGGAAAACACAGTGTTCGGAGTAAGCACAGCAGATAATGCGAGCCAGTGGTTGATTCACCTGCCGGCTGACAACGGAGGAATAAACGACCTGGTTTATATTCACAAAAAGGCAGGGGACGCTGGCGGAGTAACAGAAAACGACTCGCTCTCAAATTCAACCTGGTATCACATAGCAATAACCACCGGTGCGGGCTATACGACCTTGATTAGGGACGGAGTGGTAAGGGGATTTGATGATGGGACAGAAGTGCCGACAGTGGGAGAACAATATGTCATTGGAGCAAGGAGAAAAAGCGGGGCAAGTGACCGATTCCATGACGGCGACATGGACGAAATTTGGTTTTTGACGGAACAGCTGGACACGAACATCATAAAGGTAATTTACGAAAACCAAAAGTCGCCGGAGGACTTTTTAAGGTTTGGGGCAGAGGAAACAGATGCCCCTGCCGACAGTGCATTAATTGACGTGAACATAAACCCAACACTGGACGGCACAACAATCAGTGGAACGGAAACAATCAGTTTCAATCTTTCTTCCTCTGAAAGCGAAGTCCACTTAAAGATTTTTGTTTCAACCGCACAAGCTGGCTATACTTGCTCGGTTGAAGCGGATTTGAACATTAATGATTACGCAAACGTTGCGGGACTCAACTGTGCGGATAGTAATTTCGAGAATTCAACAAACTGCACTTATTCCTGGGATTCCTGGGAGTCTCTCAGTTGCATTAATGACGGAGCAACATATATTGACTTGAATGCCTGGAATTACAGTGGAACTTATGGCGAAGATGTGAACGCCAGCGGAGCAATGACGTTCGACAACGAGCCGGTGCGGGATGGAAACTGGAGTTATTCCATTGGTGGAATTCTTGACGTGGAAAATGGAACAACCACTGTTCCAATCACGCTCACGGACATTTCAAATCGCCACTTGATGACAAACGTTTCCTTTGAGTGGGACAGGAACGGCGCGGTCATCAGTGTTGACCAAAACAAGGTTCACAATGACGGAAACTTCGGGGACTTAAACATTTGCTTTTATGTCGTTCAAAGCTATGACTACAACGCGGATTCCTGGGAGGATGGAAATTGCATGGTTGCCCATGTCCGGACTTACCCGCAGGACGTGAACTTTGTTTGGTCACCGACAAATCCAGGCACAAGTCAATTGGTGGACTTCAACGGTGACGCTAACGGTTCAGGGATAGTCATTTGGAATTTTGGTTTCGTGAGTCCGGACGCAAACAAATATTCTCAGGACACCAACCACACGTTCAACGATTCAGGACAAAAAACTGTTTGCTTGACCGTGCAAAACATTGATGACTTGAACCGAACCACCTGTTACGATTTAAACATTTACGGAAGTATTCGAGTCAGGTTCAAGGACGAAAGAACCGGCGCGGACGTTAACGCCTGGGCGCGCTTCAATGACACCAACACCCTGACAACCGGCCTGTTCTCGCAATCACTCGCGGCTTTCTCGGAAACAAGCGCGGAATATTCCTTTATGGCGTGGGACATAAACCGGCAACGGCGAACGATCTTGCTGGACTTGAATAGGTTCAGCAGTATTGACATTAATATGCTGTTGTTGAACACAACCGAGGGGCGAAGCGTTGAATTTCAGTTCTATGCACCGGACGCGTTAACGCTTTTACCTGGCGCTCGCGTGACGGTTAGATTGGACGCAAACTATATCGAGGGTGCGACACTTGACGCAAGCGCGGAAACAACGTTTTTCCTGGACACCAACAACGCGGCTTATGTTTTTTACATTGACGCGGCTGACGGAAACAGTTATGTATATAACGCTGTGCTTGTCACAGTGAGAATTCCGTTGCAAGAGGACGATTTAACCAATCAAATCACCCCTTTTGAAGTGGACATTGGTGGTTTGGCTAGGGCTTATTACGGCAACCAAACCACCGATTCCAACTTCTATATTTTGGGAAACACACTGCAGTATTATGAAATCCAGGCCGGAGATTGGAATGCTTCGGATTACTATGACCGCTATTATTTCGTGAGCATTTCCGGAAGTGCGGCGACTTACGAATTGCAACCTTACCTGGTTAGCGTGACCAATGGCTTAGTTTCGGAATTGTATGCCGTGGATTCAATGGACAACCCTGTTCCCCAGGCATTGTTTGTCATTCAAAAACAGTTAACCGGAGTCACACCGGAAACCATTGAGATCGTGCAAACCGATGACACCGGCCGCGGGATAGTAAGCTGGGTAACAAACGACACTTATTACATCAGTGTTTACTATCAGAATTCGTTCCAGGGTGAAGTTTTGGTTCGCCCTTCACTGTCGCGTTATGACATTTTGGTTATAACGGACAATCCAGCAATAAGCGTTCCAACCGGCGAGATTGTTTTAATGGAATACAACTCGACAAGCCTCGCGCGCCTTGAAACCGATGACCTGAACCGATACCACTTTGACATCAACTTCCAATCGCCAACTGGAAGCATTCAAAGCATTACCATGTCACTTATTTGCAACGGTGTGACAAAATACACGGAAACACAAAACACCAATGTTGCAAACGGCGCGAGTTTCCTGGTGGACATTAACGCATCCGACTTCGCAGGTTGCGACATAGTAACAGCACAGTTCGACATAACCACGCCTTCGGGAACAACAACAAAAATCGTGATTTATGGTTTAGCCGAAGCATTAGTTCGACCATTCAATACCTTGAAAGACACTCTCGGCGAAACCGTTGTTCTCCTGATCGCTGTTTTCATTTCAGGAATTGCTGTCGCTGTTGTAGCATTCAAGTTCTCACCGAACCCGATAGCAAGCGGCATCGTGGGCGGCGCGGTGCTTGCATTCTTCACAGCGGTCGGCTGGGTTTCATGGCCGGTCTTTGCATTCGCTTGTTTCATCGGAGCAATCATTTCCTTCCTTTACTTCAAAGAGGTATTTTGAATGGAGTCCTTGCTTATTTGGGGAGTCAGGCTCACATTCGTTTTGCTGTGCATTAACGGCTTGTTTGTATCTGCCCAGCTTGCAATGCCGGCGACATTTGCCGGAACAGGGTTAAACAGCACAGGCACGGCAATCAACACAGTAATTGATGACTTGAACGATCAAGGAGAAGGAACAGTTATTTACGCCGGTGACAGCGAAGCAGAAAGCGATATTACCAAAGAAGAGGCCGTCGATGTCGGAAAGTTCATTTGGGATAGTATTTTCGGTTATACAACAATCATTAATCAAATTGTGGGAACGCATATGCCCTGGGCGGCGGTTGCGTTAAACCTTCCACTTATGTTCCTGCAATCAGTTGTCATGGTGTGGTGGGGAATTGAAACATGGAGCAAGATAAAACCATTAGGGTGAAAAAAGAATGGCTGACATTTGGACTTTGATGTTTGACGCGTTGTTGAGGGCGACCTTCAATGACTTCGGTTTGCTTATACTCATTATTTTCATTGCGTTTGCAATAATGTTGGCGAAGTTCAGAGTTCCACTTGTTCCCTCTGTGGTTTTGGGCTTCGTGTTGTTGTTCGGGTTGGCTTCGCTTGTTGTCGGAGTGTTCCTGCCGTTGCTGTTAATCTTGGTATTGGTTGGCGGAATAGGCTTGGCGTTTGTTTTCTTCAGGTTGGGGAGGTCATAGTAATGAGAAGAATTGACTTGGAGAGGCAGAAGCTCGGAAATGCTTTGCTTGCGCGGGACAGGGGAAAGTGCAAGCTCAAGCTTTCCGGTCACTACACTGGCTATAAAAAAAAGGCAAGGCAGAACCCTCGCTATGCTCGCTTGGCTCGTTCAACCAAAGGCTTGATGGAGTTGTTTTAAATGTGTTCAATGGGTGGCTATCGCGGAAAGAAAAAGAAAACTTAGGAGGTTATTGAAATGTTGATGGGTAAAGGAAAAAGAGTTAAAGGCTGGGTCAGGTCTTAATAATTTGTTCTTGCGAACAGTCCCAAACGGAATATTTTCCGAAGTTTTTAACCATCGGGCAATTTTGATCGGTGCGGCTCACCGCGAGGCCGGTGAATTTGTCGGGTGAAGGCATTCCGTGGCGGTTCGTGTCGCCACCATTCCACAAAACCATGTAACCAATATCCCAATCATGCTCTATTTTTCCGTTCTCTGAAAGTTCAAGCGCAAAACCTATCGCTGAATGCACACCAACAGCAGGTTCTTGCAACGGAAACGTGACCGAACTCAAAATAATCATGCCTATGCTTGCGAATAACACAGGTCTTTCCATGCGGGGGAATCTTTCAACCAAAAGGGTTATACCTTCAGGCAAAAAAATCATTGAAAGCACCGCAAGCTTGGCTTTGAACATGGTCAAAACGATTGCCGGCCAGCCAGGTTTCCTCAAGCTCACCGGTAACCCGACAATCGCGAGCAAAACTCCAGGCAACAAGTAAAGTCCAGCGAGATTCACCACGGTTTCAGCCATGAGGTAATGAAAAGAACCAATCCACCAGTGCAATAGTTCGCCTCCGAACACATAAGCGAACACCACGGACATTATTCGCGGAAACCAAGCCTTTTTTTTCACTGATAAGAGAAAAGGCAGGAACAAAGCACCGCCCCAAAACCCACAGGCCGCCAAGATCAAGAACGAACTCACGCCCTGGTTCACCCAAAACCTTTTCTCGCGGTAAGACCGGTAAAAGAAATAAACCGAGGCAAACATGAGAACATAAGCAATCGTGTCGTTCTCCCAGCGAAAGAACTCATACAAGAACAACGGCATCAGCATCGCATAGTAACCGGCGTTCTTCCAGGTCTTATTCAAGAACCAAACGCTCAGCGCGCAACAACCGTAAAGAATTACCTTGATTAGAATGACACTGCAGGGCAGGAACGGAAAAAAGAACTGGGAGAGCGGCGCTTCATTTCTCAGCGTGTCAAGCCCGCAGGAAATAGAAAGGTAATGGTAAGAGTCATAATAGAGAATGCCTGGGCGCGCGATAATGTAAACAATGAACGGAATCGCCAGGATTAGGAAAATTTTGTTGTCTTTCAACCACTGAACCAATTTCTTTATTTAAAACACCTGCGAATATAGTATTGTCTTAACGGCACTCACGGAGTCGGTGGGGGAGTTGTGATGGTAGGCTTCCCCCGCCCCTAATTCTTTTCAGCAAAAAAACCTCGTTGACACCGCCCACCATTGCTCAATGAGGAAAGCAAAGAACAGCATTGTCCCAAACAGCAAGAGCTTCTTATTTCTCGCGCTTGTCAGCTCGAACCATTTCGTCAAGCCGATGAACATAGGGAACGCGGGGACATACAGCGCCCTGTTTCCGTAAACGAACGCGGAGCAAAACACTATTGCGGAAAAAATGAGCAGGTGCTTGTTGTCCGTTTTCCACAGTCCTTTCAGCGCCAGCACCAGGAAAGGCAACGGACACATTTTACTGAAGAACGAAAGCAAGTGATTGATTCTTAAAGCATTCCAAACCGCTTTCTTTTGCCCTCCGATGACTGTGTTCGTGACGGCCGGAGCTTTGTTTCCCCACACCGGCGAACAGAAAGCCGGAAAGAAAGCCTTGCCGAAATTGTTCTCCTTCAGCAACTGCAGGAGAATCGCCAAGCCAACAATCTGTAAGCCCAGGGAGTGAGTCATCACAGCCAAGAGCAACAAAGCCATTCTGAGGAAATTGTTCTTTGTAGCAAAGACAAGGATCGCAAACAGAATGACAAGCCCCTGCGGGTAAAATCCGTCCGCTATCGTGAAAAAATAGCTTGAGCAGGAGAAATAAAACCAACACGTCACGGCTTTGCGGGTCACTAAATACAGGGCGAGGGGAGTCAGGAAGGCGAATAGAAACAGCGTGAATATTTTGAACGAGCTTTCCCTGAAAGCAAACGGCTTGGCGAGCCAGTGAAACAGCGGCGGGTAATTGTCACAGCGCTCGGTTGAGGAATGCCCCTCGGAATCTATTTTGTGGCTGGCCGGACAGTCGCCGTTCGTCATGCTGTAATGAAAACCGTTGTCCGGTTCAAGCTTTCCGAACCAACTCAGAAAGCAACAGAACAACACAAAAAACCCGAAGCAAATGAGCAGGGCTTTTTTGGTTTCTTTTTTATCCATGTCAACGCCTCAACCAACCAAACAGGGTCGGGTAAAATACCAATAAGCAACGGCTGGAAATGCAAGAACGACCGACAACATTGTTCCGTGTTCAAAACGAGCCAAACCGAGTTCTGTTAAACAAGCGAAAAACACGCCCAAGCAAAGCAACACCACCACAGCAAAACCGTATCTGTTCATTTAAATCATTTCTCTGTAGTCCTCGGTTTTGTTTTTAGCAATGCTTTAATTTCTGTTCTCTGTTGTTCCCAAAAGTCGCAATCGATAAAAGCGGACTTCGTGAATTTCCACGCAAGAACGAGCAACAGAGTATAAATTTGGAGAATTCCCACAGAGAACAAACCAACCAAAACACCCAAGTTCATATTTTGCTCAACGCCCCATTCAACAAGCTCTCCCGCTTCAATCGTGGAAGGTTGAAAGAAGAAAATCAAAACTGTCGCGAGTCCCCCATAAAACAAAAGGAAAAAGAACGCGCTCCCAAAAATGAAAACACCCATTTTCAAAGTTTCCGAGGGTTTTTTTATCATTATATCATCTCCCGATAATCCTCGATTACCGTGTAATTGTAAGCGCGGTTCAACGCATCGAGCTTAGTCCAGCCGCCCATGCGCGCAACCTCGTTAATGGTCAACCTTTGCCTCGTTCCGTGACCTTGAAGCAGGTGCGTAGCGCGCCACTTCCTCATCAAGTGAATGTGCTGACCGTATTCCGGAAAGAACTTTTGAAACCGTTTCTCTGCCCACCGCGTAGAATAAGGAAACAGTTCTTCGTCCGGATCGAAACCCATTGAGTGCTGAAGAATTGGGTTGATGAGCCAGGGTTCAAGGTCTCGATTGACGGCAACAGTCCGGTCAATGTTGACCTTTTCCGTCCTTATATGAAAGTCAACATGAACTCCGTTTGGATTGACAACAATATCTCTCTTCTTTATTGACGGAGTTTTCTTATAGCGGCCTCGGACTATCTCGCCGACCCTTCCAAGCGAAGCGTAAACCGTGGAGAACAAAGCCCGGGCTTTAAGGAACTCTTCGGTTGTCGGAATGTCCGAGAGCCTTTCTTTCAGCTCGGGGTAAGCGATGACCGGCAGGGAATCCATTATTTTCCCTCCCGCTCAGATACTATATTTTGCCTTGCAATGCAAATGCCTTTAATTGAAGATAAAATTAGAAAGGGCAAACCACAAAAAACAACAATGAAATCAAATATAAACCAAGCTTCGCGTAGTCCTTCAGGAACAATAAACGTTTTGAAACAATAAAGAAAACTACCCGCAAGAGTAAAAATAAAAAGTATGCAAATTAACAAATCCCCTGTTGATGACTTCATGAACCAACCACCTTCAGCTTTTTCATTTCAACAACAACAGAACGCGGGATTGTATGAATGGTTTTATACCCTGGTTCAATGCCTTCCTTATTAGAATCAAATACAAAAGAACACAGAACGATTTTCTTTTTTGTTTTCTTTAATAACCAGCCAACAACACAGGCCAGGACAGGCTCTTGTTCAACAGCAAGCTCGAAAGGCAAAGAAATATCGTGGCGAGTCACCGAGTCAAACCACTTAACCAAGTAAAGCTCCAGCGTTTCCATTCAAAACACCGTCCTGCACACCGCACCGGTGGGTTGTTCGCTGTTCTGCCCTTTGGCGAATAAACCCTTGTTTCTCTTCTTTTGGTTAGTTATCTTTGGAAAATCTACTATGTAATAGATAGTTAAAAACACACGCACACCTTTCACCTTGCGGCAAACTCTCCCGCTTTCATCATTTCATTGAGAGCCTGAACGACCCTGGCGACCATGCGATACTCCAATCCCTTGTTCTTGACCATGACCAGGGACGACATTATTTTTGTCTTTTCAAAATTCAAATAATTATCCAGGTCGCCCTTAATCAATTCAAAAAGCTCCGGCTCGGTCATCGTGCTTCTTTCTTTCTTCCCGATATACTTCGCCATGTAAGAAATCAAGTCCTCGGCATTCTCGATTATCTGCTGTTTGGCTGTGTCCTGCTTTTCCTTGTAAGCATCCATTAAATCCTGCGGCGGCTTATGCAAACCGAACCGCGTTCCGATGAAAGGCAAGCCCTCATCGGTTGTTCCCTTCGGTCGGTAATAATAGAACTTGTCCTGGCGAGAACTATAATGCACCGTGTAGTATCTCGCGTAAGCAATGTTTCCCTGAAATGAATTGGACTGCTCTAATTGAAGCAAGCCGTTAACCAACAGCCCCAGGTGCTTGTCAACATAACTCAGAGCGGGGACGGTCATCACGATAATGCGGTTCTTGAACCGCATTGTTTGAAAGACACTTGAGATTAACCTGTTCCTCAGGGAATACCATTCTCTTTTCGGAACAGCAACACCCACCTCGTCCCACATTATCGCAGAGCCTTTCGGTTTTTTGTCCTTCAGGATTTTCAGAAAGTCCTTTGGGTCAAAAACAACCTGGTCAATGTTGAACCGCGGCTTGTTGCTTTCGCCTCTATCCAGGTCATACAAAAATCGCATTGTGCTGACTGATTTCCCTGTTCCTGGCTGTCCTGTTGCAACACCCAAATAAGAACGGTTGTAGTCGTGAACGTAAGAATAGATTGAGGAATAAATCGGGTGACCTTTAACGGAAGGCGGATAACTCATTTTAATCCGTCCCGCTTTCAAATGTTTTCTTGACCGGCGGCAACAGCTTAACATAACCCAGGTTGCAAACAATCTCACCGAACAAATCAGAGATTGTGTCGGAGTATTTGTCAACGTCCTCGTAATTGGAAACCTTCGTGTCCTTGAGCCTCTGCATAAGGCTTATAACCTCTTGAGGCATTTCTTTGTGGGTATAAGGCAACATGAATTTTGACAACAAAGCGAGCTGGAATTTCATGTTCTTGACCGTTGCCTTTGAGTGACCGAAGTCAGCCTTTGCGTTGTAAACCGCGCCGGAGTTAGCAAACACCCTGTCAATCTGCCGGCCTATGGCGAGCTGAACGATAAGGCTTGCGTCCTTAAAGCTCTTCATGTCCCCCTGGGAAATGCTTGAGTCGTCAAATGCCGCCATGAGTTTTCACTTCCCGAGCGGGGTTTTTCATTGTGAATAATTGGAATATGTAGGTTGAAAAAACAACCACAAACCACAATCCTTGAACAAATCTCGGAACGCCGAAAATGTCCATTATCAATATTCCAAAAAAGAAAAACCAAACGGCGTAAATTGGTTTAGACATAATTGCCCTGTCTATCCAATAAAAAAAAGAATCCAAATATTTCATTTTTCTTCAGCCTCTTCTTTTTCACGGAGCTTTTTCTCGCGAGCCTTCTTAATCAGCTCCTCGTAACTGAAAGAATCCGCGTTTCCAAGCGCCCAAATAGCGCGCCCTAACTGCCCGATTATCGCCCAACGGTCAACCTTGAACGGAGCGCCCGCCAAAAACAAAGCAGTTTCATAAATCGCCTTTGTCGGCCGGACGAACTCTTCCTTCAGGCGGCCGCGGGCAGAACTCGGAAGCTTGCCGTTCCCGCGGTTGACCTCAAAGTGAGGGTCAAAGCTTTGACCGTTTTCGGTTATTATTTTTATTTTGATTTTAAACCTTGAAACCATTCAATCGCCCTCACTTCGGAGTCAGCACCCGCCCCGCGGACTCACCAAACCCTTTCATTAAATTCGGGAGAGCTGTTGGGTTAATCACCAAGAAATAAGCCGCAACAACCAAAACCAAGAGAATAAAGCCAATGACGAAAACGGCTTTCTTGTCCCCGAACAGTCCCTTCTTTTGCTGACCCAACAACTCAATGCGAGCCTGTTGCTGTAACACCAAGGTTTTTTCGTCAATCAAGGCATTAATACGGCGGCTGAACTGCTTCCAATCAATGAAAACCTTGCCGCTGACTCCCTGAACTGTTAGGTCATTCAAGTCAAGGGAAACAGGCATTCCATAAATGCAAACGTAAACTTGCGCCTTGGTTGACTTGACCTTTGTCGCAGTGCTTGGGACTAAGGTTGTTTTAACAATCTCCGGCTGTTTGGTGGTTGGGTTCTTGCGGTTGCCCCAAACAAGCTCTCCGTCCTTGATTGGATATTTATTAATCGTAAAATCCAGGTTAGAATCCCACTCAAGAGTGACCGGCTTGCGAACGGAGTCAATTTCCAGCCTCGTAAACCTTTTACCAACCGATTTATTAATGCGGTCTAAGAACCACTGTTTCAACCAATAAACTCTTTCACTTATCATAAATTAATCCCCCTATTACTATCCGACACCTTGAAATAATCAGGGTCTTTCTTCGGCTTGAGCTTGTTCAATGTCGCCATTACTCCCCCCTCCTTCTTGTCCCCCTGCATTCCTTCAGGCAACAAGAAAGGCGAAGTCCTGGACTCCTGGAAAGAAATTAATGTTTTGGACAGCTTCGGGGCGGCCATGTTGCGCGAGCGCGTGACAACCAGGAACGAATGAAGCGTTGAAATTTCCTTGTTAATATACGGCAAAAACAAGCCGTAGTCCTGAGCAATCGCAATCGCGTTCTGAATATGCCCTAACTGCATTCTGCCCCAAGCAAGCTCCTCTTCCTTCAGGTAAGACTTGGTTAGGTCATCGTTCAAGATTTTAATGTAAGGCAACAGGACAGGGTAAAAAAGAGTTTTATCTCCGTCCTGCAAAGGAACATAAGAAAGGTTCGCGTCAGAGTCAACGTGCATAATGTCGCGGTTAAGCGCAACGTCATTCTCAATAACGCGCTGAGTTTCCAGCACCGGAACAACTTCATACCGCATTTGCTGTTCAAGCAAGAGCTTCATTCTCTGCTCTTCGGACAGAACCAGTTCCTCGGCTTTTTCTTCCGGAACTTCGTCCTTGACCTCTTCTTTGATTTGTTCTTTTTGTATTTCCTCTTCCATTCAACAACACTTCAGTCAAAAGCCCAAACATGGAGCGCCATTGCACCGGACAAAGCCAGCAACAACCAAAACAAAACGAACACGAAAACCGAGCTATAACCGTAATTTGTATAAACGGTTTCCGTTGCCGTGGTTGTAGTGTTAGCGTCAACAATCGTTTCGGTTTCAAGTGAATCCGTTGGAATGTCAAGCCCTGTGCTGGCTAAAAGAACCGCGACAGCCAGGAAAGAAACACACGAGACAATATTGGCGTAAGGAATGAGTTTCAGAAAAGCAAAAAACGCCAACACAAAGGAAAGAATAATTCCAATGTAAAGAAACTCCAAAATCATTTTCTCCCCGCCAAAATTTTTTTCCTTCTCCTCAACTTGGTTCAGCCTTTTCAGCCTTCCCGCGTTTCATCAGAGAAGTTTGCGCTTTCCAGCACGGCACTGTCCGCCATTTTCCTCATAGTGGGAGTTTCTATGTAAACGCTGACAAGAAACCCTTTATCAGGAAACCGGCCGCAAGCACCATCGGAATCAGCGCCACCAGGGAGAGCGTTGATGTGTCTATGACTGCGGTGCAGACAGAGGCATACACGAATCCCCAAATGACAAGGCCGATGAGAAGCAGTAGGCTTCCAACTATAAGGTCAACTATAGCACCCATGCAATATATTACTCCTCCAGTGCAACCTTGACCCATTGTTTTAAAACTGCCCTTTAAACCCTGAATTCAAAGCTCTCCTGTCAAAAGAGGTCAAACCCATGCTAAAAGTAAAGAATTAGGCACTCCCAAGATGAAAACGCACTATGCAGGAGTTTTAGCTGACTGAAAGCGCCTTTTTCTGCATACTTGCAACAGCCTTGTCAAATTTGCCCTGGAGCTTTTCCAGCCAGGCCGGAAACTCTTTTTTCAAAAAATCCCTGTCGGCTTGGACAACGCTCCCACGCAATATTCGGCTTGCGAGTCCCCGCGGCGCGCTTAGCTCAATCCACACGCCCATGTTGCCGCCGAGATAATCCGTTTTTGGTTTTCGGTTTTCTTTGCAGAACTTCAGGATTTTTTTCGCGAGCCGGTAAGCCTCAAGGTCAAGTTTGCCGTGGTCAATCTTTTCAAGCAACGCCACGCGCTGACCTTCAATTTCTTTCATGCAGTGCTTGGACATATTTTGCGTTAGCTCCGCGCCGGCAATGAGTCCCATTGCTTTTCCTTTTTTGATTTCCTGCCCGACAATTTTCCTGGCTTGCTTTATTTTTTTAAAGTTCATTTCTTCTTTTCCTCCTCGGGCAAGCCGAGCTCTTTCCATAAAACCTTTTTTAGACCAAAAAACTGGTAATTGTCTTCAGTCTTTTCAATCGCTTTTTTTAACTCTAAAACAGGCACGTATTTTTTTCGGTTAGAACCGCAACAAATCTCCAGCGGACAACCGCAATCCTCACAATATTCAACCCAGCCTGTTTCTCTTGAAATTCTTGAATTGCATTCTTTGCAAATCTC
>Ga0180438_10002806_pt1 | contig 27557 bp, 21 predicted proteins | sample SS_ome_12_FD_132455 | JGI IMG/M metagenome (GOLD analysis project Ga0180438, IMG submission 132455) | Hypersaline lake sediment archaeal communities from the Salton Sea, California, USA - SS_3_D_2 metaG | ecosystem: Environmental > Aquatic > Non-marine Saline and Alkaline > Hypersaline >...
AGGGGTTGGGATAGCTCGTTGTTCCACCAGAAGCGCGAAGTCCAGTAATGCTTGTTATTTAAAGTACTCAGGTTGCGGCCGGTAGTGAGGATGATGTGGTCGGGTGTTGTTCCTGCGAAATATATTTCCCGCAGTCCATCGATTTGCCCCCAGGTTGGTTCCATCGTTACCCAACCCATACCTGGCAGATAAACCTGAGCCCAATCATGTTTTTCAGAACCTGGGTCTGGCACAACCCCCTCAATAAACCTGGCCGGGATTCCAGCGCTGCGTGTCAACGCGATCAGCAGGTCAGAAAACTCGGTGCAGTCACCTGATTGGTATTCCAGCGCCTTTAACGCGCCGTAATCCTCACGAGTGCAGTCAGGAACGTATTCTAAGGTATCAGCAACAAAATCATAAAAAGCCTTTACCTGCTGGCATACATTTTCGGCCCCTGCGGATAATTGCTGCGACAACAAGATGATTTGTTCAGCATCACTTTCAATGTGCTTCTCCGGCTGCGTGAATCCAGGAATTAATTCCCCTTCACACAGACCCGGATCAACCTGTTCGCGGTAGGCTGTCACTTCATACTTTAATGTAAACAGCCGATCTTCACCGGGTTTTATATTTAAGAATTCAAACTCAACAAATTGGTTGTTCAGCTCATCCGATTTTTCTTTATATTCCAGCGGGGGGATGATTTCAAAGGAGAGCACTTCTTGATACGGGTCCATACTCTGGATTCTAGCTGTGGTTAAACGCAGCGTGGATACCGGCGAAGGACCTTCGTTGGAGATTTTGAATGTCTGCTCTACATCATAGGTGACGAAATCAGGTATGGGTGTTGGTTCAAGTTTAGGTGTAGCCGACGGGGCGGTCGTCGGGGATGGTTCGCTGGCGAGTGTCGAAGTTACAGTCAATGTTGGTGGAAATGTGGTGGTTGTCTCGGTTGGGAGCAGTGATGTGGGAGTGTTTTCTGGCGGTTCGGTTTCTTCGCGGGAATCTGTTGGTGTGTTTTGAGCGCTTACCAGGACGCTCAAAGCTGAATCCGGCATGCATCCAGAGATCAATAATGCAATTAGAATTAAAAAAATATACAATTGGAATAATCGTGGTTTAGGGTTCATTGTTAACACGTTTTGCCAACGATCCAATGGCTATCAGATAAGGTTGACAAACTATATCGGAATACCTTCCTGCCGTCAATTGTTTAAGTGATGATAGGTTGATTAGAATTCGTGCGTTTTCCTGGTCAGTGTCTATAGTTTTTAAGGTTTGAACGATGGTTATATATTGGGGATAAGATTGAATTAAAGGCTATGTTTGATGCACAGCATAAATACAGGTATACTTTTTAGGATGGTAAATCCAATAAAAAGCGTACACCAATCAAGCCGAATACGATCAAAAAGTAAGCTGCCCTCAGGTCGGCGAGGAATCCAGAAGATACTGATCTCCGGTATTATTTTATTTCCGGGGATTCTGCTGGGGTGTAATATTGCACCTAAGCCGCCACCTGCGACTGTCTCTGCAATCGATGTATCTTTTGCCTGGGAGTATAAAGCCGGGGACTATATCAGGTCTGTTCCCGTGATTCACAATGGCGCCTTGTATGTGGGTTCGGATGACAACGGGCTGCATGCTGTTGATCCTGAATCTGGTGAATATAAATGGATGTACCCGACTGGGGATAATGTATCTTCAACACCGGAATTCTGGGAAGATCAAATGGTCTTTGGATCCTGGGATGGGAACCTGTACGCACTGGATATAAAAACCGGTGAAGATACCTGGGTTTTTGAAACCGGGGGTTGGGTTTCAGCCTCCCCGCTGCTGGACGAAAATATTATTTACATTGGATCTCAGGATGGCGTCTTGTATGCGCTGGATGTACACAACGGCGCAGAATTATGGCGCTTTAATACCGGGGGAAGGATTGAATCATCAGCAGTGGTTCAGGGGGATTTGGTCTATGTGGGTTCTACGGATGGATATCTTTATGCGCTTGATAAAAGTAACGCTGAATTGGTCTGGTCTTATGATTCTGGCGGAGAGATCAAGTCTTCACCAATCGTAGATGGCGAGAGCCTCTATTTTGGTTCTACAGACCGGCAGTTGTATGCCCTGGATGCGCTCAACGGTCAGTTGCTCTGGTCTTATGAAGTTGGCCAATCAATTGAAGGATCACCGGCGATAAACGAAGGAATCCTGTTTGCGGGAGCCAATGATGGCTGGTTGTATGCCATCCAAAGCGGAACAGGCGAATTGGTCTGGGAGGTCCCTTTCGAGAGTATGATCCGTTCAAACCCGGTGACATGGGATAACATGGTTTTTGTGGGCGATGATAGCGGCGGCCTCACCGCTCTAGACACACAAACCGGGGAAGTGGGATGGCGCTATCAAACAGGAGGCGCCATCACCGCAGGACCGTATATCCATGATGGGATGTTATATGCTGGCTCCCTTGACCGCCGGCTGCATGCATTTAAATTAAAGCGGGTTGAATCGGCTGCCGAAACTCAAAGTACTCCTAAAATAGGAGATAACCAGTAATGAGATATAACAAGCGGGCGGCACTGACAGTTCTGCTGTTTTTGTCGCTGGTGATCCTTACGGCGGTTGCGCTGATTTATTTTTTCATGGATGACCTGCGCTCACCTGAGGCGCTTTACACTGAAGCCCAGAGCGCAAATCCAACGAGAGCTGCAAATTTGTACCAGCGCATTGCTGAGGGATTGCCCTTGATCCAGGAATATACCTGGTTGTGGGCTGCCGAAGCGATGGGATCCGATCCGGAGAAATTGCTGGAATTGCACAGAATTACTGCATATTACCCGCGCAGCCCGGCAGCTTACCTGGCTTTCATCGAATTAGCGCGCTTCTATGCAGGTGAACAACCTGACATGGCGGTGGCAGCCTACCAGGCTGCACTGGATTTGAAGGACGATCCCGCCCTCAGGTTGGAAATGGCCCGTTACCTGGAAGAGCAGGGGGATATGGAAAGCGCCTATCTTGAATACCGGAGTCTGCTGAATATAATCCCGGATGCTTTTGAGGATATGCGCAGGACAGCTTCCGACCCCGCAGCGCTGGCAGCTGACTTGCTGGAGGCGGCTTACTTCAGCGATGTTCTGGAGGTGCTCGGTGGTGAAAATAAACCGGAGTATTTGCTGCTGGAAGCCCAAGCATTGTTTGGGCTGGAGCGCTACGATGAAGCCGAGTTGGCTTATAGAGAATGGTTGGGCGGTAATCCGGGGGACCTTACTGCACAGTTGGGGCTGGCAAAGGTCCTGGTATTTACCGGACGTGTATCTGAGGCGCTGGAGCTCTATCAAGAAATTGACACAAATGACAGTCGTTTAGAAATGGCGAAACTGCTCGAAAGCGAGCACCCTGACCAGGCATTGGACTTGTATCTTGACTCGCCCTACCCGGTCGCCTGGTGGAACGCCACCTGGATCCTTGAAGAAAACGAACAGTTTGAACAGGCGCTGGAGGAATACAAGCGCATCGCGGCCGCCGGCACCTATTTTTCAGATGATGCTGCTTATCGTTTATATAACCTGGGGCTTGAACTGGGGGACGAGCAAGCCGTAAAGGAGGCTGAAGCCATTTTGGGCGATTTGGGTCCTAATTGGTTGGCGAAGCGTGCCAATCAAGGTGCAGTTAATCAGATTTCAGATTCCGAGATTGAAAAAGCCCATGACCAGATTCTTGAGAAAATAAATATCCTGGAATCCTTTGGACGAGACGATCTGGTGTATCTGGAACTGCTCTTCGGGTCGCAGTTTATCGATTTCCCAGGTATAAAGATAAAATATTTGGAAGAATTAGCCGCGCGTGGTTACATCCTGGAGGCTCAGGAGATTGCCCAAGCCCATATAATAAAAAATCCCGAGGCTTCGGTAGAATTCTGGCAGCTCAACTACCCCAGACCCTACCCGGAAATTGTAAATACCGCAGCTGAAACTTACGGAATCGACCCGCTGCTTATCTGGGCAGTTATGCGCGTGGAAAGCAGCTATGAAACCGATGCCCTCTCGCTTGCCGGGGCGCGCGGTCTGTTACAGTTGATGCCTTCCACGCAGGAGTGGATATCTGAGCAGTTAAAGCAAGAAACGCAGCCGGGTGATGCATATGTGCCTGAGGAAAATATAAAAATGGGCGCATGGTTTTTAAGCTATTTGCTGGAATATTTTGACGGGGATTTGGACCTGGCGGTCATGGCATACAACGCGGGCGCGGCGAGCGTGGAGGAGTGGCAGGCGGATCCGATGGTGAATAACCGCGATGATTTAATCCGCTGGGTATGGTTTGGTGAATCGCGCGAATATTTGCAGAGAGTTTCTTTAGCCTACAGCATTTACCAGGAACTCTACCAATAGCAGGGATTTGGAATTTTTAGTCTAATCAGCCCCCACTAGTTTTCATAAAATCACGTAGAGAAATTTACGGGCATGGATATTTCCGGTTTCAATGTTCAATAAAAAGAACGCGTCTCGTAGGACAGGTGCCGGGATCGCCATAGGTTTGGTTGGAGAAGGTGTCCCACCCTGTGCGATTGGAGTAGCTGGTTTGGGGATCATTTACACTAACCAATAGTTTTTGGATAACACAATTATATTATTCTGCGGTGGAGAGGGCTCTTTCCAGCATTCTGGTGCTGGTTCGCATTCAAATTGGTCCGACACATCGCTCCCTTTTAAAAATTTGATTATTTCGACTTCCCAATTGGAAAAATTACTGGGAGAGGTGTTGGGTTTAAGAGTTTACCAGGCTGTATCGATGACCTGTCCTTTATAAATATGAACAGCCTGGTTTTAAAAAGCCGCGGATGCATAAATCAGCCATGTGGGAATAATCCAGACAAGGAAACCAAAGCCTGCCAATCTAACCAGGTTCGCATATTCGTCAGTTTTGATTTTCTGTCTTCGTTTGTTCTTAAAACCGAACCGAATGGTATAACATTCTCATTCTAATATGAGATTTTCCTGCTATTGGTAGTGTACTATATTCCTGTCATTCATATAGATAAATTAGGCGGAGGCTCGAAATTATGATTAATTCGGCAGTTCCAAATTCTCTGCGCACCTGGTTTGTTATCCACTTTCTTGTCGATATTGCTATCGCAATTCATTTGATGGTAGCGTCGGTTTTCACCCTCAAACTGTTCGGATGGGATACAGTCGATCCATTCACAGCCAGGCTTGTAGCGGCAGCATTATTTGGGATCGGCATCGAATCCTATCTTGGCCGCGATGCCGGCATAGAGACATACCCGGGGATGTTGAACCTGAAGATCATCTGGTCTTTGGCAGCTATAATCGGTTTATGTCTGTCATTGTTTCAAGGGTCAACAGGCGCACCAGCGGTTATTTGGGCGCTGGTTCTGGTATTTGCGGGTTTTAATTTGTTGTGGGTGTATTGGAGGAAACAATCGGGTAAGCAGTTGGTTGGGAGACCGTCCATATAATTAGATTTCTGTTTATTCAAATTACATTACAGGCTGTTTGACATTATAAAAAATAGACTCAGTTTTATGTTTTTTCTGAAGTTTCATAACAACCAATGCGGATTTTGATACAAGAACATCGTTAAATAAATTGAATCAAATCTTATGAACGATCGATAGAATCACTACATTCGTGCTTCAGTACTTCGCGTATTCGTGCTTTTAGTGCTTTAGCAGACGGTTCTGCTTGTCCTTCTTGGGAAAAACAGGGATCAGGTATTCAGTATCTGAATGCTATAATTAATGCAATGTATCTAATAAACAGGATATTCGCAGTAAGAAAACTTCCGTTAATCTTGTTTTTGTTGATGGTCTGCTGCGGCGTGTTTCTGTTTCCGCATCGGACTCCAGCTCAGGGTGGGGCGCCGGCTGTGCTTTTGCTGACAGCTGAGGGACCTGTGACGCCGGCTATGGCAGAATATATGTCGCGCGGCATTGAAAAAGCCCAACGCCAGGGGATGGAAGTCGTCATCCTGCAATTGGACACACCCGGGGGAAGCGTCGATTTGATGAACCGCATCGTGAAGGAAATGCGCGCCAGCAGCGTCCCGGTTGTGGTATACGTAGCACCGCGCGGCGCGATAGCAGGCAGCGCCGGTACAGTGATCACATTGGCGGGACATGCGGCAGCTATGGCACCGGACACAGCTATTGGGGCAGCCAGTCCTGTAGGTCCAGAAGGGGAAGACTTGGGTGACACGCTGGAGGCAAAAACCAAAAACATTTTAAAAGCCACTGTACGCTCACTGGCCGAGGGGCGCGGCTTAGAGGCGCTGACCATGGCGCAGGATACCATCGAATCTGCTGAAGCAGCCTCCGCCAACGAAGCCCTTGAAGCGGGTTTAGTTGATTTTGTAGCCACTGATATTGGCGACCTTCTGAACCAGTTGGACGGGTATACCGTTCAAATGGCGGAAGGTGATCAAATACTCGATACATCAGGTGCGGTGGTTTCGGAGTTCAAACCTTCTTTCATCGAACAGCTGCTGGGCATCCTGACCAATCCCAACATCGTCTTCCTGCTTCTGGCGATCGGTGTGCAGGCCATCTTGATTGAAATCTCCAGTCCTGGGGGTTGGGTGGCGGGTTTCATCGGCGTTGTGTGTCTGGCTTTGGCGACGTATGGGTTGGGTGTGCTTCCAGTCAACTGGTTCGGGATTATCTTCATTATCACCGCTTTTGTTCTTTTTATTCTGGATATCAAAGCCCCCACCCATGGGGCGCTCACTGCAGCTGGAGTGACTTCTTTAATCATTGGCGCGCTTGTTTTGTTTAATTCTCCCAGCGTACCCAGTTTCCAGCGTGTTTCGGTGCCTTTGATTGTGGGTGTATCGATAGCGACAGGCGCGCTGTTTTTTGGAATCCTGATCTTTGCCCTGAGAGCCCAGTCAACGCCCATACTGATGGGGCAGGAGAGCCTGGTCGGAAAAGTAGGTATAGCGCGCGGCGGTCTTTCACCGGCTGGTTCGGTGCAGCTGGGTGGGGAACAGTGGTCGGCTGAACTGGTTGACGAAGGACAGGTTGTGGGGGGTGGGACAAAAGTGGAAGTTGTGCGGGTTGAGGGATTGAAGTTATACGTTCGAAAAGCAGACCAGCAGTAAAATAGGGGATAGAGGATAAGGGATAAGGGAGAAAATTTTTGGATGGCGCAATTTTTCCGAGCAATCTGGATTAGAGGCTGCAAGCTCGCGGGTATTTAAGAGGAGATAGTATCTGGTGATGGCTCGGAAAATTAAGACAACCGCTTACCGCAATCCTTATGAGGCGTTGGTCTTACTGCTGACTTTATTTCTTGTGGCTGGGGTGATCTTCTTTACGGTGACCGCCACAGCTTGTTTAAGTGGGGTTTTTATCCTGGGTTTTGTGTTGTTCTCGTTTTATATAAGCCGCTCTCACCACCAATCTCTGGTCAAAACTGCACGCAGGGTCACCCAGGATAACGCGCCCGGTTTATCGAAGATCATTCAGGACACGGGTGCTCGCTTGCAGCCTGGAGAGCTGCAGGTATTTGTCGCTCCGAGCAGAGCGCTGAACGCCTATACCTTTGGATTGTCATCACCAAAGATTGTTGTGCTGTATTCAGGGCTGCTGGGGGTGATGGACGAGGACGAATTGGCATTTATTGTCGGTCATGAACAGGGGCATGTTGCCCTGGGACACACATGGTTAAATTCGCTGGTAGGCGGGATGGCGGGGATTCCAGCCTCTTGGTCGGCAGGACTGGTCATGACCGCTGCTTTCCTGTGGTGGAACCGTTCGTGTGAAATCTCCGCTGATCGGGCAGGTCTGCTGGCCTGCGGGAACCCCGAGAAGGCGGTGTCAGCGCTGGTGAAATTGGGCGCCGGACCGGGGGCTTCCACATCGCGAGACCTGCAGGAAGCCTATCGCGAAATTGATGCTCAGGACGATACCTTTATGGGCAACTTAGGCGAATCGCTTGCTACACACCCCATGTTGATCAAGCGTATTGAGGCTTTAAGGAAGTATGTCCGCTCTGCAGAATACAGCCGTCTTCAAGATTTGGTTGATAAAAATATAACCGGATAATCCTACCAATCGCGTATCTGCGAGCTTCAGTCCCAGCTTGCTGGGGGAGGCGCATACGAATATCTAGCCATTGCCGAATAAACCTACCCCAAATATTCATTTCCTTGTCATATAAAAACGAGCAACTTTTTATACCTGCTTTATAGGACCGAAAAAACTCATTTCACAATTACGAATTCCTCCCCAAATTCCTGAACCTTCTCCTCGTACTTATTGAATAATCGAGAGGAATACCTGTCGGGCGAAACTGTTGATGGCCTGTATGTCATCCTCGGATTGGTCAACTGGACCGCGGCCGCGCAGCACGAAGTCGGAGGTCAGCGCACGTTCAGGACCGGATTGGTAGATTTCTGCATCGAAAGTTCTTAAACGATTCACCCAGGTAAGCATCTGGTTGTTTTCGGTTTCGGTCAGGTTGCGGTTCCCCAGGATGCGCTGACCTTCTGCACACGAGGAAGCCTCCGCCCAAAAAGTGAACTCGCTGGCCCAGAACACATTCAACACATCGCAGGAGGCCGGCGTGCGTCCCTCCTGCCTCCAGTACAGCGCTGAGTTAGGACGAGAACGCTCGATACGCGGCAAAAACCAGAACGCGTTGGCGTCACGCGCTACACCGTTGTTTATCACAGTAAGCGTAAACTGCGCGGTTTGTCCGGTCAGTCCTGAAAGATTGATATCAACCATGGTTGTTTGACCGTTCAGGAACTCACGCCAGGTTCCCAAACGTCCGCTTAAACCATCTACAGTGCGGTAATCGAGTTGAAAATTCACATCACAGCCCGGACTGCTGCCCAGACACCCGATCTCCGCCATAAAACGATCTCCATCTTGAATGGAATAAGATGGGTAGATACCGCTGATCGAGCCGTTAAATCCGCTATCCGGCCTGGTCCACAATGCCGGACGTGATTCTAAGCCCGTCTCCAGGTTGGGATTTTCGAGCAGGATAGCGGAACCAGATGAATCCAGGTTGTTCCCGGGACAGCCGAGTAAACCGCTGGCGCTGCTCCAGCGGGCAGCGCAGTAGTTCTTTCCAAAATCATACGCGAAATCACCCAACACCGGATATGGGAATGAATTAACGCGCACGATAAAAGGGTTCGAGGCGTTTGGTCCATATCCGAACAGCGCGTTGGATGTGTTGCGCAGCATCCAGTTGCCCTGGGAGGTGCCGATATTGGGCGGTACCGTTTGGTAGACAGATAGGTCGATGATCTGGCCGGGTTGGACTGTACCGGGCAGTAAAGCGGCATTATTGAAGGTCATGGAATTCCCGCCCACAAACGCCAAGGCATACTGCGGCGTCCAGGTACAGTCGCCGATATTCTTTGCGCGCCATATTTTGATGAAATTTGCCGTGATGGGCAGCCCGCTCTCAGGAGGTACGGTGATATCTCCTACAAACTCCGCCAGATCACAGGGATCCGCGGGGTTGGCGGCTGTGGGGATTGGGGTTGGCATCGCCGCCGTTGGTGTTGGGGAGATGAAAACTGCAGTTGGCGGCGGTGTAGAGGTGGTTGTGCTGGTAGGCGTTTGCGCTAATTGAGTGAGCTCAGCGACCGCAGTACTGCCTGCTTCGATGGTCAATTTTGCCTGTGCGGTTATGGCGGCCGAGGTATAAATTGCTTGCGGGTCGACCGCTGTCCCGTCACCCGCGCTCGTGCATCCACTTATAAGGAGAGTGGTCAAAATGGATGTCAATATGATTATGAAAAACAGAAAAAGTTTTTTCGCCGAAGAGTATTTTGGGGTGGTGAGAAATTGGTGTTTCATGACCAGTGATTTTGCCCGTACAGCATATTATACCAATGGCTCACCTCATTTCTTATATCACAGTTCTCTTGGACGGATATGTCGCAAGTTAAGATGGGGGATTCACGGTTTTTCCATTGCCTCACAATAAGCTCACGAGGATGTCAATTTCATACTTTTAATACTGTTAACGATCTCGTTGTGGGGAGTGTTATCTACCAGCCGATACTTACTTTTGGAGTTTAGCCGGGCACAAGGGGAAAAAATCATTCGTCTTCACTCACTGAAAATTGACGACTGATGGCAAAGGAATTGAAAATATTACTTACTCATACGCAAGCACTTCGCGGATGGTCAGACGGGCCGCGCTGCGGGCGGGTATGATGCTGGCAAACACCGATAATGCCAGTACCACCCCTAACCAGATCAACATCCCTTGAGCAGTAACTGCCAATGAAATCGGGGCATTGATCATGGCTTCGCTGATAATCTTCAATAGCAGAAAGCTTATTGGAAACGAAGAGATAACCGCCATAACCCAACTGATCAAGCCGATAAAAGCCCCTTCTATGACCACCGACTTGATGATGGCGAAATCAACCGCACCGATGGCGCGCATAACGCCGATCTCCCGGGTACGTTCCAGCACATTCATCCCCATAGTGCCGGTCAACCCAATGCTGCCAACCAAAGCTGTCAGCAATGCCATGCTCAGCAGGAACATGATCAGGATGTTGATCATCTGGGCGCTTTGTTCGGCGGTTTCCGCTCCGGTCTGTAAGCCGCTTACGCTGTATCCCCGGCCTCGCAGGTGCTGGTCGAGGGCTGTACTGATTCTTTCCTGCCCGGCTTTACTCTGATCATTGGTGACGATCCGGTATGAAGATGATTTGTTGGTCATGTTTTGAAGACTGGATATGGTTTCATAGGGAGCATAGCTCAATGGATCGTCCATAAAACTTGTAAACCTGAAGATTCCCGCCAATGTCCAGTCTTCTTCTCTGCTGTCCGATACGCTCAGACGGAGTGTGTCCCCTGGTTTCAAATCCGGCATCGCGTCCCAAATTTGATCCGAGATCACAATCGCCTTTTCATCCTCGGGTTTCAACCAGCGGCCTACCACCATATCTGGATCAAGCAGTGCGGTATTTGCAGGTGGCGCAATGATTTGCAGGTTTACAATGACATTCCCATCCTGATCAAGTACTTCTCCCAAACCCCCAGACCAGGCTTCAATGGATACAGTTCCTGGCACCTGGAATACATCGCGCTCAACTTTGGATATGCGGTATGGTCCATCGAAGTTCAGGGTTATATCCGCGATGAAATGCTGCTGTATTTGTTCCATAAATGCATGCATTGACACCTGGACATTAAAGACCGCGATAAAAATTGCGCCGGAGATGGTCAGGGTTATCAGCGTGAGGGCAAGCCGGCCTTTACGTCGAAATGTATTGCGGATGGATAGCAGAATTGGTCTTGAAACCCAGCGCAGCCAACCGCCCAGCCGGCTCCAAATACCGCTGATGGTTGGTTGGTCTCCAGGACGGTCATTGCTTATCGCTCGCCGTACTTTGATTTTCGATCCGCTGTTCACCGGGATAAAACCGGCTACTAGCGGTACGATCAAAGCAACTAAGACTTGAATGATGATCGTGGTTGGTATGAACCTGAAACCCTGTAGATTGGATTTCATCAAAAATCCCATACCCTGAGCCAGTCCATATCCCGCCAGAGCTCCCAGGGGAACAGCGATGATCAGGGCAATTATTCCAAACAATAGAATCAACACGATATACATCCACATGATTTGGAAACTGCGGGCGCCTACAAGTTTCATCACCCCGATTTGGCGCAGGTGCTGTGTGATCAGGGCGTTTAATGTGTTGAATATGAGCGAACTGGTGAGCAGCATAACCAGCACACCCAAAGCCCCCATCACACCAAAAATCGCTAGAGCCATATCCCCAAATGGGTGTTCGGTGGATATGCGGGTCTGTGTGCGGTAAACATTTCGCCCGCTTTTTTCAAGTTTGTCTTCAACGGCAGCTGCAACCCGATCGATGTATTCTGCGTCATTCTTATCTCCGCTGACGGTAGCATACAGCCTGTTGAAATGTTCACCCTGTCCCAGCCTTTCCAGAGAATTTAATGTTACATACCCCACGGTAGAAGCGTTAAAATCACCTACCGCTGTTTGGTCTTTAACGATCCCCACTACAGGAAGTTGTCGTATGGTTCCGTCTTCAAGTTTGAGGGAGAGTACATCTCCCACTTTGAATCCTGTATCTCTCATGGGCTCAAATCCGATCAAAAGCTGGTTCTCGCCCGGGATAGTATGTCCTTCTTTTGGTTCCAGTAAGTTTAACTCGCTGTTGGCGTAATTCTCAATTGCGATCAGGTTAAGATTTTCGCCCGGTTTCCCATCCTGTACAACCGATAAATCGAATTGGTGGCGGCCTTCCACCTCAGATACGCCTGGGACCTCTTCAATCGAATCTAATAAATTCTCATCGAAGGCATCCGTTACGATTTCTATGTTGGCTGGTTGGACCGCGGCGTAACTTGTATTTAGGTCTTCAGAAAGTATAAAATAACCGTTTGCGATGGTCCCGATGGCGAATACACCGACCGCGATGGATGCTACCACCAGCAAGGTGCGGGTTTTATTGTCCCACAGGTCGGCGATTACTTTGCTCCAGCGCGGTTTAATCAGGCTTTTCTTGGTTTTCATGGCTACTCACAGTCACCATTTTGTGCCAAGTTTTCTTCTAGGCGTTTTTTCGCAACTTTCTCGACTACTTCCTGGGTGCTGGGCGACCTGTTCAATAGATCCTCAAAACTTTCTTTGGGAAGCAGGGATAATTCGACCGGTCCTGAATAAGCTGCCCGCACACTGGCGATTGATTCTTCGTTGTGCATCAATTCAACATCGCCGAAGAATTGCCCTTTACCAAGCCTGGCCAGGGCCAGCTCGGGACAGCCAGGATTTTTGAGTACAACCTCAACTTCACCATTCGCGATCATGAAAAAGTGTTCTACAGGTTGGCCCTGTTCGATAATGGTCGCCCCTGGTAAGTAGATCTTTTTTTCTGCTTGATGGGTTGCTTTGAGCATTTGTGGGTGTTTTAACAGCGGCAGCGCTCGAGCGACTGCATCATCGATGATTTCTCCATCGGAAAGGATTACGGTCTGGTCAGTGTGTTTGGTGAAAGAGGGATCATGGGTTACGATCAGGATCGTTTTTCCCTGCCTTGCCATATCAGAGAACAACCTCAGGATAATATCTGCAGAACGCGAATCCAAGTTGCCGGTCGGTTCGTCTGCCATGATAATTGGCGGGTCCGTTGCCAGCGCCCGGGCGATTGCCGCGCTTTGTTGTTGGCCGCTTGATACCGATGACGGAACCTGGTTGGCTACTTCCTTCAGTCCGACTTTTTCAAGCAGTTCCATGGCTCGCTCTGGCCGCTCATTGGTCGGGTAAATATCACAGTAGTCCATTGGCAGCATGGTGTTTTCCAGCAGGGTCAGGGTGGGTAACAGCTGGAAGAATTGGAACACGATTCCGATATTACGGCCGCGCCATAAGGCGCGCTTGCTTTCGGACATGTTGTAGATATGTTCCCCACCAACAATTACCTCACCCGAGGTTGGATAATCGATCCCTGTAAGCATATTCAAAAGGGTTGACTTTCCACTGCCGGATTTCCCAACGATGGAGATGAACTGCCCGTAATTCATCTGCAGGCTGATGCCTTTGAGAGCAGTGAAAGCGCCTGCCGCGTTCACATACGTCTTGACTACGTCATTTAAAATGATGGCTGCATCACCCGTTTTTGATATTTTTGAATTTTCTGGTGCCGCAGGGATTTGTAATCGTTCTGTTTCATCAGTTCCTGAGGCTTGAGTCATTCGGAGGTTCTCTGTTGATATATCGAGCGATTCCGCTTTCTCTAGCGCGTTTTTCTCCGCAATGCGTTCCCTGTTTATTTGGTCGAAATCATCTCCATCATTTCCTCTGTGGCCGTTTCTGCTGACGATCTGACCATCGGATATAAAAACACGCCTGGAGAAACGAGCCGCAAGATTGTTATCGTGGGTAACCATAATAACGGTCTTGCCGTCTTCAACCAATTTTTCGAAGATCTTAAAAATCGTTTCAGCGGTGACCGTATCCAGGTTGCCAGTAGGCTCATCTGCAAGGATAACAGGCGGATCGTTTACCAGCGCCCTGGCGATAGCAATGCGCTGCTTCTGCCCCCCGGAAATATGCGCCGGGAGTTTGTAGGCATGCTCGGTCAGTTCCACAATTTCAAGCAGTTCCATCGCCCGCTCAGCGCTGATGCGCGGTTGGTAGATCCCAGCAAAATCCTGGGGCAGCATAATGTTCTTCAGCAGGTTGAGTTGCGGCATCAGCTCGAAGGTCTGGTATACGATTCCCATATTATGGCCGCGCCAGGCAGCCAGCTGATTTTCATCCATCGAGTGCACGGATATTGCTGCTTCGTCTTTTGAATTGTCCCCGTTCATGGTTGGAAAGAAGAGAACCTCGCCCGAAGAGATCTTGCTGACTCCGGAAATCATATTGAGCAGCGTTGTTTTTCCGGCGCCTGATTTACCGATGACCCCCAGGAATTCAGCCGCGTGGATATCTAAAGTGATCCCGTTTATTGCGGTAAAATCCCCCGCTCCAGTGGTGTAAATTTTCATCACATCACGCAGCCGGATAATCGGCTCACTCGTTCCGAGAGTGTTTGTTTCGAGCGGAAAACCCCTTGTTTCTTGAATTTCAACGACCTGATTGGCGGTTTGCATAATGATGATAAGACCTTTAAATTTTTATACCCGAATTTTTTCGAAGTTAGCCTCTGGTAATTGGGGAAATATTCTTTCTACATAATCTCTCAATTGATGGATGTCTTCCTGTCTCATTTTGACCACAATTTCTGCATATTTTTTTACATGTTCCAGCAGTTGGTTAACCCACTGCGGATCGGAAGAATATTCTTGAGCCAGGATCCCGAACGCGAACCCTGCCAGTGTGCATAGACTGCCGCGTAAAACAGGTAAATTTTCGTTGCCGAATCCTGTCTGGTACTGGGCGAATACCTGCATTCCGCGGCTGCTGCGCAAGCGCAGGTTGATAACCGTCATGATTTCCATGCAGTAGCGCAGCTCACCCTGGTTAATATCGGGCGGTATGCGGGCTAGCATCTCCTCGGACAGCTCAGTATCAGGGAATTCCCCGAGTCGTATCCGTTCAAGAACAAACCGTCCTAAGCCTGCTTCGTTAAAAGTATGCTCTCCAGCCGCTTTTATCATGCGCTCTTTTTTAGCCAGGGCTTTGTCAGTGGGAAGGAAAACGCGCTCAGCCCGGCCGGGACCGCTTTTTCCGGAAGCCAGCTGGTACTCTGAACATACTAATCCCTTTTCTGCACGCAGGCACAGCATATCGTATGCCGTGAATGGACTGACTCCGAGGCGCTCTGCCAGCAGTGAGTAATGTATGGGGCCATCCAGTTCTCTATTCAATTCGTGCAGGTTGGTGATGAATTCTTCCTGCCTGCGAGTAAGCTTCATAAAAGATCCGATTTTTCCAAAATAACCAAAATATAGGCGAAGATTTTATCACAATAATCACCCTGGATTAGCGATATTCAGCGATTCATATACAAATTTTATTTTTGGAAGTTCTTGGTTATAGAATTTTCTCTATAGAACCGACTGATTAAAACTTACCTTTCGTGTTTTTCAGAGTGAGAAAACTTTTGGGATAGGCTAATCTCCGATAGGAGGGCGTTCATGCGCGCTGATGCTCCTCGATTCCATACACCAAATCTCGCAGGGCATACGCAGTTTGCACCAGTTTGGTTCTATCCAGGATGTCGGGTGTATCATTGGGGGTGTGCGTTATCTCCCGCATCAGTTCTGCCATTTCATTTGAAGTGATAGCCAGGGCTGGCACCTGGTTGAGTATGAAAATACCATGATCCCCGGTGTACCAGGCTTCTCCTTCGACCAGTTCTTCGTAATCCAAAAAAACCCTTTTGGTAATGCTGGCGATTGTTTCTGGGGTGTCATACAGTGAAAAAGCAGTGCGGCCTTTAGAATATCCGACATCATCGATGTTAATCCCGAGCAGGATTTCGCTAAAATGGTCTTTATTGAGCGCGATGTACTGCTGCTCCCCCGGGTTTGAATAATAATCCTCCCCGTTCATAGCGACAATTTCCACACCCAGGTCACCGGAATAATCTTCCAGTAATTCCGCCAGCAGCAGTAGCACGATGACGCCGCTGGCATTATCCGAAGCGCCGGGTGTGCCCATCCTTGCGTCGATATGCGCCACGAAAACTACCCTTTGATCCGGGTTCTCACCTTTGCGGGCGATGACGTTACTGCCTGTGGATGGGATCCGTTTTGTCCTGCTTTCAAGTTCGATATCAACTCCCTCATATTGAGCTAATTTGTCTCCAGCTTCAGCGGTCATATATACAGATGGGATATCAAAGTCGCCGTCCTCAATCATGGGGAAAGGATAAATAGCGCCTACCATTTCCAAGTCCCTGGAGGTGGCCGTGATGATCGCTGGGGGATTCTTTGACTCTAACAGTTGGATGATGCGCTGGTGGTGTTCCGGGTTGTAGAAGGGAAAGTTCTTGGGCATTAACTGCTCTTTTGTTAGCTCTCCGCGTAATAAGAAAATGTTGTTCGCGGCTTCAACTGCAGCTAATTCTTCCATGGTTGAGAGCACAACCAGTGGCGCTTTAATATCGCATCCGAGCGAGTAGGGGCTGGCATGGACTTCGAATTTTTTTCCATCAACCATAAGGCTGGCGCCCTGGTCTTCCCAATCCATACAATCAAATGAAGTGGATTTGGTGCTGAATTCAAAAAAGGCGATGGTTTCCTCAAAGAAGTCGGTTGCTGCCCGGTTGCCTTCACTTCCCACTCGCCGGTTAAAATTACTCTTGCACAGCCTTTTTAAATAATGTTTTGCTTTCGCATCCAGAAGTACTGGGGACGTTTCCAAAGTTATTCTCCTATCCAATAAAGTCTGGCATTTCCCACTTCAGGCGCCAGTATATTCCTTCCTCCCGGTCCATCATGCGCTCTTCATACATTTCACGCCTCACCATACAGTAATCTTCGTAGTACCGGCTGATGATTTCATTGACCTCTTCTTCGGTATACTCCCTGTCTGGCTCGAAATGGTCCGCGATCCACTTGAGCACCACCAGCCGTTTTTTATATCCCGATGGCAAGGTGTTCACCCTTTCCCCATCGATATAGTTATCCAGGATTTTTCTTTCCCAGACCTGGTAGGTTGCCCCATCAGGAAGGGATGCTCTCAGGTCGATTTTTATCGAACGCATCACCTGTTTGTTCATCTCCTCCAGGCGGGAGGCATTCAGACTGAAAAAATGTTTGCCATCATCAATGCGCCAGTCTACAAGTCCAAGTTCTACCAATTTAGCCACGTGGTGGGTAATGTCCGGACCTTTGATTCCAAGCCGGGAGGACAATTCATCCATGCTGTGTTCCCCATCAGCTAATAACCCGAGCAGTACCAGGCGTTCCTGGTTTGTAAAGGTCTTGAAGAACATCAAAAGAATGTCGAAATATCCTTGATCCATATGCTGGGGAACTCCTATTGGAATTATATCGAAAAAGGTTTCCAGGTATATGAAGAAGGATGGATGCAGTTACTGTCTGGTTTTTGCGGAGAGTTCAAACGCTTCTCTTTTCCCCCACTTACCTTGATGGAGACCCATTAGCCAGACCACCCTGGCAGTGGCGCACACGGGCAGCCTTCCTTTCGAATATGCCAAGAATTCCTCGCAGACACTGTTGTTCAATTTCCTATCTTCAATATGAGCGAATGTCAGGTGAGGAATGATTCCTTCGTGTACGCCGTCATATGGCGGGGAATCTGGGAACTTCTCCCAAACAGCCTTTGTTAATTGCACAAACGGATGCTCCGGTTCAGGCGCCAGGTAGAGCACCCCGGGGAAGCTCCTGATTTTATTCAAACAGAATTGGAAACAGGGGTATTTCAAAAACAGCTTCCCCAATTCATCCAGGACCCCGGGTTTGTCATTGCTGTAAGCGTTGAAAGGGTAATTGATGGTGATATGTGCCGGCATACCCAGATTTGCTGCCGGGTCATAGAGCTCTCTGAAAGGCCCCACCAGCGCATCAGCCTCCGGGACCAGGATCACAAGGGCAGCCTCATGATTTACCTCTCCTTCAATCTCAGGTGGCATCCTATATTAGATCCAACCCGCCTCTATGAATCCTCGCTGGGCTCGAAATCAAGCGCGGCTGAGTTGATGCAGTAGCGTAAACCGGTCGGCTGCGGACCGTCGTTGAACACGTGTCCCAGGTGCGCATCGCAACGGTCACACAGCACTTCTGTGCGCTGCATGCCGTGGCTAGTGTCGGTCTCGCTGCGCACCTTTGAACCCGGGGATGGGGCGTAGAAACTCGGCCAGCCGGAACCCGAATCAAATTTTGTCTTCGAATTAAAAAGCACCTCCCCGCAATTAACGCAGCGGAAGTTACCCTGTTTTTTGAATTCGTTGTATTCCCCGGTGAACGGAGGTTCGGTACCCTTCTGGCGAGTGACGTAATACTGCTCTTCAGTCAATTGTTGGCGCCACTCCTGGTCGCTCTTTTTGATCTTTTCTGTCATTCTTACCTCCAATATATAAATCAGAGGGATTGTATCTTAATAAAAGCAGGTATTACCTGAGCGTATCCTTATAAAAAAGTAAAAGTATTCGTATGTTTCTTATCGTAATATGGACGCTTCCCGCATCGCCATCAAGTTTTCTACTGGCGTAAGGGGTGTTATTTCACAACCCCCGGATAGGATAAAAGGTCTGCCGCGTTCTGACTCTACCAGTTCTCTGGTGTGGTTATATACCTGTTCGGCGCTCTCTTTTTCTATCAATGCTGCTGGATCCAAATTACCGCAGCGTATTATTTGCGGTCCCAGGACTTCGTATGCTTTTTCCATGTCGACCATACAGTCGATGTCAACGATGTCCGGGTCGGTCATTTTCAGGTCCGCCAGGATATGGCTGGTGTCTCCGCAGATGTGCACTTTGACCAGCGCGCCCTGGTTGTGGATATCCTGGATGATCTGCTTGTGCAGGTCTAATACAAATTCCCGGTACATGCCGGGTGAAATTTGTGAACAGATTGCATCACCCATTCCGATGATATCGCATCCGTTTTCTATCTGCGCCCTGGCGAAGTCCTTGGCTGTGACAGCCGCTTTTTCGAGCAGTTCCCGGGAAAAGTCCGGCTCCATAGCCAGCTTGATCAGCATATCGGACACGCCCACCAGGTCGCAAGCTTCCGCCAGCGGTCCCTCGATCCATCCGATAAGGGGGATTTCCTCTCCAAGACGTTCGCGGAATAATCTGGCACCTGCAATTCTGTCAAATGTGCGCTTTGAAGCATATACATCTGGATTGGAAAGGTCAGCCACATCTTCTATTGTTTTAACTGGATATTCTTTCGGCTTTGGCACAGCGTTGTCGGGGTATTCACAGACTAATCCAAATGCTTCTGCCTCTCGAAAAGGGTCCGAGATCAGACCAAGCGCATCTGTTCCGAAGATCTCCATGCAGGCAATATTGGCATCAACCAGCGTATTGTGGTCCGTATAAAATTCACGGTATGATTTACCGATGAATTGAGCGGCAAACTGCATCAGGATGGGTCGGAAGAAAATCTTTCCAGAACGCTGGCGCTCCTCCAGCAATTTAAAAAACGCTTTTTTCGTTCGCATTTTGATATCCTCGACAAATTCTTCTTTTAAAATTATTTATTTGTCTCAATATACCTAATCGTCCTAGATATTTCTTCGAGTGTTTCAAGGTCACCGCTGCCGCTGAGCACAAGATATTTCTCTCCAATCGTTGTCGCGAAGAAAAATGTAGTCTCCTCAGGTGTTCTGATGAGGAATCTGGCAGCTGGCCAATCTTCCTCCAGCATCAGCTGTTTCTCGGATAGTATTTCGAATCCTGAGGCTGCCCAGCCCTGCTTGCGGGTATCAACATACTCGTCCAGCGCGTTTTTTGGGTCCCACTGCAGGACATCGATACTCATGGTAGTACCGCCAGGCGGTATCCCCTCCGGCAGTTCACCCGGGGCATGCTGCCATGAAGTGAGCAGGGTGAAATATCCCCGGTCTCCGCCAATTTGGGGAGTTTCCGCAGTCCATGCTGCCGGGTAATCCAGTTCGAAACCAGACGGTTCGTCCCGGTATACAGTAGATTCGAAGGAGGTCTGAAGGAGTGCTGGCGTATTCGTTGGAAAGGATGTATGCGTTGGAGCGAAGGTCGCAGGGATAACTGTCGTGATCTCCGGTGAAGGTAAGTCTGTTTGAGATATCGCAGGACTGCAGGCTGCCACTGCGAAGAACACCGTATACATCAACTTGGTCATTAATGGAATAGAACGCATTTCATAGGACCTTTGTGCATCTTTGAATTTTGGGTGATAATTATACCCGGCAGTATCCAGATGATGGCCGGCGCTGGCATTTAACATTAAACAAGTGTACAATTTACGCGCTTTAATAGACTGGAAATAATGGATACTTATGGCTTTTAAACCGACACGTGACCGGGTAAAACCCGAACAAGCGCAGGCTCGTCCAAAACGACGGCCGGAGTGGATCAAGGTGCGCGCGCCTTCCGGCGAGAACTACCAGTGGCTGCAGGATTTGATGCGCGCCAAGTCGCTACACACCGTTTGCGAGGAGGCCATGTGCCCGAACCTCGGTGAATGTTGGGGGGCTGGTACGGCTACATTTTTAATGCTGGGAGACATCTGTACACGTTCGTGCGGTTTCTGCGATATCAAACGCGGCCAGCCTTCCCCCCTGGATTGGACTGAACCGGAGCGGGTCGCCCAGGCAGTGAAAGCCATGGATTTGAAACACGCTGTGATCACCAGCGTGAACCGCGATGAGCGTCGTGATGGCGGCGCGCCCATTTTCGCCATGCTTATCCGCCGTATCCGCCAGCTGCATCCGGGTTGTTCGATCGAAGTATTGATACCCGATTTTAAAGGAAGCCTCGAAACGCTGAGAATTGTTATGGATGCCAGGCCGGAAATTCTCAATCATAATGTTGAGACTGTGCCGCGCCTTTTTAAAAAAGTCCAGCCTCAGGACCGCTACGAGTGGGCTGGGGCAACTTTGACCAATGCCAAACTGCTGGACCCGGAGGTGTTGACCAAGTCCGGCATTATGCTGGGTTTGGGCGAGAGGATGGATGAGGTCCGGGCTGTTATGCGAGATCAGCGAAGTTGGGGGGTAGATATCCTTACGGTTGGACAGTACCTGCAGCCCAGTAAAAAACACCTGCCAATCGAACGCTATTATTCGCTGGAGGAATTTGAAGAGATTAAAGAGTTTGGATTGTCGATCGGCTTCAAGTGGGTCGAAAGCGGGCCGCTGGTGCGTTCTTCTTATCACGCCGCCGAGCAGGTGCGCCAGTTGAGTGCAGTTCACCATCAGCTATACGGGACCAGCGGCTCTATTAAACTGGGGCCTTGATATAGAATAAAGATGAAAAAAGCCTGGTTGGTGCTATTGACGATGGTTTTGATTGCTGCTGCTTGCAAACTTCCTGCCCCAGAAATCGACTCACCAACCGCTACAGATCCAAGTGTACTTTTCACCACCGCCGCTGAGACTGCTGATGCGCTCCGCTTGGGAAAGGGGGACCAGGTTCCTACTTTGCCTCCCGATGTACTCATTAAGACATCCCTGGCGCCCACCAGGACACCTACACCGGTTGGCACACGGCTGACTCCAACCAATTCTCCTCATCCTACCAACACCCCAATCGCGACTATTGAACCGGCACCTGAAAGCGAACGTGCTGAATTTGTGGCAGATGTGAATGTGCCCGATGGCACCACAGTCCAACCAGGCGGAAAATTTGTTAAGACCTGGCGCTTGAGGAATGCGGGTGAAAAAACATGGACGAGCGCTTACCGGGTTATTTTTATGGAAGGCGACCTGCTGGGAGCGCCAGCCGATTTCCCCATGCCCCAAAAGGTGCTCCCGGGTGAAGAGGTGGATATCTCGCTGGAATTGGTCGCGCCAACTGCCCCAGGTTTTTACCGGGGGGATTGGAAGATCATGGATTCGAGCGGGAAAATCTTTGGAGTAGGGGAAGACGGCGAGGAACCTTTCTGGTTCGATATTATTGTCGCCGGTTCACAGGACGAACAAGCTGCCCAGAATACGGTCGATGGGGAAACGATTATTAGAAGTTTATCTTTATCAGTAGATCAAGCTGAGGTGGTGAGCGCAGGTTGCCCGCACACCTTCGTTTTAACGGCGGATTTTTCGGTTAATGAACCGGGGCCGCTTACTTACCAGTTGGAGGCGCACACGCCTAATTTTGCTTTCGAACTGAAACTGCCGCCCCCCCAGACCCGCACCTTGAAAGCGGGAGATCATCAAATTGTATACGAATTGGAGTTCGACAATCAAATTAAGGGCTGGGTGCGGTTCATTATTATTGAGCCTGAAACGGTCAAATCTCCTCCGGTAAATTTCAGCCTGGAATGCCAGTAAACCTGCATGAATTGAGCCGGGCAGTAAAATCTGAAGCCCGCCGCCTGGGATTCCAGCTGGTTGGAATTACCACACCTGATCAGCCAGCCCATTTTGAGATCTATCAACGCTGGCTGCAGGCAGGCCGCCACGCGCAGATGGGGTACCTGGCTGCGGACCGGGCGCTCGAATGCAGGCAGGATCCGCTCAAAATACTTCCCGAATGTCGCTCGATCCTGATGTTGGGTATCCAACATGATGCGCCAGATTCCTCAGGTGGAAATCAGCATACCCGCTCCAGCTCGATTGAAAACGGAGAGGACCAACTCCAAGGGGATGTCTCTAAAGATCAGACTGTGTATGGCCGGGTGGCAGCTTATGCCTGGGGCGCGGACTATCACGACATCCTCCCGGTTAGGATGGCTGCGCTGGTCCGGTTTATCGAATCCACCCTGGGGTATAAAGTGCCAAACCGCTGGTATACGGACACCGGTCCAATCCTGGAGCGCGACTTAGCCCAGCGGGCCGGCCTGGGATGGATCGGGAAAAACACCTGCTTGATCAATCCCAATCTGGGCTCCTATTTCCTGCTGGGAAACATCCTGCTTGGTTTGGAGTTAGAGACGGATGAGCCCTTTACGCACGACCGCTGTGGATCGTGTACGCGCTGCATGGATGCCTGCCCGACGGGCTGCATCCTGCCCGACCGCACCATTGACAGCCGGCAATGCATTTCTTACCTGACGATTGAATTAAAAGGTTCGATTCCACACCAACTCAGGGCGCTAACCGGAGAATGGATATTCGGATGCGATATCTGCCAGCAAGTGTGTCCCTGGAACCAGCGTTTTGCACTGCTGAAGGGAGACCCGGCATTTTCCGAAAGGAATGGAATTTCTCAGCGTAACCTCGTGGAGGATTTAAGCCTCACACCGCAAGGGTTCAACAAATTATTTAGAGGAAGCCCGCTCAAACGTGCGAAGCGGCGCGGGTACCTACGCAATATCGCTGTCGCGCTGGGAAATAAGCGGGACCAAAGCGCACTGCCTGGGCTGTCGAATGCGTTAAAAGAGGATGCTGAACCCTTGGTGCGCGCCCATGCTGCCTGGGCTTTAGGGGTTATTGGTGGAGATTCTGCCCGGGGCGAACTGCTGCAAGCATTGGGGGATGAAATGGATGAGAGCGTGTTGCGCGAGATTAGAGCAGCGCTGGAGACTGAGTAGGACTGGCAGTCCCTGGACTTCCTTAAACGAAATAAAAGTATGGAAAATCCACAACAAGTTAGCGATTTAGATTGATTTGCAGGACTGCCGGTCTTGCGCGGCATAATCATAAGGAGCGCAGTTTTGTGCTGCGCTCCTGACCTTTACGTGTGTACCTCCTTTCAGGTTATAGGCTTGTATCTGTATCGCTCGGGGATTGATCTCTCATGGGAGGAGAACCATCAAACCCGCCCGAAGCGCCCGGTCCTGGTCGAAATCCTGGGCCAAAGGGTTTCCCGTAGCCGCGTCCGCCAAAATCCTTGTTTTTGAATAACTCGGCCTGGTCTTCATCGATGACTCCGTCATCTACCGCTTCCTGCAGCGCGTCTTCGAAAGCTTGCTGCAGCGCATCTCGCAAATCTGCAGGTTCCAGCCCCAGCTCTTCGAGGATTTCGGGCATCCGCTTACCTTCAGCCTGGGCTTCTTTAAGTTCCTCGATGCTCATGCCGAGCACTTCTTCCAAAATGGCGTCTCTATCAAGGTATTGGTTGAAAGCCTTGCGGGCTTCCATCATCTCAAGCTGTTCCTGGGTGATTTTCCCGTCTTCAAGCGCCTGTTCCAGTCCTGCCTGGCGCGCTTGCTCGCGGGCTTCCTTTAACTTGTTCACGCTGATGTTGAGTTTATCTGCCAGCAGCGCCTCGAAGTCGGTCTGTCCACCCTGAGAGGGCTTACCCGGAAGGCCAAATCTAGATCTGCCGCCTCGGCCGAAGCGTCCTTCTTTCATCTGGCCAGCCTGCTCCTCAGTAATTAAGCCTTCTTCCAAAGCGATTTCGATCGCTTCTATGCGTACAGCCTCTTGGGCATCCTGCAGGTCTTCCAGCGGTATTCCAAGCGCATCCGCCAGGAACTGGTTCCCTTCCGGATTCCTGCCAGGTCTGCGCCCGCCCGGCCAGTGATCGAATTCGGGGTCGTCCGCCGAAAATTCGATTTCCGAGCTTATCTTCGGCGTCTCGACCTGGGCGCTGGCATTCGTCAAGCCTACCACCACTACTGCGCCCAACGCAGCCGCGGCGATCAAGGCGCTTCCTAACATTAATGTGATCCATTTGGTTAATCTATTCATTTTTAACTCCTTTTCTGGTGTTTTTTATCGAGTGTTCTAAAAGGTTATGCCGGTTTTCTTATTGGATCCGGGCGTAGGATATCAGGCACATGTTCAGAAATTGTTCAGATCTGGTTAGAATCAGGTTTAGATTTCTAAGCAAACCCTAAGGGGGGTTGGTACCCCTTGTGGTGTTATAATGCGCGCGTTCTGGTTTTAAGCCGTATGCGAAAATATCTAAAATTTTTGGTAATCCTGGTCCCGCTTTTCTGCATCCTCTCGTCATTTACTTACTTCCTCCCACCGGTGAATGACCGGCTGGCATGGCGGGTGGATGAGTTCATACTGGGGGTTAAATATAAGCTCAACCCGCCCGCACAGGCTGTGTTTGTACCGGTTGCACAATTGACATCCACAGCCCAGATAACGCCAAATCTACCGCCTGCAGGAGCAACCAAGTTTACAATCACCTCGCTGCCAACCAGCACACCTGCCCCAGTGAATACCGCCCAGGCAAAGGTTAATACACCTACTGCCACCCTTGACCCGACGATCACACCCACTGCCCTGCCAGATAAAGTCGCATTAAGCGGGGTGCGCTATACCGACCAACACGGGCGCTTGAATTACTGCGCGCCAGCTAACCTCACCATGGCATTAACTTACTGGGGGTGGGACGGAGAGCGCAATGAAGTGGGAGAAGCCGTCAAGCCGGACGAGCGCGATAAAAATGTCATGCCCTACGAACTGGCGGATTACGTGCTGGAGAACACCGACCTGGGAGTGGTCACACGCGTGGGCGGCGATATCGAGTTATTAAAGCGTTTATTATCGGCGGGCTTTGTGGTCCTGTTGGAAAAAGGCACTTACCTGGTCGATCTGTCCAATGTTTATTCCTGGATGGGCCACTACCAGGTGCTGACCGGCTATGATGAAACGGAAGGAAAATTTATTGCCCAGGATTCGTATACCGGGCCGGATTGGGATGTTCCCAACGATGTATTAATCGAAGGCTGGCGGGCGTTTAACTACACTTACCTGGTGATTTATCCAAGGGAAAAGGAAGCCCAGGTGATGGAACTGCTCGGTCCGGATGCTGATGAGATAACCAATTACCAGAACGCGGCCGCCAAAGCCTCTAACGAGATTATGGGTTTGACCGGGATCGACCAGTACTTCGCCTGGTTCAATCGCGGCAGCAGCCTGATGCGCCTGCAGGATTACGCCGGCGCTGCGGCGGCTTTCGACGAAGCTTTCGCCATATACCCCACCATCCCGGAGGCGGAGCGCCCCTGGCGTACGCTGTGGTACCGTACCGAACCCTACTTCGCCTATTTCTACGCCGAGCGTTATTGGGATGTGATCTACCTGGCGGACACGACGCTGAACGCTATGCAGAGCGAGAAGGGCATAGAGGAAAGCTACTACTGGCGCGGTATGGCCAAAGCCGCCCTGGGGGATACCTATGGAGCGATTGAGGATTACCGCCAGAGCCTGGAGTACCATCCGGATTTTGGTCCTTCAATTTACCAGTTGACCCAATTGGGAGTTGAGCCGTAAAATAATATTATGTTCAAGCGTGTATTATTCCCATTAGCCCTTTTTGTCGCCGTCATTGTAATCATTCTCTATGTCTACAACCTGCCTGTAGTATACGATCGGGTGAGCTGGCGGATGGATTCGCTGAAAGCGGACATCAAATATGCGCTGAATCCACCCGAGCAGGCTGTTTTCGTACCTAGTTCCCAGGAAAGGAACCCCGCTGTATCCCCCGGATTGGGGGATGTTACCCGCACGCCTACCCCGACGATTTCGCTGACGCGCATCACGCCACTAACCACAACTCCGACCGCCTTCCCCACCCCCACCAGGACACCCTCCCCGACGCCTCCACCGCCGGCAGTAAAATTGGAAGGTTTTACACACGAGTTCCAAATGTGGAACAACTGCAGCCCGGCCAACCTGTCGATGGCTCTTTCTTTTTGGGGCTGGGAGGGCACCCAGCGCGATACCGCCGCCTTTCTCAAGCCGAACGACCGGGATAAAAATGTGATGCCCTACGAAATGGTGGATTACGTGGAAGAGCAGACCGAGCTGGAAGCCATCACCCGGGTGGGCGGGGATATTGATATGCTGAAAGTCTTATTATCCAGCGGCTACCCGGTCATCGTGGAGACCGGCTATGAGGGGGTTGAGTTTGAGGATTGGATGGGCCATTACCAGGTGATCACCGGTTACGATGACGCCGAACAGCAGTTTATCGCCCAGGATTCATATAAAGGTCCCGATTTTGTGCTCAGTTATGCTGACCTGGTCGAGGCTTGGCGTGCTTTCAACTACACTTATATCGTGCTCTATCCCCCGGAGCGTGAAGCCCAGGTGCTCAATATCCTGGGACCGCATGCCAATGCGTATGCAAATTTTTCGCATGCGGCCGATCTGGCGGCTGAGGATACGGAGAGGCTGAGCGGGCGCGACCTGTTTTTTGCCTATTTCAATCTGGGCAGCAACCACGTCAACCTAAACGATTATGGAAACGCAGCGGTGGCGTTTGACGCCGCATTCGCCAATTATCCCGAAATACCCGAAGACCAGCGCCCCTGGAGGATGATGTGGTACCAGACCGGGCCGTATTTTGCTTATTATTACACCGGACGTTATGAGGATATGATCGAACTGGCGGACACCACCCTGGGCGCGATGGCCGAGCCTGTGCTGGAGGAGAGTTACTACTGGCGTGCAAAAGCAAAACTGGCGCTCGGCGATGAGGAAGGGGCAGTCGAGGATTTTCAAAAGAGCCTGGAAGTGCATCCGGAATTCACACCCAGCGTGGACGAGCTGCTGCGCCTGGGTGTGCAGCTGTAGCAT